>Ga0065711_1003225_pt1 | contig 29983 bp, 25 predicted proteins | sample Hoacrofraction12_FD_59098 | JGI IMG/M metagenome (GOLD analysis project Ga0065711, IMG submission 59098) | Hoatzin crop microbial communities from Cojedes, Venezuela - Epithelial fraction 12 v2 (version 2) | ecosystem: Host-associated > Birds > Digestive system > Esophagus > Crop | place...
CCTTTGGCAGCAGAGTGCAGGCCACAGTTTGCTTTCACCTGGAGGGGCATCCAGTACACCTGGAATCGACTGCCCCAGGTGTGGAAACACAGTCCCACCATTTGCCATGGACTAATCCAGACTGCACTGGAAAAGGGTGAAGCTCCAGAACATCTACAGTGCATCGATGACATCATTACATGGGGTGACACAGCAGAGGAAGTTTGAGACAAAGGGGAGAACGTAGTTCAGATCCTTCTGAAATCCGGTTTCGCCATTAAGCGAAGTAAAGTCAAGGGACCTGCGCAAGAGATCCAGTTTGTAGGAATAAAATGGCAGAATGGGCAGCGTCAGATCCCAATGGATGTCATCAACAAAATAGCAGCTATGTCTCCACCAACCAGCAAAAAGGAAGCACAGGCCTTCTTAGATGTTGTGGGTTTTTGGAGGATAAACATACCGAATTACAGCCAGATTGTAAGGCCTCTGTGCCACGTGACACGGAAGAAGAATGATTTTGAATGGGGCCCTGAGCAACGACAGGCATTTGAACAAATTAAACGGGAGATAGTTCATGCCGTAGCCCTTGTTCCAGTCCAGTCAGGGCAAGATGTTAAAAACGTGCTCTACACCGCAGTCGGGGAAAGTGGCCCAACCTGGAGTCTCTGGCAGAAAGCACCAGGGGAGACTCGAGGTCGACCCCTGGGGTTTTGGAGCCAGCGATACAGAGGATCTGAGACCCACCATACTCCCACTGAGAAAGAGATTCTGGCAGCATATGAAGGCATTCGAGCTGCTTCAGAAGTGGTCAGCACTGAAGCACAGCTCCTCCTATCACCACGACTGCCAGTCCTGGGCTGGATGTTCAAAGAGAGGGTCCCCTCTACGCATCATGCCACTGATGCTATGTGGAGTAAGTGGGTTATGTTGATCAGACAGCGGGCCCGAATGGGAAACTCCCATGGCCCAGGAATTCTGGAAGTGATCATGTACTGGCCAGAAGGCAAAGATTTTGGAGCATCGCCAGAGGAGGAGGTGACACGTGCTGAAGAGGCCCCACTGTATAATAAACAGCCAGAAATTGAGAATCATTTTGCCCTGTTCACGGATGTCTCCTGTTATATTGTGGGGAAGCAGGGTGGAAGGCCGCTGTATGGAGCCCTACACAGCAAGTCACGGAAACTGCCTAGCGAGAAGGTGAGTCAAGCCAGTCTGCAGAGGTGAAAGCCATCCAGCTGGCTTTAGACATTGCCAGTCGAGAAAGGTGGCCAGTGCTCTATCTTTACACCGACTCCTGGATGGTGACCAATGCCTTGTGGGGGGTGGCTACACGAATGGAAAAAGAGCAACTGACAGCACAGAGACAAACCTATCTGGGCTGCCCCATTGTGGCAAGATATTGCTGCCTGGCTAGAGCAGTTGGCTGTAAAAGTGGGTCACGTGGATGCTCACGTCCCTAAGAGCTGGGCCACTGAGGAACATCAAAATAATCAGCATGTATATCAGACTGCTAAGACTGAAGTAGCACAAGTGGATTTGGACTGGCAATGTAAGGGTGAACTCTTTATAACTTAGTGAGCCCATGACACCTCAGGCCATGAAGCAGGAGATGTGACATTTAGATGGGCTCATGACTGAAGGGTGAATTTGATCATGGATGCTATTGCACAGGTTATCCATGAATGTGAGACATGCGCTGCAATCAAGCAAGCCAAGCAGGTAAAGCCTCAGTGGTATGGAGGACAATGGCTAAAATATAATACGAGGAGGCTTGGCAGATTGACTACATCACACTGCCACTAACCTGCCAAGGCAAGCACTATGTGCTCACAGTAGTGGAGGCAACCACCGGAAGGCTATAAACCCACCCTGTGCCCCATGCCACCACTCAGAATACCATCTTGGTATTTGAAAAGCAAGTCTTATGGCGACATGGCACTCCTGAAAGAATTGAGTCAGACAACGGGACTCATTCTCGTAACAGCATCATAGACACCTGGTCCAAAGAACACGGTATTGAGTGGGTGTATCACATCCCCTATAATGCACCAGCATCCGGGAAGATCAAACAGTGCAATGAACTGCTAAAAAACATTTTGAGAGCAATGTGGGGTGGGACTTTAAAGAACTGGGATACTCATTTAGCAAAGGCCACCTGGTTGGTGAACACCAGAGGATCCACCAACAGGGCTGGTCGTGCCCAAGAAAAACTTCCCCGCACTGTAGAAGGAGATAAAGTTCCTGTAAAGCACATGAAGAATATGCTAGGGAAGACAGTTTGGGTTAGTCCTACCTCGGGCAATGATAAACCCATCCACGGGATTGCTTTTGTTCAAGGACCTGGGTGAACCTGGTGGGTGATGTGGAAGGATGGGGAAGTCCGATGTGTACCTCATGGGGCCTTGATTTTGGGGTAGAATAGTCAATAAATAAATTGTATGATATTAACTGTAATTGACCCTGTCGGTGTCTGTTATCACTACTATAGCTGTTGTATGTTATATCGAGGATATACATTCATTTACATACAATGTATGAAGGATGGAAAAGCACAGCAGTAGTAGGACTGGACCTGACTTCAACAACTGGCACTCAGCAACTTCATCAAGATCAACATCTCCAACGCAAATGCCATGGGCACAGGCCGCACCAAATACACCAGCAGTGAGCTCCGGATGCATCATGCAACTGCCCATCACCACACATCAGCTCTCCTGCCCTGAGGTTGTTATGACAGATAAAGTCTGAAGTCATGGTTTAAATGAACTCACCAGACATTTTAGAGGGATGATCGGTAGACTGAGGGAATGATATCTGTGTGTAATATTAATGATAGGAGAGGAGGTGGTGATTAGCTGGAAAACTGGGGACCTGGGCACGACGCAGATGGTATGGAATAAGGGGTGGATATTGTCCTGGGTTCAGCCAGGATAGGGTTAATTTTCACTAGAAGCCAGGAGGGGACACAGCTGGGTGGGCTGACCCAGCTGGGTGGGCTGACCCAAACTGGCCAAACAAACAGGGTATTCGATTCCATGTGCCATCATGCTCAGTTTCGAGTGGGGGAGCTGGCCGGGCGGAAGTTAATCGTGGCTCAGGAGCACGCCGGGCATTGGGAGGTGAGAGCTGCTCTGTGCATTTCTGCTGTTTGTTTTGTATATTCTTCTTATCAGTATTATTGTTGTTACAGTTAATTTCCTTCGCTGTTCTGTTAAACTGCTCTTATCCCAACCCATAATTTTTGCCTTTTTTCTTTCCTTTCTCCTTCTCACCCCAATGGAGGGAGGGGCGGCAAAGCAACCAGGTGGTCTTTTGTTGCCGATCAGTGCCAAACCGTCTTAGGTATCATCTTTGAATTAGGAAGTAAAAGATAATTTCAATGAATAAAATTATTTAACTTTTATCATGACAGCATGATAAAAGTTGCATTGAATTGGACTTTTCTGCCTTAAAGTATTGTCTAAAAACCCTCATGTTATGCATCTTGCTTTCTTGTTGTTAATGTCTCCATTAGACCCTGTAAACTGATAGGAACTCAGAGATAAATATTCTGAACTACGTGATCTAAAAAGAGTTGTTCAAAGGCTAAGTATTTCCCTTTTCATTCATCAAAGTGAAGGAAACCTTAGAAGGATGTTTTGCTTTACACTGGTAGTGTCTCTCTTTATAGAGTGAGAAAAGAATCCTGAATAACTAGCCTAAGCGCTTTCTGTATTTCTTTGCTGAAGGTCCATTAGGAGAACATGAACAAAAATTAGCTCAGTATCTCAACTGTGCCACAACTGGAGACTTCAAGTCTTTCATACAAAGCTCTACTGCATTTTGAGGCCAGCTGATATTTTTATAAATTCTTCCAAATCATGATGAAGTCATCAATCCAGTTGCCAAAATCCTTCAATAAAATGTACTTTCTCCTAATCAATCTAGGAAATTAGTCTCTGAGAATTTAATTATTTCAGTCACTTCCACTAGCTTCTACAATTCTCTGACCATTTTCTGAACCTCTGTTTTTTATCTTTCACTGTTGCCAGCCTTACGAATTTTCCCCATGTCCTCTGTGACAGTCTGGCAGGTTTAGAAGTTAGGTTTTTGTTATTTGCTCATGTCAAATTAAGCAACCCAAAGGTCCCTTCAAAACAGATGTGCATCAGCTGGCTCTGTTCACTGTGTAAATAACATGCAAGCTGGAGAAAATCTCCAAGGTTATCTGATTTTGTCAGTGTAGAGAGAAATACAAAGAATTTACACGGTAATATGAATAAACCCACTTACTTCATGACGCTTCATACTATTGACACCAACGTAACATAGTGTCATGTATAGTAACATGTTTATTAACAGCAAGAAAGAAAAATGGCTGCTTTACATATATGCGTGCACTTTTGTTGACTCTTTTTTCCTTAATAGCACTCACAAAGATTATTAAGTTTATTTGCACACCATCCTCTAGGGGCAAAAGTTCAGTCCATCCCTAGATGACATATTAGTCTTCTTTGATTAAAAATCAGTAGTTTCTATGTCCGATGGGACTCAACAGAGTTATTATAGCTATATATTAACCTTACAGTTAACATAAAATTTAATTTAGATAGCTATTTAGAGATGGTTTTTATTTAGATAAACTGTGAGATGAGTCTTGCGTGAAATTGAGGATCTGTGTGAAGTTCTCTTACCTGGTCTATCAAATCACTTGTACATATGATTGTCTTCACTTATGGGCAAGGAACTCGGTAGAAAAGATCTGGAAGAACCTGTCTTCCTCTTAAAGCTCTGGTAAAGCACCCTCAGGAAATGCCTATCCACACAGACTAGAGACTGAGTCAGAAGGACAGGTTCTTGTGGAGGGTAGCATTCTGCTGCCCAGACCTTGGCAACAGATATTGCCCACAAGATGAAATGACATCTTAAGTGTGTGACGGTATCTTACCTGTCCACCAGCACCTGCTTTAGAAGATGATTTTCTCCTGCAGATTCTCTATTCCGACTATCTGCTCTGAGTGCACACCAGGGAGCAGGGAAGGCAGAGGTTCCTTGAGCTCCTGCCGACAGGAGTGGTGGTGTTCCTCTGGGATGGCAGGGGAGAACTTAACATCCAGGGCCCATGCCACCACCCCAGCCATGAGCAAGACAGCCAAGTGGCACTGGGGCAGTCTCAGCCTCGGGCATCAGGCACCTCCCTGAGGATGAGTATGGGCCAAGACTGGGCTGGAGCATGGGCCTATGGGTGGGCCTGGCTTGGCAGGGCCCATGGCTGGGCAGGGCAGGGCTGTGGGGAGCTGGAGGCTATCCCTGCTGTTAGGCAGACTGACAGCCCTAAGGGGCTGAAATGGGGTCTTTGGTCTTGGGCAGGGTGGAGGGACTCCAGAGGGCTGGGCAAGGACAGTGAAGCCTGGTGATGCCCTCAAGGCACTGTCAGAGTGGACAACTATATTACCTAATGTATCTCAGCTTATGTTTGTCTGTTATCCTTGGACAACTAAATTGGACTATATGTTTTTACATAACAGCTAGATGTTTTTACTTGCATTGAGTCAGTAGCAATTTAATCACTACAGTCAAGTTACAAAAAGGGTTATCCAGCAGACCAGATACAACCATGTAGTCTGATACTACATGCCTAGGTCTTCAGAGCCCCATATACTATCTCTGTATTTTATATAGCTCTGTAAGAGCTATGTCTCTTACAAGGACCTACACTGTGAATAACATAAGCTAGATATCTAACTGTGCATCTTAACCTCATCCTCAGTGGACAGTTGAGTTGCCTGCTCACTTGCGTTTAGTGCCATATGAGATACCTGAGTGTAGCTGGAATGGCTTCCACAGATGTGCCAGAAGACCTGGGTTTCCTACAGTTCCTTGGTCACATTTCTCAGTTTTGTAAAAGTATTGTCAAATACTTAAAATTACGTAATTAAAATTACATAATTAAATTAATTTTTATCAAAGTATTCCCAGTACTCTCGGACATCATAAATGGCAGTCTCAGCAATGGAATTGAACCCTAAATGCGAAGTTCTCAATGTCAGTAACACAATTAAATGTCTTCCTCATTCCAAATGTTTATCATGTTCCAGCATTTCTTTCTTCAAGAGAATTCACCTTTTCTGAGGATTCATCCCATTTTTTCCCATCTGCCTTTAGACAACTCTAATCATGTTCTACAGTTCTTGAAAACTCTGTGCAGGTTTGACCTCTTCATATCAGAAAAGACCTGTTAGAACTAGGACTACATGGGGCTGTAATAAATAACACAGGTCTTAAAAGAGACCTGCAGTCATCTGTAGTAGCAGTTGAAGTCTAGAAGTATCCTTCACAGTACCTCAGATGCCATGAGGTGACTCCATGTAGGCAAATAATACCAGAGTCTGTTTTAAATTAGCTTTATAGTCTGTCTCTGTCATTAACTGGGAAAAATATTCAACCCCAGATACTTTTTTTGCAATCCTCATGTATATACTTATTTAACCTAAATAATGTGCATCATTTGAGTCCTAGACTCAGAGGAAGAGTCAAGTAGCAGACTGTCTATCTTATTCTTTTTGGAAAAATAATGATCTGTTTTAACTGCTAATAAATATCTCATTTCTTTCTAATAGTGAAGACAGAAGAATGTCTGACCAAGATAGCAAAATCATTTTTGTAAGAATTTGCCTATGTAATATTTCCATATTGAAATATGTATTTGGAAACAATAATGATGTTCATGGTGACAGTAACAGTGAAGGAACATTTCTAAATGTTGTCTTTCCTCTCAAGTATCAGGGCAGATACAAAGAACACAATCCTTACTCTAAACTTCATCCAAAGGAGCCAAGCATATTGTACCGTGGTAAACAGTAAAGTAAGACAGTGGTAAACCGTCTTAACGAAAGATGCTTAAGAAGAGAAAATAGTAATACATAGTCAAGAATGTCTAATATCCATCTTTTTAAAGATAACCTCAAAATGTATTTTTCAGTCCATCTATATTAGGAAAACAGATACTGTTCATAGATTCTGTTACTGGATAGTGATACTTACCATTTTGTTTATTAGATTGAACATGTATGTCTTCAGCTATATTTCTACCTTCTATTTTGAGGATTAAAATTCTTAAATTCCGGTTTCCACTGTAAGGACTCATGCATACACAAGCAAATTTAGATTCATGAGGGTAATCACTTGAAATGCCCGTTTCTGTGAACATTCCTGTCCATTAAATAATAATAATAAAATATTAATTCCTGACATAGAATCATAGAATCATAGAAAGTTTTGGGTTGGAAGGGACCCCTAGAGGTCATCTAGTCCAACACCCCCTCAGTGAGCAGGGACACCGCTAACTAGATCAGGTTGCTCAGAGCCCTGCCCAACCTGGTCTTGAATGTTTCCAGGAATGGGGCCTCCACTACCTCTCTGGGCAACCTGTTCCAGTGTTTCACAACCCTCATTGTAAAGAATTTCTTCCTTATATGCAGCCTAAACCTACGCTGTTTTAGTGTAAAACCATTACCCCTCGTCGTGTCACTGCTGTCTCTGCTAAAAAGATTGTCCCCATCTTTCCTATAGGCTCCCTTTAAGTATTGAAAGGCGGCAATCAGGTCTCCCCGCAGCCTTCTCTCCTCCAGGCTGAACAAGCCCCAACTCTCTCAGCCTGTCCTCATAGGAGAGGTGTTCCAACCCTTGGATCATTTTTGTAGCCCTCATTTGGACCCACTCCAACATGCCTTGGAAAAGCAAAAGCAGAGCGTCTGAAATTCTGTTGGAATGAAAATGTATACTCTTCACAATCTTTTAATTTTTCTTTTTCCAGTATTTATCCAGTATTTATCTATCTCTCAGTCACTTTTTTTTTTTGCTAAATTTTCCTGAGGATTGTAATAAAATAACTCATGTTATGTTTAATTATATTTCTAGTGCGATTACTTCTAAGTCATGAAGGATTTATTTGATATTTTACAAATTAGACCCTAACTAAAGTATTTATAGTGAAGATTATTTCTGAAACAGTCAATTCTCTAACACAGTATGTCTTTTCCCAACATTATTCAGAAAATTACCAACAAAATGACATAAAAAAAGAGGAAACAAAAGCACATATGTCCTTCTTAGTTTAAAGCCTTTTGTAATATCAGCATCAAGTAAATACTTATTCGTGCCAATTCTTTACTCTGTTAGAAGATGGAAATTCAATGTGCTGCTGTAAAAGAGAGAAGATGAGGAAAATAAAACATAAATAGTTAATATATCTACATCACTATATATGTGATACGAAATCTGCTTTATAAGATATTAACATTCTAACCATCTACAGGATACTGAGTATGTGCATGTAACAGGAATTCACCAAAGTGTTAATGTTTAATGAGTATTTAAGTATGCACAGCAATACAATTAAAATTCCTTGAAAAAAATTGTTTTATTACATGAATTATAGAAGACATATTATAGAAAATGAAGAAACGGGTATTGATAATTGGAAAGTACGATAGGTAATTTTTCAAGACTAAATTGAAATCAGAATCACTCAATGAGCAAGGCTCTTTCCTTATGCTCTCATAATAATATGTCAAATACCAACACAAATTTGTAAACATTGAAGTAGGAAGTGCATTATTAATACAAGGGTTTCAGTTCCATATTCTCTTCTTTTATTGTCTATAATGAAAGTAACCTTTATAAAGAGATCATAATCTTCCATTGTGCCTTTCCCGCACATCCTGCACTTTCAGCCCTTGATTATTTTTTTTTTTCATATGTGATATCTGGTATAATATCCGTTTCACAATGTCTTCTTATGGTGTTCCAAGAATTAATAAAGCAGCAAGTCATAGTTATCAGATAGTGAGGAAATAGGATAAAATTTGATGACAATTTTAGTAATACAGATTCAGATTTCTCTTTTTAATTCACAGTAGAATGCAACTTAAAGAATTTTCTTTGGCAACTCATACTGCGCTGAACATATGACAAAATACGAATGAAAATATTACAAGTTATAGTATTTCATAATAAGTCTTTGGATATTTGGGAATTTTTGATAACTATGACAAGGAAATTTTGCAGGAAACTTTTCCAGAATGCAAGTAAAAAAAAATATTTTTGAAATTATGGTTTCATTTCCTTATATCTCTATTTATGTACACATACATGCACATAAATGTATCAAAGTCAATATTAAAACTGAATACCTTCTGTTTTTAGTTACTGAAGTAGCGACTCAAAGTTGGATAACTTTATGTGAGACAGAGAGTTTATGTTAAGGAGCTGAGAAATCCCAGTGAAATCCAGAACCCAGGTTTTTTTCCTTCCCAGTCTGTCTAAGCCAAATCTGGTGCACCCTAATACCAAGGGGGACGTGGCTTCCGTTGGGTCCATTTGCAGTTCTGACAAGCAGCAAGGTGGAGCACACGTTGCAGAGGCAGATACTCACACACACATGTACAAACACAAAGGACATTAACATGGCTTGCCACAGAACATTGGTTTATCAGCACCCACATAAACACCAGTGACTCTCAGATAAATATGAGCATAGTCAGCAAAGGGCTGTTCCTCTTTCCAGAGGATCAGGATCAAGGTTCACTGGTGGATGCACACTTCCCTTCATCCCAAACTATCTAGATTTACAAGCACATCACAGTCACAGATCCCTTATATATTAGCACAATGTTATTTAAGTCTGCTTAATGTCCATGCCCAGATTCCAGACCTCTTATACGGTAATTGGGTTAAGGATTTTTTCCAGATGTGGGTCTACTACTCGTTCACTGGTCCGGCTTGACATTTGCTGATAAATTAGACATACACACAGCAGCTCACTCTAAACAATCAGTATCTTCAAGTGCCAGCACCTAAACCTCTCATTACACATACACACAGAGTAAAGAGTGCGATCACATGAAAAACCAGTTTGGAATACGATATAATAAGAAGACAGGATAAACTGCAACGATCAGGGGCAGGGCTCAATCAGACAAAGGTGCTTGCTTACGGCTGACAAACCATTTTTCCATGCTTGTTCTTCCCTGCATACCTTGAACCTTCCCCTTTACTACCCTTGCTACTTCCCAAATAAACAATCAGCCAAAAATTACATTGCCTCCACTGGTCCCAGTTTTCCTATATCCATATCAAGATTTGGTATTTCTGCTACCATTACCAAGGTGATTTCAGTCTTACGTGGTATCACCAAAGGGTTTACCTGAGATTCTCCTCCCAAAAAGCCTCCCGTCACTCCCTTTGAAACTTGGTTATCTCTTGAATACCTCCACCTGAACCACCTGTGTTATCTGGCTATCCCTCATGCTTCTATCAGCTTGTCTCTCTGTTAGTCATCATGTGCAGACTTTTCTCATGTCAGGTTCAGCAGTTTTCTCATGGTCTGTTCTCTTAGCTAAACCTCAAGCCAGAGCCTAGTCATTTGGCTGCATATGTAGATTAGATATTAGGAAAAATTTCTTTACTGAATGAGTGGTCAGACATTGGAATAGGCTGCCCAGGGAGGTGACGGAGTCCTCATCCCCGGAGGTGTTCAAAAAACATGTAGATGTTGCACTTCAGGATATGGTTTAGTAGGAATGGTGCTGTTGAGTGGATGGTTGGACTTGATGATCTTAGAGGTCTTTTCCAACCTATAGTTCTACGATTCTACGATTCTATATCCTCACCATTAGTACATAAAAATGTTGCATTTTTAAAAGAGGTAAGTGTAAATTGGTGACCCTGGCACCACACTGACGTGCTTTCGTAACTCTTTTTTTCTTTGTCTTCTACTTTATGTAATAAGTGTGTTAACACTGTAAGGTATAATCTTACACAAGAACTAATATCATATGTCAGGAAAACTGAAGTTTCACCTTTCATTTGATTAATGAGAAATCACCAGAAGCACATAATTTACTACAAATAAACTAATTTTAAATTCCAATTATCTCTGTTCAGTTTGGTTTCTTTTTAGAGGTGCACCTGAGAAAGATGTATCTCCATCTTGAATGTTTCACAAGGATAGAATTTTCAAGGTGTTTAGACCCTTCTTGATAGGTTTGTGCAATATGCCCTGTATGGAACATTTGTTCTCTCTAAAATGGTATTCTTAAAGAAATATACTGCAATCAAAATGCAGTTATACTGCAATTTCAGAGAGGTTTCATGGTGATTTGCACTAGGCATTCATCAGTAATTAATATAATGAATTATTTTTTCCTGATCCATAATTTCTTAATACAGCCTGGGAATAAGAATCAGTTATGCTAACCTTTCTTAGAAGAACATTATACATCTAGTCAAAGCTAATAACAGAAGCTTCACTTGAGGCAATGCAGTGTTAATAGGTGGCTTTCATTACTCCACACACACACACATTTATTATTGTATCATGACAGTAAACACAAATAATCAAATAACCCACATTGGCATGAAAAGGCACAGTTGTACTGGGATAAAATCTATTTATTTTTTTTTCATACTGTGCTGTTGTTTCCTGAAAATTAATGAATTTTAAGCAATCATTAGCAATTACTAGGATTTTGGTTTTATTTGTCTGTTTTGTTGCAGTTTTTACTATTATTTGAAGTGTTTCTCTTAACTACAAATATTTACAAAAAAACCCAAAAAGAAGAACGTTAAAAGACTCCCTTTTTTGCTATATGCAACCTGCAAGTAGCATATACATGCAACATATTTTTATATTTTAGTACACTAATAGGACAATTTCATAAAGCAAGGGTTTAGCAATGATAGTTTTGAATACATAGTTCTTATGTATTACTGTAATAAGTTGCCTGTGGAAATATATTTTAACAGGGAATAGAATGATATCCAATAAAAAAAGCAAGGGCCAATGTAAAATATATATTAAAACTGTAAGAAGAGAAATACAATATTTTCATATTTTGTATCAAGAATTTTAATAAAAAAATTATCACACACAGATCATTAGTTTGAAAAGAGATTATTAAACCATATGTCAATCTACATTACTCTTCAAATGACATCTTTGTTAGAAAACGTTCATTTTGATTAGCTGAGGCTTTATAGTTTCTTAATGAAATTAATGCAAATTGCTTTTTGAGAATCATAAAAATGTAACTCATTGCCAGAGATTAAAAATAAAACTGAGTTCATTTGCTATCCTATTCCTTTAGATATCTCAATGAGGGAAAAGAACAAAAAAAAGTTAATTTTCTCTCTCAATGTTTGGACAGTTTTTGTCTTGTAGTTCCAGAAACAGTAAGGAAAAAAAATTCTAATATGCATCAACCCCCCCCCAATGAATTTGTCACCAATTGTATTAGACCTTGAATTAAAGTATTGCTGACTAAGACAAAAAATTCCTCTAAGTTTAATTACAGTATTTTAAAGGACTCCTTTCTTCCAGCATGGTTAAATGCATTATGCATGTTACTTATTGAATATGTTTGCTTCCTAACTTACCAATGGATAGGCAGTAACTCTTTATTTACATTTTGTGCCACGGCAAGATCAGCTGGTTTACTCAGTTGCTACTTCTAAGGACAAGAAAAACATTACTGCAATTTAGTAGCCAAACAGAAGTATGATCTGAGAGTTTAGCACCTTACATATAAATCTAACAAACTGTGTTGGGTTTACATGGCAAGGTTTTTGTAGTGAGGAGGGCTGCAGGGGCTGCTTCTGTGAGAAGACAGCAGGAGCTGTCCCTATGCCAGACAGATCCAGTTCTAACTGCCTTCAAAAGGGACCTGCTGCTGGGCAAAGATCAGACATTCAACGACATTGGAAGTTCCTCTGTGATAACATATTTAAGAAAAGATAAAAACAGCTGTGCAGCAGCTATGAGAGACAAGAGCAAAATATGAGAGAAACAGCCCTGCAGACACCAAGGTCAGTGAAGAAGGAGGGGGAGGAGCTGCTCCAGGTGCTGGAGCAGACATTCCACTGCAGCCCATGGAGAAGACAATGGCAAAGCAGGTTGTGCCCCTTCAGCCCATGGAGGACTATGGTGGAGCAGATATCCACCTTGCATCCTGTGGAGGACCCCACACCGGAGCAGGGGAACAGCATGAGAAGGAAGGAGTGATAGAGATAGAAGTGTCACAGAGTGACCACTACTATATCCTATCTTATTCTAAATTATGAATAAATTAAATTAATCTTCCCCAAGTTGAGTCTGTTTTACTTGTCATGGTAATTGGTGTGCAAGCTCCCTGCCCTTACCGCGACACACGAGCTTTTTCACCTTATTTTCTCACCCTGCCCTGTTAAAGACGGGGAGTGAGAGAGTAGCTGGGGAGGAGTCTGTCAACCAAGGTTAACCCACCACAACGGCATTCATTTCAAGTGGTAATATGTGTGTACTATATACCATGTAATTATTTATTCCAATGTCCTGTATTAAGTCGATCTTAGTTGTAAACTCTCTGAGATAGTCATCTTGTAAACATAGACAGTGCCTACACTGTTCAGATGCATTATCATAATGATGACATGAATTACTTTGAGGATTTAAAAATTAATTAATTAGGTTTATGGATTTATAGACAATTGACATATCTAGTACATTAAACTTTCCAGTAGTGTTCTAAAAATACGAATACTTGTCTATGTCTTTCTCTACATGCATTAACAGTATTGTCTCTCATGATGACTCAAAGGTAAATTTAAAATTGGTTGACTACACATACCAAATTATTGCTGTATTATAGAAAAAGGAAAACTCATAACATGACCATCATTGTCATTAAAACCAATAAACTCAAAATCTGATTTTCTTACAGAAAAATAGCGGTATTTCAGGCTGTAGTTTCAGAGGAAGAAAAGTGATTTTATTAATTAACTAGGCATTTATAACATTCTGGAAATTGTGTAAAACATGTAGAGCAATAAACAAGTTATTAACTTTAAAGAGTTATAAGTTTTCACGTGTACGTAGTTTTTGTTACTGAGTGCACGATAAACAAGTTTTCAGATGGTGAGGTATGTGATTATTGTGAGTTGATTATATTTATTAAAATCAATAAAATTATTAGTATTTCAAATGAGATTATGGAGTTAAATGGTTCATGTAAGGAAAAAGTATCTGTCCTTTAATAAGCTGATTAGAAAATGCAAAACACACAGCTGAACATAATATTCTATTTGTTTCTGTCTTTATGGGGTTTTCTTTGGCACTTTCAATTTAAGAGACTTCTAAGTATGCATAAATGAAATATGCCTGCATATAATATAGTATATTTACTTAGTCTGCACCACTTATTTTTCAAGACTTTTTCCTTCTGGCTGATTGCATGAACTTCAAGATGATTCATGCAATCCAATTGTGGATAGTTCTTCAAAAGTTAATCCTGAGAACTACTGGGTGATTCCGGCTTTATCCAACCAATGCATAAATGTAAATATGGGATATTCTTTAAGCTATTTTGAAGGAATACTTCCTCAATAATATTTTGAGAAATGAATACTTTACATACTAGTGAATGAATTGAACTGGAGTACACAGGTTTCTCTCTCTTGCTATAAACTGATTTGGATAAGGTTCCAAATATCTATGAGTCAGTTGAAGCTATTAAAATCACTAATTTGAAACAGTGTGAACTGGTGTAGTAAATGTCCACTCTAAAGCTGAAAAGTCTGTGTAGAACATGGCGTAGCCTGTCATTGCAGAATCTCTAGGGCATAGGTGGGCTTCTCAGTCCAGACTCAGGAATTCTGCTACCGATCTTTGATTTTTATTATATTTCCTTTTTCAAAGACGTGGTGAGTTACAGCTAGCTGCAAAGATCTGTTTAGCTTTGCTGAATATAAAAGAATACACAAACACAGTGCAGGGCTGTCTCTTTATACATTTCAAACTAGAAGCAATTACTTTTATCAACAAATCTGTGTTTGATTATTTCCTTCACTTAACATGTCACAACAGCATACAGAAATCTATACGTGGCCTTTTTAAGTTAATTCTGAAATCTATATGAGAAATCTGGATTTAAATATACCATTTTGTCATCTTGAATGTTTAATCTTTAATTATGTACTTAAAATGTAAAACAGGTTCTTCAAAGATTCCTTTGGCATGTGTCTGAAAAGAAATTTGACATAGTTTGCTGAAAAGGCACCTGATAAAATTGTAAAATAATAAAAATGAAAGTAATGCTTTGTATTTACATTTTGCTTTGTATTTCTGTAGCAGTGTATGGACATTAGCTAATTAGGTATCCTAGCATAGCTTTCTGATCAACATTCGTGTTCTTTTTTCACATAATATAACCAAGGCTACAGAGTAGTTTATCACAGATGCATATACAGAAAACCTACCTTCTAGTCTTTGGTTTTTCTTTCTGGAAAAAAGAAAACATACACACACAGAGTTGAATTCATATTTAATACATTTTTCTGAATAAGAATTGTTTTGTTGTTACAGTTTTATTTTGTACATATCTCCAAAACTTTTGAATTTCCTGATTAATTGGTAGGCATTTAATGAGGATACAATGACAGAATTCATGATATGCACAAATGGACTTCCGTGGATGTCAGTTAAAAGCTTTTTTCTTGTAATAAAATGTGTGCTTTCTCTGCCCAGGTGAAATGAAATTTGTGTAAGAAGTATTTAAATTAATCTCAGCCTTTTTGGTAGATCTGGTGTACGACATTATGTTGACATATTTGAAAATGTAGTAAGTTCTGATTGAGGTAAGGACATGGGAGAAAGTAGACAGAACAACACCTCTGAGCTACTGGGATGTTTACACTATTCGAAAATGTCTTTTGGTTTTGGGATTAATCCAAATGTTTACATTCGAGCTATAGTTTATTTCATTGTTTTGCTGACAGACAGGGAGAGACATTTTACCAAGGCCTGTAGTGACAGAACAAGGGGCAATGGCTTTAAACCAATTCAGTTTTGACATAAGGAATACCTTTTTTAACAGTGAGGGTGGTGAGACACAGAAACAGCTTACCCAGAGAAGTTATGGGTGTCCCCTCCCTGGGAACGTTCAAGGTCAGGTTGGATAGGGCTTTGAGCAACCTGATCTAGTGAAAGAGGTCCCTGCCCATGGCAGAGGTGTTGGACTACATGAGCTTTAAAGGTCCCTTCCAACCCAAACACTTCTGTGATTCTGTGAGTCTATTTCTAAGAAATATTTTACTTCTATAATATCTTCTTGGTTTGCTTAATGAAGTGAAATATCTCCCTGCTTGTGTGAGCTACTACATAAAACGTAAGAGAGCCAGTATATGATTACACAAATATTTATAGAAATAGGGGTGCAAGCAAGATTTTTGCCTGAGGTCGTCCCTGTGGCACACAGCACTAGTATCTCATTTGAGTGAATATGATTTTAATCTAAATATACACTGTCTTCCTCTGTCAGCTCCAAGCATCCACAATAACACTCATAAAGATTTAGTAGTATCTGTTTTCTGTTACCAGGATATGCATTCCGAGCCACTAATTTGGTTAGTCAGTTCTTAATTAGAACTACTTGAATTTCTTTTTGAAACTTACAGAATGAAGACATGATTGCTAAAGGGACATTTTGTTATTCTTTTATCCAATGAAACCTGAAAGTTACATAAATTATTTCTGACCTGCTGCAAGTTGGGTTTTTTTTGTGCAGTGTGTATCTTTCAGTATTAACATGAGTTTTTCAAATACAGAATTGCTGCTACCATTCCTGGGTCATTTTTAAAACATTAGTTATAGCTGTCTATAACAATGTCAAAAGTTTCTGATGTACTCACCTCCTGCAGAGGAGAGTTTCTGTTGTAAGGAAGAGTAGAGAACCACAGGATCTCTGAACATAATACATGTATCAGCTTTACAGCATTTCTCAATAAGAGAACAAAATCCAAAACGATATCATATCCTGGGGAATCTCTGCACTGCTTACTGTAACAGGAAAGACAGATATAGAAGGGATGGAAACTAGAAAGGAAAATAATAGTATGAAAAAACCTCCACTTGCCTCACTGCTTAAGGATGAGAAAAGGTAACACAAACTTAGCTCTCCCATATGCTGTTGTTAGAGACTCTTTGACTGAAGATTCATATTTGTCTGTACCTGCTTCGTGACCTCTTCACAAAGATTCAGTATTATCAGTTATTAGTTTTCAGTAGAAATTTCAGGATACACAGAAATCTTGAAGGTCAGGTGATTTAGTCTGGTGCACGAACACAGATTTTAAAAGCAATATGTGTAAATTTATGATTTGGAATCTTACCTTTTAAAGAGTTCAGGTAGTGAAAATGTTACTATTTGGCCATTACTTAATAAATATCAACATAAAACACTTATTTCTGATTAATAATTTTATTAGACTGACAAATGATATTGGGTCAATGTGTGCAGTACTTAGTAAGAGATTCTGAACATTAGTTGTGTTTGATTTCACTGACATTTTGTGACGGGGAAAAAAAGAAAAGAATAATTTTGATGTGTCCCATCCAATTTATTCAGAAAAGAACAGAGATATTGATATTTATTTCAGTTTTGTATTTACATGGGTTTGTTTCCTGAAGAAGGAAAAAAAGATACCAATACAAATGCTCTTTTGTATATCTTAGTATATTACACATCTTAAGAAGATTAGTAATTTATAGGTTAGTTGAGAGAGTGGGTTTTTTGTCTTAATTCTTAAGGAAACAAATTAACATGGAAAATTTAGCAGTAATAAAAACATTCACCTAGATTTATTTCCAATGACAATAAAAGTTAATAAATTCTGAAAGCGTAAGTTTTCTCTTCCACACTAATATCACGCTGGTCAGCAAGTACAGTTCTGACTGTATTATGCTAGCCAAGCTTGCATGTGAAAGCAATATAGCTGTAATTCACATTAAGAAGGAAATACTGTGTTCATCTGATCTGGCCTCTGTTTACAAGTCGCATTATTTTATGGGTGAATCCTGCACCAAGTTTTTAATTTTTGTATAGATGAGAAATACGTCCTAGAAAAAACCTCCAATAATGATTTAAAGATTTCATTATTCTTATTCCAAAGGTTCATTTAATTAAAAGTTCAGAAAAAATAAAGGAATACAGAATATTGAACTAGAGGTGCGTACCTTATAATATAGTTTACCTCCTAGCTACTGCAAGAAATTGCTTCATATTATCAGTGTAAAGGCTATGAGGATGCTCTTCATCCATTGCCGGAATACCGGAAACCAAGTGAATAAGTCACATACTGGTGTTCACATACTTTTGTGAAATGTGCACATCTGATGCATGAAAATATGTGAAAGCAACACTTTTCTCCTTAGAGATTTAGCCTGCCATTCAAGTTTATCCTTGTGCCTTATTGTTAATTTCCCCATGTATCTTGATCAATTAAACAGATATTTGAGATTATAAACTGAGTTTCCTGCTGTTGCAGAAAACTAAGATGCCTGCCTTCCCTAACATTATTGAAAGGCTATTGATGAACTTCACTTGTCTGAGGATTAGTAAATTAATTCAAAATGTGATTTTACTTCATAATGAGCTTTCAACTGTTTGTTCTTTAGCCAGAATTTATTTTGTTTGCTTGTTTGTTTAAGAAGCTCTTCTTTCCCAGTTTTTCACTACCCTGGTTTATTTACAGATAGCAATCATATCCTTCTCAGCTTTTCTTTCTTTTTGCCCTTAGGCTAAGCCTGCCTCTTGCTGACACCTGGACATATGAGTCCCAAGGCTACAGACCTGCTCCAGTACTGACCTTCAGACACACCCACACACAAGCAGAGCTGGGCATGACTCCACTGGCCCCTTCAATAGCCAGCTCCTCCCCATGGTCTTGTCCTTCAAAACACACATCCCTATATCCCAGGCAACTTCACCTATCTGCCAGATAGTCCACCTTGATCACACACTCACTTGCACGCCTGCACACACACCAGCTGCTGGTGGCACAGACACATAGGCCTCTATGATCCTGGTTCCATCAAAGTGGCTGGCACCGTTTTAACTCACTGAAGTCTCTTTAGTCACTGGCACACGGACCATGGACCCAGTCTGGCAGCTGGTACCCAGACACTCACTCACTCCGGGTGCTGCACGATGGACACCCTGAGACCCAAAGTTCCACACCAGTGGCTGTACTCGAACCCTCATACATATACACAGAATGGAGATTCCCTCACCCAGGCAAAGACTAATGTGCTGTGCTGATCAGGCATAGGGCAAATAAGTGTACCAGCTTTTTTTGTGTATGATCAGCCCCTTTTATCACCTTATTCCACCATTTTCCCATGCTTGTTCCTCCCCAAATCATCTAAATTATTCCCTTTTTCCACCTTTGTCTCCTTCTCACAAGAAGTCCTGGGCAATCCTGAAATGATCCTCCTTTGCATCCCATATACCCAGGAAGCAACCTCCCTCAGTCTTACAGGTGCTTTAGTTTTGACTTATCTTGATGGGCTTCTCACCTGGACATGGGCTGAGGCTTTCCTGTGACAGCCTTGGGAAGGGCCAGTACAGAGTGTGCCTTCCTCAGAGGTTTTAGTTTGGGTTCTCTGCTGCCATTGCATCCCTATGATCCTCTGGGCTTGTGAGGCTGATGGTTGTCCTGTCATGGGCCTGGAAATAGCCAGGGCAGGATATCTTTTGGGCTGCCTCCTCTGCTGTTGTCTCGCTGGGTTCATTTGTTGATGTGCAGGCAAGCTGTTATTAAATAAACCAATAATGTTAGTGTAAACATATACAAATGAGCTCTCAGTATAGCCAATGGAAATATAGTCATTACAGTCAGTGAAGTCAGCAGAGCTATTCAGTTTACCAAACTGAAGTGTTAGCTAATGAGACTTCCCTAATCCTATTTACTGTATGAGCAAGAGCTTGGCTCATTTCCTCAAAATTTGAATTTAGTTGCATTTGAGAGGCCATAGGCTATCAGTCATTCACAAGAGACTGCTGGATATGACATGGGACTTCTGGGACACGTGTGCTCTTCAAAAGCAGTAACTGTCAGGCAGACAGGCTACCCTGTAGTTTTTCAAGTTAAAATTTCAGCTGGTTCAGATAGTGAAAGCAGTGCTAATATTTTAATTTCTGCTACATGAAGAACACCTTTATAAGACAACAGAAAAAAAATTGGTGATTTTCTTTTTATAGTTTTGTTGGTGGCTGCTAAAAATAGGTTTGTCTGAAGAATTACGTAAATAGAGAATTGTAGTGAGTTAGCAGTGCATTAAACTAAGGGCAATGAAGCACAAGGATTACTTTCTTCAAATAAGCTTCTAAATGTAATTTAGATTTTGTTAGCTTGTAAATAGGTTCCAGCAGAACTGATACAGATGAACCAATATCTAACATCAGTTCACTGGAATGTAGCTGTCCTCTGGGGTTGCAAATGTCAACATAGCAATGCATTTTATGAGCAGGATCAAGTGAACTGCATTCATCTGTATTCTGGACAGTTATATCAGGCACCATGGTTTTGTCTACCTCAGTCCTTAATAGAAGTATTAGGTTTACGTCTGCACGTCATGGTATATTTTCCAAGGTAAGAAGTCTGGGACATATTTCAATTTGCACATGCTGATCTGGTAATTGTTAATTAGCAGCACAGTTTCCAACTAGTTGGAATCCTCCTTTTCTTAACTTACCTCCTATTTCCTAGTGGCTATACTGCTGCATATTTTGCAGAACACAAGATTTCAAACGGGTGGTGAACAAAAAAAGCTCAAAGGTAAACAATGCTTTTAATTAAAATAATAGTAAAATGATCTAAAATTTTTGCTCACACAATTTGGTCCTTTTGAGCAACAAAGTTTACCATTTCACGTTCCTAAATGGCCAGAGTCCATCAGTCTTTCTTAAAGAGAAAGCATAAGAGTTTTTAAATAAGACCATTAGGTTTGAAGTTCTAAAAACGTATATGTTGCCATCAACTAAGAACACATTTTTCAGATAGGAACAGATTTATTTAAACAGCCCATGTTAGGTCTTATTTCAATAATAAATAAAACAAGAAATTTAGGTACTGCATACTGGCCATAATAAAGCTAATGGTCAATTTCTAGCATAGTGAATTAGAGGTCTTTACCAGGGCTGATATAAAAATGAACTGAAAATAAAATCTATTAAAAAATCTGTTCTGAACTGTGATTAACAGCAGTATTTGCAAAAGGGGGAGGTATATCTTTTTTTCTTTCTTTGTTTTTTGCAGTATAGTGTCTAAGTCAAGTCATACAGGCATTTTAATTCCTATAATAGACATTTATTTGTAAAGAAAAGGGTCAACAATCTTCATATTTTCTGTTTAAACCAATTAACACATTACAAGTCACTTTGGAAAAAAAAAAAAACAAATAACCAATCTGCTTCCACAACTTTAACCTTATTTGACAGTTCCCTCAGTGCAGAGCAAGCGTTATGGGTTTGTGTGGCAAGATTGTGGTATCATGGGGTCTACAGAGGTGGCTTCTGTGAGAAGTTGCTAGAAGCTTCCCATATGCCCAATACAGCCAATGCCAGCCAGCTCCAAGATGGAGCTGCTGCTGTCCAAGGCCGAGCCCATCAGAGGGGGTGGAAGAGCCTCTGTGATAACATATTTAAGAAGGGACAAAAACAGCAGTCAAGAGAGAGGAGTGAGACAATGTGAGCGAAACAATTCTGTAGACACCAAGGTCAGTAAACAAGGAGGAGGAGGAGGCACTCCAGGTGCCAGAACAGAGATTCCCCTGCAGACCGTGATGAAGACTATGGTGAGGCAGGTTGTCCCTCTACAGTCCATGGAGGTCCACGGTGGAGCAGATATCTACCTGCAACCCACAGAATACCCCACGCCTGAGCAGGAGTATGCTTGAAGGAGGCTGTGACCCCGTGGAAAGCCCGTGCTAGAGCAGGCTTCTGTCATGGCCTGTGGACCATGGAGAGAGAGGAGTCCAGAGTGGAGCCAGTTTGCTGGCAGGACTTGTGACCCCATGGGGGACCCATGCTGGAGTACCCTGTTCCTGATGGACCGTGCCCCATGGGAAGGACTCACTTTGGAGCAGCTTTTGGAGAACTGTCTTGCCTGAGAGGGACCTCATGCTGGAGCAAGGGAAGAGTGTGAGGAGTCCTCCCCCTGAAGAGGAAGAAGCAGCAGAGACAATGTGTGATGAATTGACTGCATCTTCCATTCCCCAGCCCTTCTGTGCTGCTCTGGGGAAGGAGGTAGAAAATTAGGAGTAAAGTTAAGCCCGGGAATAGAGGGAGTGGAGGGGAAGGTGTTTTTAGGATTTGGTTTTATTTTCTCATTATCCTACTCTGATTTGATTGGTGAAAAATTAAACCTCTTTTTTTCTCCCCAAGTTCAGTTTGTTTTGTTCATGACAGCAATTGGTGAGTGATGTCTCCCTGTCCTTATCTCAACCCACAAGCCTTTCATTGATATTCTTTCTGCACTGTCCATTTGAGGAGGAGGAGTGATATAGCGGCTTTGGTGGGCACCTGGCATTCATAGAGGTTAAACCGTAACAGCAAGGATGGGAGAAAAGTGGAACGGGAGAAAAGAAAAAGGAAAAAAAAAAAGTTTAATAATACCTATTTTTTGGACACTGATTTCTGATACAAGTAATTGCAAAAAAGACATTAAAAAAAAGTGTGACTAATGTTATTAAAATAGACAACACTATTTAAATTGATGAGGGACTGGTTGTATGCTCTTTTTTTCCCCCTGTACTGTCATTGTCCCATTCCTGTGATCTTTAGCTCTTGCAAGATTGTCGTTTTCCCATAATCTCCTCTCACATGATCTCATAGTCTAAACTGAACCCAAACCTCAGTGTCACTTTCCCTTCACTTTCCTTTATCATGGAGGTTGGAGTCACAATGTATGAGGAATTTAATCCCACTTCTTTATTTCTCTCACTGATCACAAGGACACAAACTTCTCTTCAAATCCTTGACACCTATTTTTACTCTTTTACTGACATGTCACATCTCAACATTATCCTTTCTATGTTCCTCGTCAGTTACCAGAATTCCAGCTCCACATCTTCAGATTCACCAGGATGTTCTGTAAGGGTACATGTTGGGCAGGCCTTAGACAAAATATTTCTTCTGCTTTTAAAGAAAACTTTGATGTCTGTTTTAATCTCTGTAGTATGCAGCTCTGATTTAATTTATAATTCATTTTGCAGAAGTCTTCTAGATTCTCGTTGCTGTAAGTCTTCCTGTTTGTTATTATTTTCAGACAATGAAACAAAATTGTTTGAAGATCTACGTATATCTCTTCTATCTCAGAGTGTACTTGGAGGTAAAATGATTCTATTAAAGTGTGCTATCTATGTAACCAAACATACTAGAATTCCTAGATTTGGAATCAGTATGAAAGAGGTAAAGGCTCTTGTATCAGGAAAAATAGATTCCCCAACAGTTCCTGAGCAGTTCATACATTATAGTTTAAACATACGCAAGTTCAGAGAAATATAAAATAAATTAAAAAAAAAAAACAGAGTCTGTAAGTTTTATGGTCCACTAAGTCCAATTCCACTTAATATATTGATTTAGCTTTCTGAATGCCTAGTCAGTTGGATTTGTCAGAACTATCACTTAATGTTCAATGAATTTGAGTACCTGGAAAAAAAAGGATTACTTGGGGAATGGGGAGAAGTTATTTGCTTCAATTACATATAAACATGTCAGAAATGTATGTACATAAATATGCAACACAAACACTCTATTGCGTTCACATGACAAGGTATTGGTAGTGAAATGGGGGCTGCAGGGGTGGCTTCTGTCAGAAGACACAAGGAGCTGCCCCTGTATAGGACAGAGCCAGTTCCAGATTGCTCCAAGACTGACGTGTCACTGGCCAAAGCTGAGATAGTCGGTGACGTTGGAAGCTCCTCTATGAAAACATACTTCAGCAAGGGTAAAAAATACTGTGAAGCAACTGTGGGAGAGGAGAGAGAGACAACAAGAGAGAAACAGCCCTGCAGACACCAAAGTCAGAGTGGAAGGAAGTGGAAGAGGTGCTCCAGGTACCAGAACAGAGATTTCCCTTCAGATCATGGTGAATACCGTGGTGAAACAGGTTGTCCACCTACACGCCATGGAGGACCATGGTGGAGCAGATATCCACCCTGTAGTCCATGGAGGACCCCATCCCGGAGCAGGTGGATATGCCCTGAGGGGAGCTGCTGCCTTTGGAGAGAGGCCCATGCTGGAGCAGGTCTTCTGGAAGGACTCAGGGCCTGCGACAGACCCACACTGAAGCAGTCTGTTCCTGAAGGACTGTGCCCTGTGGGAATGACAGATGCTGGAGCAGTTCTTGAAGAACAGCAGCCCATGGGAAGGACCAATGTTGAAGAACATTGTGAAGGACTGTCTCCCATGGGAGGGACTCCATGCTGGGAAGAGGAACAGTGTGATGAGGAAGGAGTGGCTGAGACAAAGTGTTACAAAGTGACCATGACTCCCATTCTCCATCTCTATCTACCTGCCGCTCAGGTGGAAGAGGTAGAAGAGTCAGGAGTGAAGGTGGGCTTGAGAAGAAGGAGAGGGTGGGAGGAAGGTGCTTATACTTTTGTATGTATTTCTCAGTATCCTACTCTGTTCTCAACTGGCAATAAATTACATTAATTTCTCCAAGTCAAGTCTGTTTTGCCCGTGACTGTAACCGGTAAGTGATCTTCCTGTCCTTACCTCGATCCATGAGCTTTTCCCCTTGTCCTGTTGATGGAGGCGGAGTGACACAACAGCTTGGTGGGCACCATGGAGCCATCCAAGGTCAACATGCTTTCCCAAAAGTGGGATCGTGTGCAGTATGCCAATATACACACAGAGCAGAGGTAATGTCTTTATTGCATATTTGCGCAGATATGGGTGCTAGGTGATAATTCCACAAAGCTAGCACACTGCTTAGCAAAGTCATAAAGACTATATACTCGTAAAAAAACAAAGAAATTATTCATTACATTCTGATTGGTTCATTGTATTTTATATTCACCTTAAAGGTATGTTCCTTCTTTATTTAACTATGTGTGCTCACAAGCTGGGGCACGGGGAGGGGGATAGTGTTTCTGATTCTGAATTGAGTCAGTTGTTGTGATCCCCCCCTGCCACCTCTACCTTTCTGCTAGTTATCTTGGATTTTTGTTGACTTCATGCTTCTTTAACAACCATTCAGCTTTCGGTGCCCTCTGGGCATGATGTTCTCTTTTTATCAGTCTGCTAGCTCCTCCTCAAGGGCATACTCATTAGTAAGGCATACATTTTTTGTGCAAAGTAGTCAGGCCTAAATTAAGCAATGACACTACAACCTAAGAATTTCTGCCCGATATCAAGCCCACCGCTAGCAGTGAGCTAAAATCTAATAGTCATGTATATAATACATGGGTACTATATGTACAATTGTAGTCTAGTATGTACTTAACACCTGTCTGGCAACAGGAGGTGCATCATTAGAACTTCTCTGCTATTCCGCTAAGTAAATCCTTTCTGCAATGACGATATAAACAACGGTCCTATCTTCCTTTTTTAGAAACAGAGGATGCACTGTAGGCAGGCAACTTGCTGTAGATACCTAAACCTCACAAAACTGGTGTAAATAAACAGTTACTAAGGAATTGTCGAGTTTATGAATATTTTGAGTAAAATATAATAAAATTGCTATGACATAAAGATCAAGAAAACGGGTTTTTGGTTCCAACTCTTGGTATTCCATGTTTTGTAAACTTCAGTAATTTATACTTTTGTTCTATTTATTTATTAGTGCTGACTGGAAATTTCCCTTTGATTTATTTTTCATCAGAAAATCTAACTTCTATAAAAATGATTTTATCCCAGGAAAATGAATTATGTTGAAATCAAAAGGATTTATAAATAAATTACTTTGGACTGTTAATCACTTTGAACCAAGTAAAAAATACTGAGTATTGTTTAAATGGTTCTATCTTTCTATTTTCATGCAGTTTCATTATGAACTATAACTTGCTACTAAACCCATTGGGTTCACAGTACATGGAAAAGGCTGAGATACTGAATGTCATCTTTGCCTCAGCCTCTGCTTGCAAGATTGAACTTCAGATATCACAGGCCTCAGATACCTGGGGGAAAGTCTGGAGCAAGGATGACGTATGCTTAGTGGAAGAGGATCTAGTCTGGGAGTACTGAAGACACTCATAAGTCCATGGGCCCTGATGGAATACACCAAAAAGTGCTGAGAATGTTGGGTAAAGTCATTACAAGGCTACTCTTGAGCATCTTTGAGCAATCTCAGCAACTGGGAGAGGTGCCTGAGGACTCGAGGAAAGCAAATATCACTCATCTTCATGTGAGAGAGCTGACAGTTTTAATCTAGTTCAGTTTGTTCTCAACTTTAATTTCTCATACCTATTTAAAATTGATTAGGAACATGCCCAAGTAGTTTCATTACTTTTTTCTTTTTAAGTAAAAAAACCAAGGCAGAGTAATTGTTTTGAGGTTTTTTTTGTTATTTAATTCAGAGTACTTTTAGGATATTTATTTTCATTCCAGTTGTTCTTGCTGAAGTAGTATCTCCCAAAAGAGTTTCTTATCTTCAAAAAATGAACTCCTGTTCTTGAAAGGCAGAGTTAAAACGTTTGGCAATAGACTCAGGTGAAGATAGGGATGTAGAAATAAAATATGGTTATACATGTATGTAGTAAAAGAAGGAAGAACACAACGCTGAGTACATTTTAGATGAATATTAATACTGGAAAACCTGCTGTGCAAGTTGAAGTGAACTGTTTTGAATTCTGAGGCTTAGTCTATAATAAATATCTTTACTATCTGTCCTGGGTTTGGCCAGGATAGCTTTAATTTTCAACAGAAGCCAGGAGGGAACACAGCCAGGCAGGCTGACCCAATCTGGCCAAATAAAACAGGGTATTCTGTACCATGTGCCGTCATGCTGGGTTCCAATGGGGGGAGCTGGCTGGGGGGAAGGCAGTTGTGGCACAGGAGAACGTGGAGCATCAGGTGGTGAGAGTTGCTCTGTGCATTTCACAGTTTGTTTTGTATATTCTTCTCATCAGTATTATTGTTGTTATTGTTTGCTTCGTTTGCTGTTCTGTTAAACTGCCCTTAACCCGACCCACAAATTTTGCCTTTTTCTTTAGATTCTCCTCCCCACCCAGTGGGGGGGAAGGGCGACAGAGCAACCGCGTGGCCCTTTGTTGCGGGCCATGGTCAAACTACAACACTATCAAAAGAGATTTTTGAAGTGCTTTATTCCTAAGTGCTTATTCTGAGAGAAGTACAATAGGGATTTTCCCAGGATTCAAGGGAGGTTTTTTGAACTGTAAAGCTTTTAATGTGTCTAGAATACACTTTCTATTAAAAAAAGCAATTAGACAGAAAACCAGAAAAGAGTAGGATGATGATATAAACCACTTAAATGTATTGTCATTGCAAATACAAAATGGTTAACAGCATCTGTAAAGTTTTCCAATTGTTTTATTTTGTCAATATGCTTATAATGGAGGTAATTGTCTAGAACATTCACTAAAAGAATGTCAAGTAATAACAGCAAAGTTCTAAACTAATAGCCGTGCACCTTTTTATCAGAAATTTAATTCTAAGAATTACGTGCATACAAACGGGAGTCAGGAACAGTAGAAGATGTCTGAGTGTAACAAGAAATGTCTTGGGTATTATATTAAAATCCCAAATTCTACACTCAGGAGAAATGATTATTTTGTTTTCCATGCAAATACTTTAATTACTGATTTTGAAATATTACTTATGGGCAATTTACAGAGCAAATGTGACCTTTGATGACTGCATTAGTGATAACCTCATATTATAAGACAGAAAATGTTACTTCTTATAGGTGTGAAGACATCACAAGTCAGAGTGGTTTTGGAGGCACTTGAATCTGGCACATAGCTTCTACTACTACTACCACTTTTTTTCTTTTTTCTTTTTTTTCCTTTTCTTCCTTATAACAATTGAACACAGGAAGTTAATCCTTACTTTTCTTAGTAAGATCTGCTAAAATAATTTGCAGTAGTTATTATTTTTGGTGAATTTTGTCCTGTCCCGCTCGATAGAAATAGAGTAAGGTGATCTTTTTAATTGTCTGCATGGTACTGAGAGTCATAATAATGACCAAGCTTGACTAAAAGCTTTACTCAGAATGGCAGTGGAATTACAAAAGCTGATAATTCTGTAACATCCTAACATTACTTTTAGCACAGTAAGGTTGGAAATGGATATTGACTTGTTCAAGGTTTCAACAACACAATGTCTGATTTCACAAAACCACAGAATATAGCAGGTTGGCAAACTTATACTAACGTTACCCTTCTATGCCAAAGAAATCAGAGATAGAGCGGAATGCAAGGGAAGAAACAAGAGAAAAGATCCAGTGGTGGTCTCTGAGCTGGTGGTCAGGGTCCTCTGGTAGTGGGCACATAGCTGGTGGTCAGGGTCTTCTGATGGTGGGCGCTCGCAGCAAGGGGCTGGCCCCCTCTCCTTTTACATCTTTCAGATGCCCATCCCATAGATTCCCAAAAGTTCTCGAAAATGATTCAATTGGCTTGGGGAGGGAGGGTGTCTTGGTGGTCTCACATCCCTGCCCTGAAGGTAAGTGCTCAGCTTTCTTACCTACATAACATAGATGTGTTTTGCAAGCCGACACCCTGCGCCAGCAGGGTTTCACTTGGTCTTCCACACTCCCTTATCAAGATGAGGAAGTTCCCAAAGCACAATTGCTGATTTAGGAGTTTGCTTATTTCAATCATATTTATCAATTTCTCAAGATGGATGTTTAAGACATTTGCCCACTCTGGCCTGGGGATGTTTGTGACAAATGTCCACCCCAGCCTGGACCTGCACAATGTTTTATGTTGCATCTGCATTAAAAAAAAAAAAACAAACACATAATTGTATTCAGATATAATCTAAATCCATTGCATACATTCATATTGATGCAAAGTCAGAAGAAAGTATATCTAGTTATTCCATTTCATATAATCATAAAATATTTTCAGTTATCTACTTATACCTGCTTTAAAACACATGAGTTTTGATGGCTGAGACATATTGCTTCTGTTTAGTACACACAAGATTAGTATACAAAGTTTCAGAAAGATTGCAACAACACATTAGGCATTATGGATTTGGGTGATTCTAAGTAGGTGACGCATTGCTTAGACTGTCCCAAAGTCTGCTAAACTAAGAATTTAAAATGAATGCGAAGGAAACTATAGGTTAAGACTTCTCGGTGAAAGCAAACAAATGCTTTTTAACAGTGGCTAAAGCAGCATATAGTTTGAAGGCATCGTAAAGGAACTTTCAGTCTTCGTCTATGGAGTCTTCTGCATAATCTTGAATATGTTTCCCTCTAAAAATAATTTCTATTTGTTTATTCCCATCAGAAAATGAAAATGGCAATAAAATTTCTTACTTAGACATCTATGTTGAGAATTTTGAATCAATTAAAATGATGAGCTGTTATGAGTAGTGTATTTTTTTTTCATGAAATTATAGCAATGTAACAATTATTAGAGATACGATTCAAAATATCCATGACATTTTACGTATTTCCTTTAGCTGTACAATTAGGAGTGTACAGGAACGTAAATCAGACCTGCAAGTCTGACTTCCATACAAGCAAAAATTATAATAGGTCCTTAGTGTTTCAGAAAGCAAACAGGGAGAATTTATTTCTAAAAGTCTGCTTGACACAAACACCCTCAAAAATATAGAACACATACGTGTTTGACCATGCTACAATTTGGTTATGAGAACTGTAGTTTAGCGGCCTGAGAATGCTTTTGGTATTTTGGGGAATTATCTTTGGTTAGCAAGTTTAAGATTCAGTTGCTTATTCATCTACACATACAAGTATGTTAGCAGATACTGATGTTAAATTAGATAAATAAGGACTTCTTTAGCCAAAACTCTTACTCTATTCTCTCCTTCCTATTTTCCCTCCTTCTTTCCTTATTCCTTCTTTCCTTCCTCTACTTATTCCTTTTTCTTCTTTGTCTTTCCTTCCTTCCTTCCTTCCTTTCTTCCTTCCTTCATTCCTTGTCTTTCCTTCCTTCCTTCCTTCCTTCCTTCCTTCCTTCCTTCCTTCCTTCCTTCCTTCCTTCCTTCCTTCC
>Ga0065711_1031317_pt1 | contig 29982 bp, 19 predicted proteins | sample Hoacrofraction12_FD_59098 | JGI IMG/M metagenome (GOLD analysis project Ga0065711, IMG submission 59098) | Hoatzin crop microbial communities from Cojedes, Venezuela - Epithelial fraction 12 v2 (version 2) | ecosystem: Host-associated > Birds > Digestive system > Esophagus > Crop | place...
CCCCCGCGGCCGGGCCGGCCGCGGGCTTTGTCCGCCGAAACCTGCCCCGTCGCCGAGCTCCGAGGTGCTCGGGATGGGGCCGGCCCGTTCGGTCCGCGAGGGAGCGCGACCTTGAGCGGGGAAAGTCTGGTCTGTCAGCCGGGGGCCGGGCGGGCGCCGCGGGGGCGGTGGCTGGAGGGAGCGGGCTGTGCCCCGGGAGGAGGAGGCCGGGTCCTCCTGCTCCTTGGCAGAAACGCGGCGTTTCCTCCTGGCAGAAGTGCCGAGTTTGATAATACCAACTTCTTTCTTTGCTGTTTTTGTCCGCCCAGCCGCGTTGATCCTCTGTTTCTGCCTCCCGCACGGCGGTGAGTTCGCGGCGGTTAAAACGCCCTGAGATGGTCAGGTCTGCAGCGGAATGGCGACAGGCAGCAAGGCGTGAAGGAGCAGCAGTGCCTGGTGCTCGCCTGTACGCGCCAGGCGCGCGTCTCTTAAAAACCGATTTTCAGTTCATCGCTAGAGAATTCCCACTTTGCATTAGAGTATGAAATATTAAAGTAATCGAATTACGGCCTGCGGTGGTTACATCTGTTGACTCGTGGGCGCTGGCTGCTGCACCCCTTCACGTCTAGATGATTCAGTGAGCGCAGAGCAGGGTGTTAGTCTGGACCTAGGGGCTTTTGCAGGAGGTGATTTGCAAGGATGATACTGCCCCGTATCCCATCTCGTGAGAGCTGGGTGCTTCCAAGGACAGAACTGAATCTGCGGAGAAGACAGGTGTGGGATAATCGCTTCTCGTGCTAGATCTTTTCCTAGTTTTAGACACTTGTTTAAAGTCTGAATTCCAACATTTAACATTTCTGCAAATAGTCTGTGTCAAAATCCTGGATGCGCCTGTGTGTTAAGTTTCTTTTAAATCTTATTTGGGCCTTGGCCTCATACGACATAATAAGCCAGCAAATAACCTCTTCAGCTTTCCATCCATCAAATGATGCTGCGCGGCATTGTACTGATCAAATAGGAAGCTCTCACCAAATATAACCAATAGAGCTTTCTGAACAAGAGACTGTGAAGTGCTTCTTAAGTGGTTAAGCAATAATTCATAAACATCTTTTTTGACAAGTGTATATGCAGCATTTCCTGTTTATTTTAGTTCCTGAAAATGACTGTCTTAAAAAAATAGATATTTGTCTTTGGACTGATAGATTTCAGTCACTCCAAGACACTACTATGCAAACCTGCAAATACTGAGGAAAGAAGCAAACATAAGGCTGCAAAACTTAGATATTTTTTTTTTTGACATTTCTCACCCTCATCTTGGGTTTCACAATAAAATACAGATCTGTACTTTAGTTTAAGAAAAGATCAAGTACTGGCATTTCCAACTTCCTTGATCCACATAGTTTTATTCAAAGTTATCTCTTTGTAAAATTGATTATAGCAAAAGTCTAGGGAAGTATGATTATCAGAATAAAGCAGATAACTTCGATCTTTGACCATTTAAAAATTGAAACACATAACGAGGTATTTCGCTAGACATTATTTGTATGGTTGTATGTAATGCTAAACATGATAAAGTTTAGAGGTAGCATAAAAGAATTAAGCATTAGCAGTACTTTGAAATTTTCATCCTGTATCTTGTAATTCAGATTTTGGTATGAAGGAATTGCTGCCACTCAGTGGCTGATACAAAAGTATAGAAAACTATACTGTGTTACACAGCTATGACGTGTGTGTGGTTAATGAGCATGTAAGGTAATTCTGTTCAGGGAATGTGTGTGAGATAATTGATCAGGAACGTGCTCATACGGTTCTGACTGAGGAAGAGCTCATTCTCAAATTTTTTTCCATTTTGTATTTCATTACTTATAACCCATATTTTCATTAGGTATAATTATACAGTAGGGTCATAATTTTCTTATTTAATGGAATAGCAAAATAGCAGTATATAATAAATTTGGCTTTTTGAGCACACAGAATAGTTGAAAAGGTACTCTGTAAAGAAGGAATTACTTTTAAGCTAGAAACTATTTCTAAACCAGAGAACTTGAAAAATTTTGTAGCTTCTTTTGTTAAAGAGAAATCTTTAGAAGAATCTTTCGGAGAAAACTTGGCTAGTTGGTGCTCTATAGATCAAGGAAATAACAATAAAACCTGGAAAGAAGACATGTTTTATTAAAGTAACTGTTTTCCTGGGAAAAGCGTAGAAGCTCTCGGGCCGCTGAGACTATTTTGATGTCTAAAAGCCACAGTCATTACAATTAAAGTTCATGTCAAATTGAGTACTTCAGGGCCTAATAGTTTAAGTTAGCCATCCATCCTTGTTTCCGTCTGAAGGACTTCGCTATCACCCTGCCTCCGTGCAGAGGCACAGATCCTCTGCCCTGGGGATGCATTGCCATCCGTAGCTGGAGCTCAGCTCTGGCTGCTGCTCCCAAAAAGAGGAGCCCCTTCACCACCTCTCGCTCTGCAGCTGCACTGTGACTGGAGGTGGGACAGTAGCACGTGTGGATGTATCAAAGTTCACTTCAGTCCAGCTAATCTACAGCGACGCTGCAGCGGCACAAGCCCCAGTGTGGACTGTACAGTGTAAATACTTGGCAGGTGTTAGCCAGCACTGAGGTATGTGCCTGTACTGGGTTCATTGACCCAGGTATGTAAGTTCCCTAAAGCTAACTCAGGTGTGTCTTTTCGTGCTGCAGCCTAAATGTGTTATGTAGCTGTAGTCCACCATCCCCTTCATTACATTTATGAAGTACATACTTAACCTACTGTGAAAAGAACGGATGAGAAAAGGAATAGGCTAGGGATTGAAATATTTGTTGCAGATGAGTCAGAGCTGAATGTGAAAGATGACAAGAAGGGGTTTACCCGTGGAGTCTGGGGGCTGGCTGGCTTCATTAGGAACTGAATTCCTCTGTTAATCATCCACTGCTGAGAAAGGTAAAGTGATTTTTACTCTAGAATTATCCTTGCATTAAATGCAGCTTCTCCGTCCTGGTTATCAGCTTCTGTCCAAAAGTCACCTAAAAAGCACCAAAATAGTTTGTGTTCCAGCAGTTGTTTTAACTGTTTTCCTTGCTACATGACAAAACAAATTCTCTGAATCTTCCTTTACCCACATAATCTGAGCGCAGAATTTGGTTCCTTAGAGCTCTATGTGAAGCCAAAGGACAAGGAGAAGGAACAAAGAAAGGGGGAAAACTACCCGTGCCCATTCAGAGCTATCTGGGTAGCACATTAAAAGTAATCTTTCCACGTCTGCTTGGTTGTGCTTTGCAAAGATGCAGTTAACAGAGATGAGCCTGTGAGCTCTCTGTAGCCTTGGTAAAATAATGCTGAAATGGCTTGTGTTGTGTTCTCATATAAAAGACAGTTATTGCTACCTGTAAGAGAGTTTTTTCCTGAAGAAGTATTACCTCTCTAAGCCGGAGCTACCCCTTTAGCTTTTTATGATATTTTAGTAATGTTGCAAAAGTCTGCTTTGTAGGAAGTTGTGTGCTGCCCCTAGCTCTATAGGGCCACCCAGGTTATACATATGGACTTTATGACTGCAAACTGCACCCGTCTGTGTGTTGCTCCTGTCACCAGAGACACCAGGAAAGGCAGCGAAATGAGGGATCTGGCACAGGAGTGCTGGGAACCTCACAAATCTGTCCTTGGCAAGAATGGTCCAAGATTCATTTCAGCTCTGGTCTAGACCAGACTCTGTTATTACAGGTGACGCTGATACAGAGAAAGGAGATCTGATGTGTGTATCTGTGTGTTTCAGCTTATTTTCTGTTGGCTTTTTTTTTTAATTAAAATTTATGCAAGTGGAACATTATGTCTCTTTCAGTGACAGAAGGGTGCCCTGACACCCATGAAGGAGGTTATCTTTTGGACCTATTAAATTAGCTGTTGCTCTTTTCTGATTTACGATATATTTGACAGCTTCTGGCTAAAAGGTGGAAGTGATGCAGCACAGATGTATATCAATAGCTGCAAATCTAAGAGGCAGGCTGTAAAATCAATTCTTTAAAAATATTTTTCAACTTAAGAAAGTGCGTAAAACCACAGAATATTTTTTATTACATCCTCTTACTGAAATTAATATGTTTCCTGATAATTTCCTTGTCATGGAGTGTAATGCTCTATCTGGAAAGGTTTATTTAAGGATATTTAAGTAGAGTTGGTATTCATATGATAATAATCACCATCCTTAAAATCTGGAAGCGACCATCACGAATAGCTTCATGAAATTGATGCACATAAAGCTCTTAAGCTTTGTATGATACTTGCCTGACTGCTAAGGGAGGAGAGTGTGTGCTTCCCATCTCCTCCCATTTGATCAGCCAACCATCAAATTTAATTTTAAAAAAAGCAACACCTCTCTATGCCCCAGAACAAGATTATTTTGAATTCCAAGATGCTACCCACCTTTGAGAACAAAATAGATACGCAACATATATTCCTGTCCTGCTATTCCTAATACTTTTCCTTAGAGCTGTGAGCAAACTATGGTCTTGTTTGGTTGAAATGTAACCAAGCAATTTCACTTTTGCCCGTTGATAGTGAGAGTGGAGTTAGGATAGCTCCTAGGAGACTGGTAATGGGTCAAGGTATCATTGCACTAGGCATTTTATGTGTCTGTGGCAAAGAGACCCTACTAAAACAAGCTTTTCCCAAACAGCTTAGTAAGGGTGCCCGCTTTTCTGAAGAGGTTAATGTGGGCTGCAGTCCTTTCCACCTCACTGGACTTGGAGGAGCTGTCTGAGTTGTCTGGATTAGTATCCTGTTTCTCATCTGCTGGGTGGCTGAGAACCTCTAAAATGGGATGTACCTTTGTGCAGGAGTGGTTTTGATTTGCATTATGTTTAGTCTTTTGCAGTGTTATAAATGATTTAAGTGTTAATAGACTTGATTTAGTCCTGGCTACCCCCTATAAATACAGTGTATCTTGAAACACATACAGTAAACCTAAACTTCAGCCCCAGCTTTGTTCCCCACCCCGGAGCTGTGAAGCCAGGCATGCTACTGATTTGGAGCTGAAAGACTAGACCTGTGTTGGTTGGTTTGTTGTGTGACAACTTTGTGACAATGAGATGATAAAGAGAGAAAATTGCATTTTTAGCACTCGAGTGTCAAGTTACTTTCTGAGTGTTTGAAAATCTTTTTTTTTTTTTCCATCAACATCTATTTATTAGACATCTAGTAAAGTCCTTGTTTGTGTATTTGATTCTTCATTATATTCTCTGGTTTCTTGAAGAAGTGCAGTTTAAGCTTTGCCATGGCTTTTCAACCTAAGGAACTCATGAATTCTGAGTTTTTAGTCAGTACTACTCTGTTCCTCATCATACCAATGATATCTAATTTACTTCAGTGCATCAAATGTATCAATATTCAATATTAGGCATAGCCTATTAAGGGAAGAAAGATTTTTGGTTGTGATAGTTTGTCTTTGTGATAGAAGAGCTTTTTTTTTCTTTTTAACTTATAGCCAAATACTTTTTTAGTATTTGGATGCTTGAACAGGTAGGTAGATACTTGAAAAGATGATAAAAAAATGTCTAGCAGCCAAACTGGAGGTTAAGCTTGGCTTTTGCAGCCTGCCTTTTTCTGGGAAATTCCCCAATGAGTACACAGGCAGTGTAGCTAAGCTCTTGCTAACACATTGTTCAATGGCTGAACTATGCTTTTCTAGGAGGAGACTGTATTTGATTCTTGTTTGAACAAAAGAGGAATCTTGTATTTCTTTCTTAAAAGAAACAGTGCCTCCTTTTCAAAAAGCTCTCTGTGAAAATTTGATAGGAATTTAGAAGATACAGTCCTACCACTAGCAAATAGGGCCCATTATATGTGCTTAACTTGTGTCGTCAAGGAAAATTAAGATGAATAGACATAGTGCAAGAACTTTGAAAGGCTGCCATGTTTGAAATATGACACTGACTGCCCTGTACGTTTTATCTGAAGATTTTTATGATATGTTTTGTAGTGCCTCTGTGTGACTGCATTTTGCTGGCATGACTGTGTGACCAGAATGAGTATTGTGTACCTTACTGATTTTGTTAGTGCCTGTTGAACTGGAGAAAATACTTAATTTGCTAAAGAAGACAGTTGTGTGTCAGAATATTTTACTGGAAGACTCTTGTGAAAGTAAGATTTATTTTTGCTTATTTTTAAAAAAATGTATTTAATTCCTGTAAGAGCACAGATGGCTGTCTTGCATCAAGTAGGTGCTGCCAGCATGTTTCATTTTGATAACGAACTCTGTTCCTTTTATAGATTACATAAAAAAATAGAATCTGAAACCCTCAGTCATACAATTATTTCTGCATGTGAAGGAGTAGATTTGATTATAGGTGCTTTCAGTATGGATAGATAATTTTTTTTTTTTTAAAAGAAACTTGTTTTTTTAGTATACTGGTTCTTGCACTCATTGAGAGATGATGATTACATTTCTTCACACCCTGTGTGCTGGTCCATTAGTGCTGTGTTAGTGCTGAGCTGTGAGTTGCTCAACAAGAGTTTAGCTGTTTTCTTATGTGTCTGTTCGCTGATGACTGTGACTTTCACTGAACTCAAATATTCTTACTAATGACTTGGGGATGGTGATTGCCAAATATCCAGAGCAGATTTGTCTGTCAGGAAATCATGCGAGCTCTCTCGTATTACATTTGCTTGTATTCCTCGATAACTGACAGGAGCTGACACTACAATTTCTGTTTGACAAGTTTATCTAAGAAGCGGCATCCCAGGGACAAGACCTTCTTAATATGGACCTAAACACTTCCAGGTAATTTAAGAGCTAAAATGCGTCCTGTTTTGCTTTGATCTGAATGCAGTGAGCACTCGGCACTTGAACGTGTCTTCTCCCATTCTCCCAGCTAAACAGGAGACTCCAGCATCCGCAGTTACCTTGTTCCTTCAAACCTAGCATGAGGGGCTCAGTAGGCAGTGCTTGTCCTGCCTAGAAAAAATCCTGTCGGGGAACTAGAGAGCAGGAAGCTAGAGCTCGAAGCAGTTTTACAACTTCAGCAGGTACCTTAGCGCTGACTCTGCCCTATAAATGAAGCATCTCTTGTTGTGAAAGTCCAGTGAATTTGTTCCACCATGGGACTTCCCACCTTTACAACAGCAGAAGAGAAATTTCATGATGGGATGTTGCCAGATATTTTTTCCTGGTAGATTTTTTTTCTATAGGCCTTTTTGCAGAAACGTGTTATTTGGACCAAAGGATTTATAGTTTTGCTTGTTAATCCTCACAGGGCTTGTACTAGGTTCTTAGGCTTTTTTTCCTCTTCTTCCAGTTTCTTTAGACCCTTACAGTGAGGGAATCTGCAATCAATTTATGTCTCTCAGCTCATCTGTAATTGCAGAGTAGCTATTCTGTTGGCAAAACTTGCTTCATCGTGTATACACTTGAGAATATCTTAAATATTGAAGGTTCTCTGGAATCAAAGTCTCCCCATTTGTTTGGTCACATTTTAACAGAGGTTGGGTTTTTAGTCTAGGAAGTCAGTGCGTGTCTTTATCATTCAGGTTTGCTTGCCCAGTGGTCTCGGCTGTGATTGCTGACTTCCCTGGCTGAGCCATCGCAGCCTCAGTGCGGGTTTGCCAGGACTGCGTGTCTGCAGGAAGGTCTGTTCCATTTAAGGGTAAGTTTTGTTGCATTTGCGCAACATGCTGTTATACTGCTGTCATTGCATCTGATGTGCATGCTTTTGCATGCAAATACCTTGCATTGCTCTCCTAGGTAAGCATTTTGGGTGTAAGTATATGTGTATTTTATCTAAGGTTAGAACAAGTTTCATCTGAAGTGGGTGATAATGCTCTGTTGCAGCCTAGACTGTTTTTTCAGCCAGCCTTTCTGCATTGCTCTGTTACCTAAAATATGAAGTTATTGGACATGCACCACCAGCTTCGTGCACCACAGACATCCACTGTGCCTACTGAAGGGAGCATGGGGGCTGCCAATGAGGGAAAGCTGGAATGCCGAAGCTGCCGTTTAGGCAAGGAAGTGGATGGGTTACTGTTGTCAGGCAAGAGCAAGTGGGCGAGCCAGCGGCAGTACGGGTCTAGAGATAGACCTGGAGTGCAGCAGGAGCGGCGCAGGGCGATGAGAACTGCTGGGCTGTGCGACGCTGCTTGTCTTTGTTGCAGCACGTTTGTCAGAGGGGTGCTGCCAGCCCCGTTACCCCCACTTCAGCCTCGTGGACTCCAGCTCCGCTCCAAAAATTTGCAATGCAAGCCGAACGCCCGCCGGCCAGGGCTGGGGCAGGGAGAGGAAGTGGAGCTCTGGCTTGTTGCTGTATTCTGGTTTTTGTTTCAGTTTAATTTGCAAGCTTGCTTATTTCTAGCAGTGCGGCTAGGATCTTTCAAGGCAATCCCAGAGCTTTAATGTAGTCTGTACTAGTATCTGCCAGATCGGTTTTCTAACCTATTTAGGGTATTGCAATTTGGAATTAATGTTGCTTTCTTTTTCCAGTGGGTGGCAGTTGAAGCAAAGACAAATGTTTATTTGCTTGGACATTTATATAGATATGTATTTAAGGAATGGGAAGAGAAGCCAAAACAGGACAGCCCTTTATTGTCTCTCCTTATGTTGAGTTCTTTTCTTTTTTGTTGCATCTCCTAGCTGGAGGAAAGGACAAATCAAAGGACCTCTTGTGACCAAAATCCGCTTTTAGTTTCTATCTCCACTTTTTGTGTGTTGTTCCCCTATTCTCTTACTAGTTAATAACTGTGAGTTCAATCTTTCCGTCACTAGAGCTTTGCATTGTGTAAGCCTCATTTCAAAACTTTCAAGCAGGGAGCTGCTAACTTCTTGCAGCAATGTGTTCAGCTTCTCAGATCTGTATTTTGATTTTGAATGTAACATGTAGTGCAGCATTCCTTTCTCCTTTTAAAAACCAAATCTTGACAGGAATTCTTCAGTACTGATTCTTAGACATTTAATATATATTATAACGCTAATATCTATTTCCGTGAAGGGCCAAATTTTGACTGAAAAGTACTTTCATGCACATTTCTTGTATGGAGGTAGTATACATTTTAATTCATAGCTGAGTTTCAAGCATATATCATTAAAATAGCATACTAGGTTCCAAGTACTTCTTAACTGAAGTACAGATTAGTGCATTTAGTGAATATATAATTGTAAGTAAAACATAAGTGAAGTATGTCTTTATGGGAATACAAATACATATTTTAATGTATAAATTACTACATTTCAAAATGTAGCAGAGATTACGTTAAATCTAGTAAGAAGTATGTGTGTGACTGCTGAAACCAAAAGTCATGTTGAGAATTGTCCTTGAATCATGGAGCATAATTTGACATACTTTAAGAAGAACCAAATTTCACTTTTTTTTTCTTTCCAAGTTGTTTAAAACAGTGATAGTGCTTTTCCAGCACTACCCAGTGCTTTACGTTGTGGGTGAATACTTATTGCTGCATAAAAAGCTGGAGAAATCTTTTATTTTAATGATTCCCCCTCCGCCCCCCGAGGTGAACTAGCAGTTCAGCTTCTATAATATGTGATTATAACTTGCTTACAAATTAAACTCCATCTTCTTGCTGAAGAAAATGAAGTCTTGTAAAAGTATTTAATGTAGCTAGGCCCAAATATATTTAGTTAAATTGGATAACATTATTATAAATGCATTTCAGCTGCTTTGCTGTGTCCAAATGGAGTCAGCTTATCATAGCTAAGCCTTGTCTAAGCCTATGTGGCGTTCCACTTCAAGTCTGTTCTTACATTGATGCAGTTAAATACAGAAGCTTATGCAAACACAATCATTCTAAACACTTCTAAACTGATTTGCCACTTGTGTGGATAAAAATTCTTCTGCTGCTGCTGTTAGAGCAAAGTTCAACTTGATTGATAGATGTAAAATAATTTAGGACTCTACATGGTAAAATATCCAGGAAGAAACCTTTCCACCTCTTCTGGCCACATGAAATAAATGATGAGAAATTAATTACCAGAGCAGCAAGGAGTTGAGCTTTGTCTGCTTGATAACAAAACTGATTTTTCTTATCAGCAGTACTCTTTGGCTGTAATGACCTAAAATGGAAATATTTTTTTAAGCTAAAAATACTCAGAAAGCCATGACATAGCATGTATTCAGTTTTGTCAAAAGGACACAGTCAAACAGAAAAATGACTCTCTTTTTTTTCTTACAAGACTTTATAATAATATCTGTAATGACTGTAATGTAAGTCAGTCAGTAGGAAAAAAAAAGTCATTTATTTTCAGTTCCTTAAATTTAATTGTCAATTTAATTTAACCGTCAATTACTGGATTGTCATTTGCTGGAAAAATTGCTGTACACCTCTGTAGATGATGAGGAAAAGATTCTAAATTATTTGAAACATTTTGCTACACACACACTTGGTGGTATGTGTGAATTCTTGAGGGGTTTTGAATGAATTAGATGAATATAATGGGTGAATATGATACGCTTGAATTCTTGAGGGGTTTTTTACTTTCCTGAAAACTTCACCCCATTGAAAAATCTTATTTTGGGTGCTGTGGAAGGATTTTTACATTATTTCTAGTCTAGATTAAAAAATTATCTACTTGTGTTATGATTTTGGTCTTTGTTTTTGCTACTTCTACTTCATGCTGCTTTCCAGTAAGAAACCTGATCCTAAGACTAAAAAAAATTTTGAGTGAGTCTCAGCAGAGGGATGTTTTCTTTGTTTGCTTTAAACAAGCCATGAGAGTTGTACAGCTCTGTTTTGAATTAACAGCTCTCCAAGCTAGGCTGTACACTTAACGCTTCTCAGACGCTGTGGGGAGGCAGCAGTATGAGCATTCAAATACTTCAAAGGAAAGACAGCCATATCTAGCATTTTATCATCTTAAAAGCACGAAAAAGGATGCCAGACTCATGTAATTGAAAACATTTACTATAAGCAAGGTGTCCCAGGCAGACCAAGATGGAAGAATGTATCCTTGTTCTGCTGCATTTAGTTTTGCTTTAGTTACTAAGAGCACCCTGCTGCCTAATAAATAAGAGTTCAAGGCAATTTAAAAACATACCTGTTTGTGTCTCTGTGATTTTTGGTGTTCTTCCTGTGGTCCTTCAGCTCTTATTTGGAGTTCTAGTGGATGAAATTGCAGTAAGTAAATGAAGAAGAGCGTATTTATTATGTTCTGATCAGGATCTTATTTTCAAAAGTATGCTTAATACCTACCCCTACTGAATTGCTTAACCATTAAATCTCCCAGAGTAGTTTGTCAGGAAATTTGCAAAGCTACAAAAAAGACATACTTTGCAGTACATCAATTTCTATACCTGGTAAGTCTTTTAAAGCCTGTGTATAAATACCCCAGCATAGCTCTATCTGCCATCTGTGCTCAATGCATGAAGCAGTGGAGGGAAGCAGGAGGGGAATGAATGGAGCTGGATGTGGGACTCTGAAGAGATATGACAACAAGAGTACTTTTGTACTGGAGAGCAGAATTGTTCTGTTTCTGCTTGACCCAGGGTGTGTTGTGCAGTTTGGATAAATTGCTTGTTTGTTGCTTGCCCAGAAAAACATGGGCAATGCATCATGTTTTCTTCAGTTGTTTGCTTGTTTTTCCTGTTGCAGTAGCCTGAGTGCGGTACCTGGTTGGGGTACCCACCTGTGGGCTGTCATCTCCCATGCTGTGCTGCCAGCCCCGTCTCACGCAGGGCAAGCGCTGAGCCGTCCGGCTGGGCTAAGTCCCTCAGCTCTCACCCAGCGCCGCAGGGCTGACCATGCTGAGCTCGGCCCTGTGTGCTGCAAAGCAACACCTGCTGCTAGCCGTGCACAGCCTGTCCCTTTCTCTGTTGGAAACTGGATAAATTTCCATGTAATTGAGTGTACAATACTGCATCCAGGCTGGAACAAAGATGAGGTAAATGTTTCTGCCAACATCTTGGGGAAAAGCAAATAGTCTTGAGACTTTGTGACTTTTCTTGTGCATTCTTTGGGACTTCATGATGTATTCCAAATTTTCTGAGATTTTTTTTTTTCTTGAAGTTGGATTTTACATGAAGAATTCGCATCTCTTGTGCCCCTGCAGGTGTGTTAATAAGATGGGGAGAAAATGAGCAGAGTAACTGAGAGAGGGTTTGGTCATCTCGGAACAGAAGCTGGAAAAGCTTTTTTGGTTCATTTCATCTTTCCACACATTCCAGTTAGACTCTTGCTCAGTATCGCTTGAAGCCTTGTTCTCATACTGACTGCTTCTCTCTGGAAGCAATTGCGGAAAACCAGAGCAGCAACATCATATCGTCCTCATATTTACTTCAGATTGCGGTTGGCTGAGCTTGCAAATCTTCACACTCAACTAAACAGAAATTCTCTTTTTGAATCTTCTGAATGCTTGACCTGACAAGCTGCAAGAAAGGCGTATTCTGATTATCAGTGAGCAGAACCCTTTCCCGTTGGAGAAGGAACATGGTAACAGGGAAGGCGGAAGCTATGGGGAGTCCCTGTTACGTGTTTGGTGCAGCTGCAAGTTGGAGTCGCAGGTTGTATATCAAAAAATGGGAGATGCAAGCCTGTCCTCTCAGCCTCTGAGTCTTTATATGCAATGCAGTGACTTCAGCTGTTGCAGGGTCTTTTCATAAATTTTTCTCAATATTCCCGTGATATAGAATTAGCACTCTTGTAATTTGTGTTCCACTGGAGTTGGATAGCTGGAGGTGAAGGGGGTTGGCGAAAGAACCTTTGCACCAAATGTCCATTAGCTGCATCTCCCCACAAATGCAATCAGTATGATTGCTTTTTATCTTTGCAAACGTGTAGTGCCATATGACATCAGGTGCATATGACAGGAACAGGCTGCCCAGAGGGGTTGTGGAGATACTCGAAACGCGCCTGGACCGTGGTCCGGTGCAGCCTGCTGTAGGTGACCCTGCTTTGGCAGGGGGTTGGACTAGATGACCCACAGAGGTCCTTTCCAGCCCCTACCATTCTGTGATTCTGTGACATTCATAAATAACCTATGGTGAAAATATTCTTACAGCTGAGTGATAATAGCAGCTACAATAAAGTAACAATGTCCCCAGCAATCAACATATTGAGAGGGAGTAGGCCGGTTGCTTCTGTTCCTGTAATGTGAATCCTGGAATCCAGAGGCTGGTTGGCTCTGACAATGCATTTGATGAATGTATTTCTAAGCTGGCTCCCAGTCATTTCTGTGTTGAAGTTGTCTAAGTTCTGAATTGGCCTTCTGGAGCACAACACTAGTGCTGTGGGCAGGCTCTGTGTCTTCAGATGCTGCTAAACACAAAAAAAAAAAAGCTTTGACTTTGAAACCGTTTTTTAGATGTTTGGTTGTGTGTTCCAACTGTGCAAATCAAAACATTGCATTCTTTATAGGTCAGCAGAAAGGGCCGAACCGGTAGCAGTGGTGTGGCCGGCATGTTACTCAAGTGATCTTGCAGCAGCAGAAGGGGCTTGCAGCTGCACTGATGAGAGGTGTCACGGGGCCTGAGAGGGGATCGCAGATATACTTTATCCTGTGAGTTACATCCAGTGCTAACAGTGCTAGAAGTAACCCAGCAGAAAAAGCAAAATGCTGTTTTACTTCATAGCCCAATCAAAGGCCAGAAACCTCTGTACTTCGCTCTGCCTAGAGCCTTTTCCTATTGCTAAGACAGCCAAGTTTATCTGTTGCTGTTAGACTTTGGTTTGCCTATGCATACTCAAATGCTGTACAGCCCATCATATCAGGAAGGAATTAGTGACTGGAGTTATTGGGCTCACCAGATTTTGAACAATATTTGAGTAAAAACAGATTGAAAGCAGTTAAACTAGTTTTTCTGTTGCTATAGGTGTGCTCGCAACGATCTCAATATGGTCATAATTTAGCTGGTGTAGTAGCACCATCATTGTGATAGAAATAAGTAAATTCTCACATTCATACTTCATGCTGCAAGCTTGTGTTTCAAGAATGAAATGTCCCTGACTTTAGGCAGACAGCCCATTTGATTTACATGTTAATGAAACAGTAAGTTTTTCTTTCTGCTACAATTGTTTTAACCAGTACCATTGCACCTGTTAAGGGATGTGTGTGTTGTTTTCCCTCCCCCAAAAAAACAAACAAAAAAACCCCAAAAAACCCTCTGTTGTTGAAGTGTGAAAATAGCAAAACGTAATTTTAATATTGCTTTAAGCATGAGAGAAATTTGAGACCTCAGATTCTGTACTTTAAAACAGATTTTACATAACGTATTCCGGTGACATCAGTCTGAATAGACCACATTTCACGGAATTGTTTCAGACTCATTTTTCGCTTTTTCACTTTGTATTCCTGTGCTCCACTTTATAATCCTATGGTTTTTATTTCTGTGCTTTATTGAAAAGCCAGCTGCAGTTCAGTACTTTTGTCTCTAAAAGATATTTTATACAAGGAAGGTCTGTCGTGAAACCTTTTAAATCGCAAAGGAACAGGCTGCCCAGGGAGGCTGTGGAGTCTCCTTCTCTGGAGATACTCCAGACCCGCCTGGACACGGTCATGTGCAGCCTGCTGTAGGTGACCCTGCTTCGGCAGGGAGGTTGGACTAGATGACCCACAGAGGTCCCTTCCAACTCCGAACATTCTGCGATTCTGTAATTTGTAATATGGAAACTGGTGGTTTTACAGGTGCCCTAATTTTGAAGAAAACCGAAATCGGTTCTCTCTGAAGATGTGTGCAACTTAAGTTTGTTTGGAAATGGATGGTAAAACTCTAGAGAAAAAATGTGATGTGGTAAAATATATTTTGCACAAAATTAAGTCTCTTGGCCATCCTTAAGGAATGGGGGTGTATGGATTTTTTCCCACTTTTTTTTCTTCTGAACAAAATCCATTGTGCTATTGTCAAGTCCTCTGCAGTTTGCAATCAGATGATTCCAGGAGCTGTCACAAGAATTAGTTTGCTTGCCTGAATCTCTTCAAAGGAGCAACTTAAGGTTTTTCTTTTTCTTTCAATTGCTGAAGTTTTGTATCAGCCTTCCTAATGAGCGTTCGTTCCGAATGCCAGCTCACTGTACTACCGCCTACATTGCTAGCTACGGAAGTTTCTTATAGCTGGAGGTTTCTCCCTTTCAAAATGCTTTGTAAAGCCAACAGAGCTGTGGATACTTGGTATAAAATTCAGAGCAACTGTACTGTGATCAAACCATTCTGCAAGCGTGTATAGTTCTTCACTGGGAGTCTGTCACAGTTTACCCTTGTTTTATAGAGTGAAATACTTTAAAAGAACTGGTATGACATTAGTGTGAAGTGTAAGGGTATACAAATAAATTCAAGTTTTCCTATAAAGCCCCACCTTAGGAAATGTGTTAGGGTATAGAAGTTTTGGTTCTTTCACAGAAGCCGTTTTGTCCTTCTTGGTTAGATTTTTCCTGTGTTTAAAAGGGTCTTTGTTACACTCTTTGGCTCTTCTTGCTGTTGATACACCAGGCTGGCGCAATTTCCTATTCAGGGAAAAACTGGCTAGACTCACCATGCTGTTTCTAATAAGGCTCATAGAGCAGAGTGTCATCTTGGAAAACGTAACAGATTGGACTCTATTCCCATGGTGTATTTTGGACCTTTACCATGTTCTTATTTATCTCTCACTTGCAGAAACACTCTAAAATGGCAACCATTTAATCTTTTTTAGATTATAAAGCCTTTATTATGGCTCCAGAGTTTGATGACTGAAACTTTACCGTGTGCTTTGATCTACATTTGTTTTGGTTTAGGTTTGGGTTTTTTTGTCCCCTGGTGCCTGTCGAAACATTCAAAGTCCTGATTATTCTCAGGGGTTAATATAACTTTTTATGGAATCAGGTTGAAAAAGATCTCTGTTAGATTAGTGCAAGCACACACAAGCTTTACTTAATTTTGCAAAGTTGTATTTATTGCTAAATCCTATCTCTTCTCTGTGAAGGCACAGCTTTAATAATTTAGCTTTCTGCCTCCAATCTGGCTCTTTGTGAGCAAGGAAAAGGTTCCTGGTGATACTTCGTATGAAACATAAGGGTTTCTCTCTTGTCTGCCCTCCAACTTGTTTTCTGGTGTTCATATTCTACTATTGTCCGAGTTCAGGATCATTAGGTGCAATAAAGTAATAGCAGTTGCAAGAAGCTTGTGTGTCCTTGTCAAGAGCCACATGTGCCATTTCAAATAGTTGTTCTTGACTTCAGTGTGAGTGCTCAAGAGAATAAGGATCATGCAGTTCAATTAGAGTGCTGCTCCATTTACAACGTGGAAAGCCTGTCTCCTGCAGCTCTGCCCAGTTTATCTGGAAAAGCAGGAAAAGTTTTCAAGCGACGAGGCTCATTTAGATGGATTCTTCTCAGTTTCGCTCAGGTGTCAGCTGTTATTTCCTGGCAGGTGTGAGCACTGCGTCTGCTCCCTGAAGGACTCAGTCACTGTGGCTTAGATTTGCCATAGCCTGGGTCTTAACAGTTGTAGGCTATCTGAAAGAAAACTCCTGTGTCTGGAAAGATACTCCTGAAGAACAATCAGAACAAGAGGTAAACAGAGAGTCTGTAAAATATTTATTTTGTTCTTTATTATAATAGAGTTTAACTCAATAGAGTTAAATTTTTGTGGTTAGGCTGTGCTAGAAACAGGTAGGAAGCATAGATTATTGCACGAGGCTTCCTGAGAAAGACAAACCTGGTGACTTGTTGAGTTAGCACATTACCTACTACCTTGTGTATTCAAGGAAAAATCCCAGATACTCTTCTGATGATGTGACTGTTTCTGTCTTGCCTAAGCGTAATTAGATGCGGCCTATATCCAAGAGTTTTAGAAGACAGAATGAAATCCTTGCCAAGTACAAAAGACAGGTATGACAGGTGAGTACTCTTGGCAGACAATTTAGTTTATTATGAAGCTATTTGAAGTGGCAGGCTTCCAGATTTCCACTTATAAAGGAAGATGATTGCCTAACAACGTCACAGGGAACAAGGGATACAGTGGGATAGAAATTACGTCCTTCCGTCCTTTGGTAGAACAGGTCCTTTTATTTCATGACATGCAGGGCCGAAATCATGCTAGTTCCAGACACTGTGTGTATATCGTGTCTCCCATTGCCCGCCAGAAAAAATAATTTATGAAATGCTGGAAAATGCCCAAATGAAGATTAATATGCAAACAACAACTGGGCCAGTCTGTAGTCGTGTGGTAGCTTCCTTAAACATGTAAAGGCTGAAAGAAGGGGGGGGGGGGGGGGGGTTGTGTTCTTGTTCTTGTCCTTTAATTCTGTGGGAATTGTATCTTATTTTTCACTTTTTTTGTTTGTTTGCTTAAACTGCTCTGAAGATAGTGTCAGTAATTTTCTTCTACTTTGTATTGTTTGTGATTAGAGTAACTCAAGTTTTTTTCAGAGAATTTTCACAGTGTCATTGAGAGGTGGAATTATCCTCATTTTAAAGGAGGGAAATAGTTATAGGAAAAGTAGAAGATTCTCATCTGTTTAAGATGGTAATCTCATATATTTTTTTTAACTATACCTGTGTCTCCCAAGTACATTGCGGGTGATTTCCCATGTCCTAATAAAGAACTGAAATTTTGGGAGTGAAACTTGAAAACCCCTCTGGCCCTTCCATGCAGAAAACCTACCAAGTCTGTGGAACTTCAATGTGGTGATTAAAATTAGACATCATTCTAAGTAACTGAAAACACATCTACTAATCAGAGATGTTAAGCAACTTCAATGGAATTAGCTAGCAGTCATGCCTGTAATGCCTGTCAGAGGCGATTACTGCTACTTGGAATGAATCATTTGGGTAACAGAGGTCATAATTTAATTCATAATTGTATACATAAGTACACAGAATGTGGGAACTACCTGTTAACTGCTTCTGTATTATAATATCTTTTTTACTGTCTCATCATTCAAAAATGTATTTTCAAAGGAAGAGGAGCAATCTGAAAGAAGCATGTGCTTATATACATTAAAATGCATGTATTCAGATGGATCTTTATCTTTTTGATGCCACGCTGAAGTATTTGTATGATATTCAAATGCATGTGGAATAGACATGATCAAGTGTCAGTCAGCTTCCAGAAAAGTTGCTCGCTGTTTTCTCAGAAGGCATCATCCTTCAGCTTCCTGGCAAAAGAGGAACTCCTGTTTGGAAATGAGCCAGTGATCCATCTAATGAAATTCTGTAGCTCAAATAATGATCAGCACCCAGTGGAAGATTAAAAAATACTGTAAATAACTGGTTTGCTGCTTTTAGTTTTTCGTTCCTTCTGAAACAAAAAGCCCCTGGCTGCCCTCACAAAAAAATGAAGAAGGGGAGGAAAAAAAAACGAAAAGAAGGCCTTGACTACTGTCTTGGGATGGAGCATTTATGGAAGAAAAAGGTCAGCTGAAAGACCTGCTGCTGACATTAGTTTGTCAATGCAGAGTTCTTGCATGGGCAACAGACTACAAATGTAATGAAAATGACTGTAGCTCTGTTCATGATATTCCTGACATCCTCCATGAAATCCTCACTGTTACTGAGTTTTACTCTAACCATTTTTCCCCCCAGAAATGTGTTTCCATTGGCATAGCATTGTCAGACATCAAAATGCTGGGCTCTGAAAAATCTCAACTTGCCCTTGCTTCAGCAAATGGCCCAGTCCTCCATGGGAGCACTGTGAACCTTTGAATATAAGCTTTTCTTTTAAAAGTATAGTCCTGTGGGTCGCATATAAAATGTATTCATCATAAAGACAGGGTCAAGTAAGTTACTTAAATTGGCTTCAAGCTCCAGAATTGTTAAGTCTTTGTAGAAGTCCTTGGGCTACAGCAAGTGATCCGCTGGTTTGATGATTTTTTAATTATTATTTCCATTTATCTCATAATTTCCCCTACTTAGCATAGTTAGCATTATAGCTTAGCAAAATTTCCCCTACTTAGAAATGCTTCTAGAAGCCACAGGTGTGGGTTTTGGAGCTTGAGAAAGAACCCAGACAGCAAGGCTGGACAGAGAAGAGTCCCATGAGTAGCCTTTTGCAGCCAGGAAGATGATTGGTGAAGGGTAAAGATAAACTTCTCCACTCATTCCTTAGAACAAAGATGAAGAAGAAAACAAAAACAAAGCATCTCCTCTGTTTCTACAGTTGCTGGGATTGGGATTTATGTAGGGCTCAAAGGCTACAAGATATTGTCCTTGGTGAAGCTGGTAGCTGCCTGGAGCAGCAGACTGCTAGGGGTGTTAGTACAGACATGGTTTGGTGCCTGCTGTGCCTGTGTCAGAGCAGGGTAAAGTTGACTGTTACCAGAAAGGTTGTACTGGTGGCATAATGGCCCAGCTTTTCAGAGCTGTCCCTGTCTCTGTAGCCCAGAACCAATCCTTTCCTTCATCTCCATTAGTGCAGCAGGAATGGCCCATCACTCCAGTCCTAAGCTTACAGGTGACACGTTTTGGTTTTGCTGAACTTGCTGAGGAGCTGGGATTCTAGTCAGGGCTGTTTTACCCATCATAGCCATTCTTGGCATGTGTTTGGTATATGCCTCCTCCTAAGAAGACATGTACTTACCTAGGAGCTTGGCTGAAGTGGCTGGTTGTGGTCCCTGGAATGTATCCTGACAGGGATGCCGCCACCTCAAAGGAGCATGAGAAATTAAGTTGGCGATATCTTACTGTCCAAACACTGGCACATGAGCTATTTCTTCCCTTAAATTGTGGAGTGCTTGATTCCCAAGTTGTAGCATAACTATTTTTTTTTTCCAGACTACTAAACTCCTAGGTCTTGAAACTAGGAATTATCAGGTAAAAATCTTCAGTATCGTATCAGTCTACTCATGGTATTGTTACTCCTTGTTCATTATCATGTGTTTTAATAAGCTGTGTGTTCCCATGTACTCCCATGGCTTGCTTGAGCAGGAATATTTATGTCTGTAAACTATGCCACAAGGAGTGGTTAAGCCACTCTAGAAGTGATAGGAGCTAACTGAAGTGTGATGAGATGAAAATGATTCTTCTGCATATTCTTAATTAGGATTTGTCACTTGAAAAAAGAGAAGCAGGCTACAAACTCTGATAATCCAGAACTCTGTATCTTCAGTCTGCTGGTTTGCTGGAGGTGGAAAAATCTTACATGTGCTGTCTGTATCCCAAAATCCACGACGTCAAGGTCCGTCCCCTGGATGATTGAGATATAGGTGAAAGCTAGCAACAAAAGTAATAATTTTGAAGTTCCTCTCCATCTTTCTCTCAAACCTGTTGCTTCCCGCTTCCCCCCCATGAGATACAGTTGTCATGCAGTTTTCTAAACTGTCTCAATGCTTTTGGCTTACGAACATATTGGAGTTGGTTTTTTACTCATCTGTATCTTTCCTCTTTGCTCTGTGGGTTGACTCTTACGGACTTCCCTCTGCGCACCATGTGGTTCAACACATTTGTTTCACTTATTGGATACCAGTGAGGAAACAATCTTGAGTTCTGAAGGAGCTCTGGTTATATCTATTAGATCATCTTCAGTCATATTTTGCATTGCATGTGCTGTTGGCCCTGAGTGTAATGTTTGAGCATCTTACTCCTCTTAGATGCTTAACCATTATTTATGGAGTGTTTGTAAACTTACAGGCAGTGTTTGGGAATGTTTGGTGTGTTCCCATAGAGCTGAACTCTGTTTTGACAACTGGTTAATGCCACAAAGTCTCCAGTGCTCTCTGGCTGCGATTCTTCCACCACTTAGATGGCCTGTGATAGTTGCTCTGCAGACATAACTATGATTGACAGTCTGGATTTTAAAATATAGGCTCTTCCATAGAACTGTTGTTTGTAGGATTGGTTCAGCCCAAATAATTTTGCTTTTGTCTCTAAATATGAGCCATAAATTCAGCTCTTTGTTCCAAGTTGAGCTGAGAGTTGTTGTTTACAAATTCTGTTTTTAATATTACCGTTCATGTTGCCAGTCTTCATAATTAAAGCACTTTGACAGTTATATGTATCTTGTTTTATCAGAGAAAACTAAAGAACAGAGAAGTTAAAGGGTTTCTCAAGGTCATGGTGCATTCAAGGTCAAACTCAAAGGAAAACAGTACATTTCAACTTGGGGCGTTGTCTACTTTTATAGATACTAACCCCCCTCCCTGGAGTAGCAGAAGTCACTGATTGCTGCTGTGTAATCTAATCTCTCCCTATGCTTGTTTGTTTTTGAATGTGAAAATGTTTCTGTTCAGTCATCGTTTGTAGTGAGTCCAACGAATGTTGAAACCTGAAAGAATGCCACTCTTACTTGTTTCCTATTTGAGAGATAGCTGCTGAAACTAAGGTGAGCTAGGCATTTGTACTAGGGTGAAAAATGAAGAGACTTAGCTGTAGCGCTCCTCTAGGTAAAGGATTTGGATTGAGGTGTTGGGAAACTTCTATCAAAATAATTCCTCTCTTGTGTGTAAGGAAATGGATAAAGCAATGAGCATGTTTTAAGCCTGGTCTTGCCGTTTGTCTGCTCTGAATAAAGACTATCGTCAGATACCTTCTAGCCAGGTAGTTGAGTAGATAACATAAGAAACTCTTGATAAAGTGTACCTTGCTAATGCTGGTTAATAAAACAGGAAAAGAATGTCATAAAATACATTTATCTTTATATTTTAATTTCTTTTCTTCCACTTCCTTGGGCATTTCCATACTCCATCAGTCCTTATATTTAGCTGGTTTTACTTAGTATTATTTATTGTGAAGGTAAGGTATTGGTAGGGGAAGCTTGGGGTTTTGCAAGGTAGCAGTTTTGTAGGAAAAATAGGTTTTACTTAACACTGTGTAGAGTATAAACTGAGGACTTGTCAGTTAAGATGCTATTAACATGTACATCAAGCCTGGGTTGTAGTCTTGGCATCCAAAATAACATGCAGGTATGTTCATCTGCCCCTCAGCTCTTCAGCAGATTGTCCTTTCGGTTGGTTCCAACATCCACCCACCCACCAAGCCCATATACAGCGCCATACTATTTTGCTAAGCTTCACAGAACATTGTTCATCATCTGTCTTAGGAAACATTTGTAGGCACAGTAGTTCCCAACAAGATTATTGCCAAGTGCTTTTCATGGATTTGCATTTAAAAACCTGTGAAAGAAATTGAAGCAGACATAGTCTGTGTGTTTGGTATGATACTGTATTAAAACTAACATTACAGTAGCTTGTGCTATATTTTGTTGGCTGCTATAGAGTTTTACAAAATCTTTAGAGTATGGAATTGACATACTGAGCTCTAAATAGCTTAAATAGCTCTCAGCTTAGTAGGAAGGTTTGTACTTTTGCCATAATCATAAAATCACTTTTGGTTTTCAGGCGATTTGGAACAAGCTTGTTGCAGGGCCCTTGAAAGGAACAGCTTTTGAAAAAAAACTTGTCTATTATTTTTGCTTATAATTTTATAAATATGTATCTCAAAGGTGATTATGAAGTCTATAAACTGCTCGTAGTGCCCCTTGGAAATTAAGTTTGCTGATTTTATTTCAGATCTGAAAAAGGGCTTTGAAGGAGGACTTTGAAACTTTTAAGAAGCATTTGTAAGAGCAGATTACCTATCCCTGCAATTCTGGGCGATACACTTACTCAGCACTCTTGGTCCTTGGTTTATGACTAAGTGAGGAAGTTGGGAGTTTCCACAAGAATGACTCATATCAAGGGTGAATCCTAATACTCTTCTCCCCTGTCTGGTCATGGAAGCAAATTAACCTGCATGTGTAATGCGTCTTCCCACAATTACAGAAAGACTGTTGATTCTCCTGCCTGAAGGAGACAGGATGAAAAATTCTGAATATAAGTTCAGTAACACATTGCCTCAAAAGCAGATAGAATTGCTGTTAGGAACCTGTGACTGGCCATCCTGACACCTTGCTTAGAGTATATTATTTACTTTTCCTGTTGATTGTTTTGAAAAGAAATAGTAAAACCCTGACTTTTAATACTTTAGACTATAATCCTTAGACACAATGACATCTTGCTACTACTAAACAAGCCTTTCTCTATCCATTTGGTCAGCTTCACTTTCTACTTGGTAGATGATGATAGTAAATGGGAATGGATGCATGGAGGACAGCAGTAAATGGTCACAAGCCTGAACCTTGTTCTTTTGACTCTCTCATGCCAAGGGCAGAAATGTAATACCCTGCTCCACTGAGCTGGGTCTGCTGAAGTATCTGTAATAACCGTTTCTTTGTGTAGCTATTCTAACTTCACTAGATGATGCTAGAAGAATTTTAACTATTTTTTTAACCTTGCTACTGCAAATTGCTTAGGGAATCTCACTATTTTCTGTTCAGAGAGCCGAAATTAATGTTTCCGTTGCACAGCATACTGAAGGTTTATTTTGAATTAATCAAGAGCCCAAAAATATTTACTGACAAGAAAAAACAAACTAAACAGTGTTTTCTTTTCTGTAGACAGAGTTTTATTGTACGTGCTTATCCTAGATTTCAACATGATGTTGGAAGTTATAAACGGTGACTGTGAAAAGAACTGTACCTTATCCTAAACTGCTTTTCTATTCTGCAACAGTATGAGATTAATGCTTAGAATACTTCTACTTTCATTTTTTGTACAAAGACTCAAAGTAAAACTATAACTTGTCAGATCTGCTTTCAAGATGGATGAAGAGTCTGTTTCTTGGGCAGCACTTAAACTCTGCAGCATTGCCTCAGAACAGTGCTAAATACTTGAGGTATTTATTACTTCTTTTATCTGAGTCTTTCAGAGGTGACAACCTTGGGAAATTTTAACCAAGTCTTTAATAACTAGAGATTTAAACTCTTGTAGTGCCCCAATTTATGCAAGTCTACTAATGCTTGGCTACACTGCACTGAGCCTTTTAGACAATGTTAAGCATTTTGAGAAAGGTCAGTATGCAAATCCAGTTTGCTGTGTGATTAGTACAGTGCATCAGTGTGGGCTGATAAGGCTATGATTAGCACCATTTTTTTAAAGGAGCTATTTTCAATTTCTCTTAATTTGCTTATGCTAGTTGGGTGTTGTGTATCTGTCCGTTTTCCATTGTAAATGAGTGCTGTTGCTAGAAAAATGTATTAAGAGTATTTGCAATGACAGGAAAGAATCTATATTCACCATTTATCCTATTTCTTCCTTGAGAAGCGCTTGTTTTATTTTCTAATTATCCTTTTGTCCTATAAAGAATGGCAGGGCAGATGCAGGCTTTGTTATTCTGGAGGTTTCTGTGTAGCTTTTGTGGGTCCTGTCTGAACTCAGCAACATGGGGTTTATTCTCCATTTTCCTTTTTCACTGTTCATCAGGAAAAGGAAATGAAAGCAGCTTGAGCAGTCTGTATCATTTGCCCGAGATGTGTAAGTTGTTACTACATGCAACTTTTTTTTACACCTGACCATAATCCTAACAAAATAAGGGAAATATTTCTATAAAACCGCTGAGCAGAATACTGCGCGACATACAATTTTCCATCAGTAATACTGGAAATATTTTCCTCAGTTTCACTTACCCAAGTAGATAAGGAAGTTCAATTTCCCTTTTGTCCAGGGAGCTGCTTATAGGTATTTGTGTATGTTTGGTAGTCAAAATTATATCGAATTCTTAATATATTCAATGAATATATGTTGAATATCATGATTGCTTTATGCAAATATTTTTCTCGTAACTTTTTAAAACTGTAAAATCTCTAGGCCTTCAGTGACTAGATGACCCACAGAGGTCCCTTCAACCCGTAACATTCTGTGATTCTGTGTGTGATTCTGTTAGTGTGGGGAGATAATTATGAAAATTATTCTTCTTTCTTAGGGTACCTGATCTTTGTGCGTATGTTATATATTTGCCTATATTGCCAATACCCAGTGTTTCTCAGTACACATCTGAGATGAGCATAGGTCACTGACAGCTACAAGAGAATTGTGAGGTTCTTTTGCTCCCCTCCGCATTTCTTGAGATGAATTTTAAGTGCTGGTGTTTATAATTCTGACATTTTCTGTCACAAGTAACTCTTGTTGCTTGATGTTTAGAGATGGGTTAGGTTTAGAACAGTTAAGAAAAGCCTAGTGCTCTAATTAGAAAACTACATCTTGGACAAGATTACAGGAACATAAAAATTATATTTACAAAATTATTTTTTAATTAAGGCTTTGCACAATACAAACAAATTTTTCAATATAGAGGTGTTTCAGGTCTGAGTAAATTTTTATTTTTTTTAATAGTCCCACAGATGCAGAATGGGTTTGTATATTAAAGGCTGGAAATGTAGCTGTCTGCAGCTCTTTGCCACAGCTCAAATTCATTGGGCCAACGTTGATTTAACTTTTGTTTACCTAATATAGGGGACTCTCAAATTATCCATGATGTGGACTAACTTTTCCTAAGAAGTGGGTTACAGGCATCTGCATACCTCTTTTTAGTTGTGTGAACTGCTTCTCAGTCCTGGTCACAAAACATGTCTGTGGGTTCGGCAGTAATTGCTAACATGGAAAAAGCAGTATTAGAACAGGATTTGTGTACTTAAAGTGCTGTAGTGGAAGCAAATATCCAGACCTGTGGGGAAAGCCAGCATCCTGTGGCCTGTGGAGTGCTGAGGGCTCTAAAGCGTAAGGCAGAAAGGAGTCTTTTGGGCTAACTTGTGCTGGGGATGTGGCTCGTTGTAAATAACAGGAGAGCTCCGTGCCAGCACCCGCCGCTCGCTAGCTTGAGCAGTGTTGATGTGTGAGACAGAGGATATGGCCACTGCTGCGTGGAAGTGAAAGGTACTTTGGATATACAAAACGCTGGGACAATTAAGTAAGCTGTGATTAAGCAAGCTGCATATGAAACAGTATGAAAGAGCTGTTTGGCATTCAGGAAGGGAAAGAATCAAGGCAGTGTGGATAGAGCTAATACCCAGAGGAAAGATTTGGAGGCAGGACTGGGCAGACCATTAAGGCTATATCTCCTCAAACAAATTACACCATGTGGAAAGCGAATTTCCCACTCAGCTGCCTGGGGACATGCAGTCTTTCCATGCTGAGAGTTAAGAAAAGGCTCTTCTCTAATTGCAAGTGGGAACATTTGCATCTGGAACTACTAGGAGTGTTTTGGTTCCTGTGTGCTTCAGTCTCGTACTTGCTGTCCGTTACCTGTGTGTCCCTTTTAAAAGTATGATTGCACTGTAAAGATTGGAAGAACATTGCATGCACAGTGTATGCTGTTGCCTTGGGAGTGTTGTGGTTTACAGCTGTTCGGTTGTCCTAGTGGGTTTTTCTGTGCCAGTAGCAGCCATACACCATCCTTTTGAAGTTGATAATCTTAACAGAAATGACGTGTCCTAATGGTGTGCTTCCCAACCATATCATGATACATGAGGTACTATTTAGTGACAGCAGTTTGTGATGTTCTATCAAAAGATTGCCATAAAAGTTATCATAACGAAGCACTTTTATGGCAAAAGAAACACATAGAGCAAAAAGTCAGAAATAATTGGAAGGTGCAGGGAAAGTAACCAAGACTTTAATTTATCCATGCAGTGATGGAGGAAAAGATAGGCCATAATGAGCCAGGAAAGCTTGTCTGTAGGAAAATCATTGAATACTCCGTGGCTTCTGTGGGCAAACTGGGACGTGACAGCACAACTGTAATCAAAGAGTTTGTGTTCAGTCACTTTTCTGAGTAATCAGTAGGTGCCATGGCAAGTCAGTTGCATATATCTTTTCTTCCTGAAAGTATTTTTTTAGACAAGTAGTGAAGTGTTTGTCTTGTTTATCAGTATGTCCATTAGTGCCGTGACCCAATAACGTAACAAAGCAGATGCTGACTTGCAGTGTTAAGTGAAATTCTTGGCTATATGTTTTATATTTCTGTCTGTGTGTAGAGTTCTGCATATACAAATCAAACATCTCCTTTTTAAATGATTCTCCAGTTTTTAGTAGGATAAGCACTGGAGTGGAAGCTGGAAAAAGCCGTGACAGACATTATTCATCTAATAATTTGATCTGCACTCATCCTCCAGAAATTTGGGTCCTTCAAGTAGTATGAATAGCATTTCTGGAAGGTGGCCAGGGGTGTTCCTGACAGCACCCAGTCCACAGGACTTCTTGTGCTCTCAAAACCGAAAATAGTTGAGCTTGTCTGCCTATGGTTATCTCTACAAACAGGATCCTGGCTCATCTGAAACTCCAGAGATTTTTGTGTAGCTTTTTCTTTCTTGTTTACTGTTTTATGTACTAGACATGTTGATGCTTAAAGGTTTTCTTCCCCAATAAGGATACTAAAATGATACGGTTTTATTCATTTAGTGAAAAATCACTTAATATGGCTATTAGCAGACACGTATCATAGTGTTTAGATAAAGAGAACACCTGTGTCATGACAGTGTGTGAAATTTATATGATTAAAGCACAAAATTCAAGAAAAGGTAAAAAAATAAAGGTTTGCTGTTAACTTCTTATCTGGAGGATTAAAAAGGAAGGAATTAAAAATGCTATTAAACAGAACGTCACAGAAAGTGATTCAGGGATAAAGACAGTTAGAAATCACTTGTGGCTCCATTTTTCTTACGTGTTTTGGAAATCTAAACTTGAACTTTGAAATTATAGCAGGAGTAAGTGTTTTTAATTAAATATAAATTTGAGTTACAGTTGCTTCTTTCCAGTTTCTCCTTATTGATCCCTGCAGACATTCATTATTTAGCATCATCCTATACATCCCTCCGTGTCACTCAGTTGTGCTTATTTCACCTCTTCATTGCAAAAGTGAGAGATGCTTTTAGAGATAGTGATGCATGGATCTATGTATGGCTTCACTGTTTATTTTCAGTTGTTAAACCATAGAAAAAGTCTTGATTAGGTTGACTTTTATTGGCTACTTATGTTTCTTTTGTATTTTTTGGCTGTCACATTCTAAGTAATACCAAAAAAAACCCCAACCCAGGATAAAAGGAGGATTCCGACCTACTCAGAGCAGCCTTTATGTACCAGGAAATAAGGAGGAGGAGGAGCATTGTGCTCAGCAAGCCAGATTTGGCCCATCTTGCTGTCTAATGTCTGATTGAAGTGACTTAGTACGTTTTTGGCCCTCAGGGAAAAAAATGCTTCTCAAAAAAACCAAACAAAACAACCCCAGTAAGGCCAGATGCAGTCAGGAGGGAGGGCTGAATCTATTCCTACAACTCAATATTTACAGTTGATGAGCAAAATTTTTGGTTCACAAATCTTGTATCCTTTTACTTTAAAATCCTTGATCAAAATCGCACATCCATGAAATGGATTGTATTCCTCTGACAAGATTATCTAAGCAGCAGATTTCCAGCATGTATGAATGATGATACAGTTCTCTCAGCTAATGAATATTCTAGCTTTCCAGATACTTGGAGGATTAGGTCATAGTGCTGGCAGTAGTATAAATTTCTGGCTTAGAGGCTTGTGCTCTGTAAGAGGCACTTAGCCTGCATAATCTGCTGATGTTTTCAAAAGTGCAAAGTAAAATTGTTCTCTAATTGGAATATTTTAAAAGGCTTTTTTCGTATTTCTGTTGAATGGCCAGCTTCTCTACTTCCATTTTTTGCTTCTTCATTATTCATATAGCGACATTAAACCGTTTCATTTGAAGTAAGACAAATTTTAAATTTCCTTTTTTTCTTAAACTGTAATTGACATACTGTCTTGACGGTATTTGGTTGTTTCAGTGTTAAAAGGAAAGAGCTTTCCCTCTTAAGTAGAAAGAAAAAAAAAAAACACACCCACCAAAAACCCAACCAAACCTTCAGTGTTTTGAAGAGACAGGTGATGTATATTCAGTTGTAACAGTTTAGCTGAAGACTGTTCTCATGTTGTTTTCTGTTTGGTTTGAAAATATGTTGTTGGCATTTTGTGTTATTCTCTCTGGGAACTATATCTTAATTTCAAGGAAACTTACAATCGCGCAGAAAATAAGAAGCTTTGCATGCATAATTATACATCAGAAAGAAAATCTGAAATGTTATACTGAATCCTTGATCAAAATACTCAGCAAGAGTGCAGGTGGTGCTGAAGGATGGGCTTGGTGCGTAACTCATCCATTAAAGGATGCTGATGGAGTATGCCTGAATGTGGATCCCTGCCCGCTTGATTATGGTGATACCTAAACAGATACTGGACAAAATGTTGGATTTTCTTTGGCTATTTTCCTTTGGTTTGGTACTTCTGAAAGCTGTAGGAGTAGTTCAGCTTTCCTAGTTTACTGGTTGTTACAAAAATGTCCATGAACCCTCTTGCAGAATGGCGTGCTTCTCTTGGAGAACTCGTATTCACGTGAAAAACTTGATGAACAGTTTTGCAATTTAGTCATGCTGGGTAAATACCAGCAAATTCTTTGAACGTTGTTGAGGAAGTGGGAGCCGAGAGCTAGTCAGGGCCTCAGACTCGCAGAAGGCATCTAGCGCTCTCTTTAGTAACACAGAGCCAAAACTGGTGTGTAGCTTGGCTCCAGGGCATATTACTGTAGGGAAGAAAAGGTGTAGCTTCATCCCTTTCACCTGGTAGGCTTTTTCCTCACTCATGGAGGGGACTCTGTTATTTAATTGCAGGGAAAAAAACCCTCTGCTTACTCCCCATAAAAAAAAAAAGCTTCCTAATTAGTCTTAAATCATCCTGATATTAAGCCTAATTAATATTAATTAATATCTAATATTAATCTCCTGTCTAATATTTTGGACATGCTCCCATTTCATAATGTGATGAGATATTAATGAATTGTCCCCTCACCTAGAGCTTCCCCTAGCCAGCCCCATTGTGTTGATCCTTCCATGTTGTTGCGGTTGCTACCTATCAAACGATATCAGCTTGTGCTGTTGGAAATAACGAACAAGTCTTTGGGCTTCAGGCAATGTTTCTTCTCTTGTATGTTTTTAATGTCTGATGTTTGGGTTTGAAGCTAATTAAGAGGATTCATCTGCACTTTTGTTTCAAACGTGATTTTGGTAATGGTGGAAAATGGCGTGCCCACAGTGCATTCATCTACTGCTTAGTCCTGTGCATTCAAAGAGAAAGGAGAAACTCCGGAGGTTTCTTTAAAACAAAAAAAAGTATTTAAATGGCGATTTCTTACGCACTTCTAAAGAAAAAGCAGCTGACAGTACTTCCTCCCGCCCCCCCC
>Ga0065711_1003067_pt1 | contig 29981 bp, 9 predicted proteins | sample Hoacrofraction12_FD_59098 | JGI IMG/M metagenome (GOLD analysis project Ga0065711, IMG submission 59098) | Hoatzin crop microbial communities from Cojedes, Venezuela - Epithelial fraction 12 v2 (version 2) | ecosystem: Host-associated > Birds > Digestive system > Esophagus > Crop | place...
CTCCTTCTCTGGAGATATTCAAGACCCGCCTGGACAAGGTCCTGTGCAGCCTGCTGTAGGTGACCCTGCTTCGGTAGGAGGGTTGGACTAGATGACCCACAGAGGTCCCTTCCAACCCCTACCATTATGTGATTCTGTGATTCTGTGATTCTTATATTAATTACTTCTGGGAGGTTGCAGAGTAGCCATTCAAACACACCTGTCCACAGCAAAGGGTGTGATTTCTAAAAATGAGACAGTATTCCAGGCAAAGGCAATTATAATAATAACTTTTAAATTAATGCTGAAGTGACACTTATGAAATATACTGTCAGTATTGCTACTACTTTTGGTTTGCTTAGTCTTCTTAGCACAGTTTATCTGAGAATCTCACAGATTAAGGTCATTAACGGGTTAGACTTCATAGAAACACTTTTAATTTTCTTTTACTTAAAATTCAGATGACATAAACTTGCTGAAGGTTGAATTATTGGTAGAGCTGGATACAACACGTATAATACTTATGTCAGTCTTCACATGGATCTGTAGCACATCATCATGGACCCAGTAGTGATACCAATTTTAATTTCTTAGAGTTCAAGCTGTCTTTTTAGTCAACATGGAGCAAAAAGGAGGATTCAGTGGAATAGATGGAACCAGAAAAATTTTGCCAGAAATACGCAAACCAGATCATTGAAAAAAACAAATTAAAATGAAATGTTTGAGTCTTCTATACTTCATAATTTTTTTATAATTAACATGAAACTTCAATTAAAAATAAACAAAAATCTCTCCTTCCAGTTTGTTGTAGTCTATTTTTGTTAAAATGTGTTTCTTCTAGACTCTTATGAAGAAAACAAATATACAAAGGATTACATATTAATGCTAGTTGTTAAGCTAGGCTAAAAAAGTTCTCTTTAACATGATTACGTGAATTTCTTCCTGTTTATTCATTATAACTGCACTATAACTGTTTTCAACCATGTTGTATAAATATATTTGTAGTACAGAAAAGTTTACATAACTGAATAGAAATTTTTACTTACACAGTTAATGATTACTATTTTCTTTGTGAGTAAAATATGTTTATCAAAGCAGTTAAAAAAACAACATGGTTGGTTATGCATAATGAAAGCATAATGAATTAATTTGAATTTTATACAAAAGCACATATTTAATTTTGAAAATGAAGTATAATATGACCTCTGATATATCACGAGACACAGGATTTCATTCTGTACCCAAGCACAGAAATGGCTAACTGTTGTTTTTTTGGCTGGTGGACACTTCCTGTGTAGTCTAGAAATCATTCCACCTTTGCATTTTGTTTCAACAACCAATCCAAATCTTATGCTTAAATCTTAACTTGAATTTATTCTGCTTTTTCCTCCCAGTTGGATTGGCTGGGATATTTTCAGCAAGACAGTTTAAACTGGCAGTTCTGTCACCACAGAGGTAGGTCACAAGCTCTGATGGAACACATCCTGAAGTCTTGCCTTCTCCTATTTTTCCAATATAGGGAAATACAACTTCAACTTTCCTTGGATGTTTAATAAGAATACAATATTTCAATAACTTCCTACTCAGGAAATTTTTCTAACACCTATCGATTACTGCAGAATTTGAAAATAGTGACAACTTGTGTTCTACATAACTGAAATATATTCAACATGTCTACTTCATCTAAAACTTTTGTCATTTTCTCTCCTGGGCAAACTACATCCTAGAACAGTGGATCTCAGATTTTCTTCACATAAAGGTATTTACATTAGTGGGAATCGTGTCTCCTTTAGTGACCTGTTTTAAGGACAGTATTTTGGTTTCTTTTGTAGCGATTAGAGAAAAGCAAGTGACATTACTACAAGATTTTTCTTACCTCTTTCTGGCATCTAACAGTGCAAGGCTAGACAAGCAGTTTAGGAAAAAACATCTGAGTTTAAAAGGCATGAACTGAGTCAGACGTTATATCAACCCTGAGTTTTTCTGATAGACGATGGCAGAAATCTCTTCATCTTTTAGAATGTCATATCACAGAGTTCTGCTTTTTATTTCTCTTAAGATTTTTCCTTTGAAGAACATTATACTTGAATTTAGATTCCACAGACAATGCGTAAGGCAGAAAAAAAGTGCAGTGTCTGTATCTGCAGGATCAATTATACAGTTTTGTACAGTAAATGCAATCCTGTTATTTTACCCAGATACTTTACATATTCAGCTAAATTAGAGCAGCAGACACTGCTGGAAATTAATAAACCAATGGCCGGCTGCCATTTAGAAGAATGGTGTTTGCTCTATCCATTTTATCACATGGTCACTTTAACCCATCTAAAATTATCAACAGTAACCAAGCCCTTGACAAGCTCTGTTTTTTTCTTCATCTAATATGCTATCCCTATTACAACATTTCGATTAAGCATGAGATGATCTCCAATCCTGAACTATATATGTTTCCACATACAATAGGACAAACCATTCATAGTAGAAGCAAGAAATCCAGACAAAGTTAGAAAATACCTCATTACAGTCAACTGGCTGAAAGATATGGAGCAGGCAAAGCCTTCCTTTGCCCCATTATCTGTGAATTTCGTGCACTGATTGATGACAGTGAACAAACTAGAATCTTTATTTATTTGTTTAGTTCCTTTATTTGGATAGCAGGCAAGCAGGCATCTCATCCTGTGGGATTGCACAGTCATAGAATGGTCAAGCTGAAACAACAGCTTTACATCTAAATTACTAGACTGTTATCTGAACCCTTACTCCTCTCCTCTCAGCCCCTTGGCTCACAAATAAATTGGCATTCCTAGTAGGAAAGACACTCAAAGACAGTAAGAGTAGCAAAAAGTCTGTACTCAAGCAATGGATTAATATTTGTGTTTTAAGTAGTTTCATCTGTCATTTTCTCTCCTTTATTCTGATACCACACAATGATGCAACTGCAGGCCAAGCAGCAGACTCCAGTATCACTGAAATGAAATTCTAGACAGAGAAATACTATAATGCACTTAAGCGTCTTCTGCAAAAAGATGAGCTGACGAGCAGGAGGAGCGAATAACATGACCTAAATCTTTAACAAAAGCCTTCACAACTATAATGGTAAAATCTTTCAGTGAGTATGAGTTCTAGGACACTGAATTACATCATCTCTCTGTATTATGTTTTAATAATATTTGATAAGTTTCCACTAAATGGAATCAAATTAATGCATCATGTTTCATCCCAGCAATTACCGATGTAACAAAGCGGCCTGCCAAACAGTCAAAAAGGGTACACACTTGAATTCTATAACAGAGAACATAAAGCATCATTAGAGAGGTTTGGAGTCCTACTTTTTAAGTATAAGAAGAGAGTATCACTACTTCTGTGTTTAAGTGATATTGTTTTGTTAGTAACAAAAAAAGCACTAGGAGTCACAGAAGACATTAATGGACTTAAACTTTCCTTTAATTCTATGCCAGTTTACAACAGCTACATATTATCAGGAAGACAAAAAGGCCACTTTTTCTCCCCTTTGTCAGTAAGAGCTGGCTGGTTTGTGTTCCTGATGTCATTTGAGACTGGTGGAAGAGTACTGTTGCTCTGTCCGTTTTATGAGACAGGAGACTGCAACTTTTGCACTGATTGTGCATGTCTGAGAACTGAAGGAATAGATTTTAGTCTGCATTTTCATCAGGACTAACTGCAGGAATTGCATGTTTTAGCATCAGTCATTTGCCTTCAAAGTAGAGCTGGTCCATCTCCCTCAAGTTTGTGTATCAGGAATGCTGATTCTTCCACCTTGAGTCCCTTTCTTTAAAGTATCAGTGAATAAGGAATGGAGTACATATAATTAATGGAAAATGATTTAGGAAACACAATGGATTATCTTGAGGCTGTGCTGGTATGAACACAAAACATTTACAGAGCTGCAGATAAGCCTGAAGAGTCAGATAAAGCTAGAAACAATCACAGGGAACAAGATTCAATTAGCAGTAATTTGGAGTAGAATCTAATCTTCAGTTGTTACCATTAAACAAGCCTTGAGTGAATAGCAAGAATCCATTTAGCTTTTCTGAATTATTACCTGCAATGTCAATAGGTGTTTATTATCCTAGCAAGGGCAGGCTTGTTATCAGTCCCGTTTCCTAACTCCTAACGGAGCCAGCTGTTTTTTTTGGATAACGGTGCACTTCTCAGCACATACCAAACCTTCACGCTGAGTTGCAGTGACACAGATCACATGTTCCCTTGTTCAGCCAAGAGCGGAGTTTGTTTAGATGTGGTGAATGGTTTCACACACAGCCTCAGAAATGAGAAGTCAGTAGGTGATAAATCAGGTTCTTCTCAGACTTCACAACTGTCAAAGGAACAGGTTGGAGGGTTTTTTTGTGGCTTTGTTTTTAATCTTAGAGAAAAAGGGTACAAAATTTGAGTGATGTAGGGGGATACTGAACATAAAGAGAAAAGCTGTTCAGCAAGGGAATTCTCTAATTCGTTGTCATACATTCAATTCTGTTATCATACATCCATTTTACTAGGCATATGCAAGGTAGCTTATCAGGTTACCCTCTAACCGACTTTCTTACATGATACACTAGGAACTCCAGAGACCCCAATAAAAAATACGGTAAATTTTTCAGACTTTGTCTGAAGACAAACACTTACACCTCCCTTGTTCCCAGAAGGGAACCTGAAATCCTGTGCAAAAGGTCCCTGGGCAAAGCATGTCTGATGTCTCAGCAGTACCCAAGTCATTCCGGAGAATTTCCCAGCTCCGTGGCTTCAGTATGCTCCTCCACTGAACAGGGACAGGTGGGGATGAACTGAGTCTGAAATTATTTTCTTTATGCAACAATAGAGGAAAGTAGGTGGTCTATAAGCAAACAGATTTCCCAAGTTCAAACAGACACATTATTGCTGTTATACAATTGAGAATATTTGCTCTTTAACGGTGAAGAAAAGTAAAAGAGTGTTTTCCCAATATTTCTACCTTTATTTTTTTGATAAGGCAAAGTATTCAGAATGCATGCTATGGGTATAGTTTCAATTTATTATTTCTTCCCTTGGAAGACTTGCTAATCTCAGGAAAGCGGTTAATCTGGAGACTCTTTTTCATAAGCCTTCCTTTGGAAACAGCCAGTGTACAGAAGGAACTAACAACTGGAGAGACAAGAGACAACATTTTACATGATTCAGCCAGCAGAATTAGTGACATAAATGGGAGCCAGTGATGTTAATTAATTCCCTATTGAAAGCTGTGGATTGGTTCAAATCCCACCTAAAATAAAAAAAGCTTCATGTAGACTTGAAAGACTCCTTCGTTTCTATCCCAGAGGATTACATAGATTTTTTAATTCAATGCTTGCAAATAAATCAAAATATTTATGCAGATTTTTTGGCTAGCTCATGTAACTAGTCATATTCCTGTAAAACAGAGTAAGGCAGCTAAGGCAAATACAGGAGTTTAAATGAAAAATTGGTAAATAAACTTGGGTTATACAAGTGACATATCTATGTTATTTAATTCTGTTAAGTAACAAAACAAATTCAAACCAACTGAAAGCAACAGTCACTCCAGCAACACAAAATGTTCTGAAATGTCAGATGCTACCACTTCTAATTAAGATAAAGGAAGTTGTCTAAAACATGATAATTTTATGGCAATCACCTCTATCCAAGTGCATAAATGATAGCACATACAAACCTTTAAATACATTTAAAAATATAAACTCACTTCTATAGAATTTTTCTAAAACAACCAAAGTACCCAGAATGTTTGTGTAGCTCCTACTTCAAACTTGCTTTTCGAGCAGATGAAAACATTAAACATCGTTTGGCTCACATTCACCAGAAGTTAGTTCTAAAAGTGAGAACATCTGAAGTAGGTCCTTGCTGTCTGTTAACAAAGTTTGAAACTGTTTACAACAATATGCTTGTGTGAATTAATTTCATGATAAGGGGACATTCTAGATGTCTTCTAACCATTCTGACCTCTTGAATCCTCCAAGAGGTAACTGGAGAGGTCAAGGAGCTTAAAACTTCCCCTGAGTGAGATACCTAGCACAGGAACAACTCATTCAGAGCTGATCTGAAGATCCTGAGGTGTCCTAAAAATCTGCATGTTATTCTATGCATAACTGCAGCTGCTGTTCCTCTTGTAGTTCAGACAAGAGACATGATCCTCCTGTAGCCTATGTGGTTAGGTTCATCATTGACACATTTGGCTACTACTCCACTTTGCCAGCTTTATTTGCACACAGGTTATGAACATCCTTAAGCGAAGCAGCTGCTTCATGTACTTTCTCACAGTCAAAGGTTTCAACAGCTCACAGGTACCAGCTTCCTCATGGCTTCTTCTGAAGACACAAAATTCAGAATTAAAGTGCTTATAAATAGCTTAATTGGGAGATGGACTAGATTGTAACAACTAGAGCATGACTGTCTAGTTGGACAAATGTGAGGTTTGGAGAAACTATATCGTGTCACACTTGATCCAGATGAAGATGCTGTTGCAAGGATCCTTGCAATAGAAACTCCTGTCACTGTCTAGACAGGGATTGATCACCCTGTTGGAAAGATTGGATACCCCAAGTCAGCATTGCTCTATGCCAAGATCCCAGCAAATTATTTTTTTTTTTTTTAAAAAAAAGCAAACCCCCTTTCTGTGAATGTCTGTGCAACATCTGTACCTTCATAATGAATCTTTACTCTGTATTTGCTGCACATGTCCATTGTACTGGCTGGTGGGAAAATAGATCCAGCTGGCTTCATAACAAACCTACTGTGTCCTGACACTTCCTCTGCTTCCCAGCCTGATATCAAAGATGTGAGAACAATGTGTACTATTCTAATTTGCCTTCGAACTTTATGACAGATTTCCGCACAACAGATTCAGATTTTTAAAAATATCTGTGTGCTTACTGGTTTACTTGTCATGCCTTTTCACAAATACCTTCTCATCAGCCATTTCTCCTGGTGAAAACACATTCTAAGGGATACTACGTGAAATTTTCTACCATTAAAGAAATATCTCCACCTAAAATTGGTGCTGTCATTTTCTGATGGGCCCTAGACAAAGAAATCGTGTTGATCATTTTTGTCAAAGAAAAACACATTTATAATAGGAACCACTTCAGCTTTATAAGATTTCTAGTATAATAAATGAAACGAAAGCTCTCATTGCAAACTTTCAAAGTATGATTTTTTACGAGGATAGAGGAATGATGAAACTTCATTCCAATTTCATTCTGACTGTACTATCTGACTTGGCTATCAATCATCACATCAACTTAGCAGTGTTTTTCCAAGATCTCATTCATTTTGACGGAATGTTAAGCTGCACTTCTTAATCATAAAAAGGTGTTTTTCTGTTGCCTTTCCACAATAAAATCCATTCACAAATCACCTGGATTGCTGGCCATAACATGACAACTCATATTAGAATTCACTAATAGAAAAGAGACTGCTTTGGAAATACACTTTATGAAATCCCTGCTTTCTGAAATGTGTGTAACATCTACAGGGATTTCACTTCATGTTTAATGACTGCTGTCTGCTGGTATCAAATGCCTTGTTTTGGACAGATGGCTCTGAAATCCATGTGCAGATGAATTTTCATCACATGCCATCATTGAACTACTGGCTAAACATTGTGAAGGGAGTAAAAATAAAGAAGAAAAACATATTGAATATGCAGAAACTATGATATTTTTGAGATAACCTGTGTGGATTATTCAGCTAAATTATAACTCAAGGACTTCTGGAGAAAAAAGCTGCAGAGCATTTGGTGTCACTCTGCCCTTAAGTCTTAAAGAAAGATTGGCAAAAGTGTGCAGATACTCCTTGACATTCAGGCCATGACACAGATATGCTAGGAGTGATCTCTGTGTAGCGTTTTGCCTAACTGTTGTCAACCTAAAAGTATTTTGCCTAACTGTTGTCAACCTGCTGTGCAGGTTTTTCTTCTAGCTTTGCTGTAACTCCAGAATTTCTTGCCCAAAGTCAAACTGTGTATTCATTGAGTAGCACTTGGATAGCTTACCACAAACCTTGAAAAACATCTTCAAAAGAACCCTGTCATGTTTTAAATAGGAAAATCACCCTAAAAGATATTAATTTTTTTGCAATATTAACTACCTTCATCAATGAGTGTCTTCAAGTCTGCATTTGAAAGCATGCTGACATCTAACTCTTTTTTTCAGAATTAGGAGTCTAGGGAAGCTACCAAGATTTCTACGCTTGTCTACATTAAATGCTGCTTAAGCAGTGAGGCTAAAGAGCTCATCACTAGCCAGAAATCAGGCTGTAGCACAGTATTTGGAAATTAACATTCTTCTAACAACTTCTGGTTTTGATTGAATGTATCCACTGACACATCGCTGCTTTGGCAGGGGAGTTGGACTAGATGACCCACAGAGGTCCCTTCCAACTTTGAACATTCTCTGAAGCTGTGATTTTGTGATTTGAGTGTATTTATCAGACGTTACAGACAAGCAGTGAATAAATAGGCTTCCAGTATTTATTTAAAAGAGCATACAGGTGTATAAAAATGAAGCAGAGCCATAAACATGTCTCCTGCAATCGTCCCTGCTAAAGATAATTATTCAGAGACTGTGTTCAGGTCTGGAGCCCTCAGAACAGGAAATACATAGAGGTGTTGGAGCGGTTCCAGAGGAGGGCCACAAAAATGGTCAGAGAGATGGAACACCTTTCCTACAAAAACAGGCTGCATGAATTGGTGTTCTTCAGCCTGGAGAAGAGAAGTCTCTGGGGAGACCTTATCACAGCCTTTCAGTACCTGAAGGGACCTACAAGATAGCTGGAGGGGAACTTTTTACAAGAACATGTAGGGATAGGACAACTGGTAATGAATTTAGACAGAAAACGGGTAGATTTAGATTAGATATAAGGAAGAAATTTTTTTACAGTGAGGGTGGTGAGGCACTGGAACAGGTTTCCCAGAGAAGTTTTGGATGCCCCCTCGCTGGAAGTGTTCAGGGCCAGGTTGGATGAGGCTTTGAGCATAGTGGTCTAGTGGAAGGTGTCCCTGCCCATGGCAGGGGTTTAGAACTAGATGATCTTTAAGGTCCCTGCCAACGAAAACCATTCAGTCATTCTATGATTCTATGATTCTAATTCCATGTTTATGAGAAACCTCATAACTTCTTTGTCTTCTCTTTTCTTACTCTAAGAACTTGGCAAACTTTATGTGGAGGGACTTTTCTCTGTCTTTCTGAGACAGACACACACATTTATATTCATAGGTCACAAATTCAGATAACCTGTGGATCTGGTTTATCTGTATAATTTTGGCAGTATGTCACCAAAAAGCATACAAGTGGATGTATAGGACAAAACAAAGAAATCCTCTGTGCATCTGCCTGTACTTTATAAATGAAACTGTCTGTCTAGATATCAGGAGCAAAGACTTTTTTAGCTTAGAGTTTAAACTTCATCTTGCGCATGACACAAAGATCTCCATCATCTCTCCCATAGCACCATAATTTTCCTTATTGGTGTTTTGCCTTGACTCCTGCCAGCTTCCTCTGTGCTGGTGACACAATCATTTCTTCTCCCCTCCCACACCTGCAACTTTGAGAGCTTTTTCTCCTTCAACCTGATGACATGGACAGCCTTATTTACCGTCTTCTACAAGGAGTGCACTTGTGGTCCATCAAACCATGCTGCAGGGTATGTGCGGGCTGTGACTGGTCATTTGAGGCAGATGAAGTAGTGCCAGGGGGATTCTCTAAGAAGTAAAATGCATATATTTTTATGCAATTATGGGAATAAGATGGGTCAGAAATAACCATGAAGTTTATTTCTCGGTGTGATTTTTTAATTTTAATCAGATATATGTGGACTGCATCCACCTTTCTCCGTCATTGCTAATATGAAGTGTTTTTATTTTCATAAAAAATAGTATCCATTTTAAAATGTGGGATTTTATTGTGCATGAACAACACAAAGTCAGTGCAGCTTCTTAAACAAAGAATCACAAAAATGGGAATATATAATCAGAGCATTAATATTTTTTTCTTAGTATTTGCATATTTTCCCCAAAGCAGTGTACTATATTTATTTCTTATAAATTCAAATTTTATAATGTTCATTAATATTTATTTACTTTTTCTATCTGTTGTCACAATTTATTTGAGTTATTTTTTTTCTACCAACAGATAACTTGGCATTTCATTTTAGATTATAAAACTGTGCAAAACAAGTTAAAACATCTAAGCAATATACTATGATATCATAAAAGGAAGAGAAAACTCACGGAATGCAAAAAAAATCATTAAAAGGCAGGTAGGGGGTGTCATACAAAGATCAACTAGTTTTTGATGGTTTTAATTTCAGATTTGTCCATTCAGTTGACACAAATAGTGCGAGCTTGAGAAACTGAAAGTGTTGGCCCATATATGGGAATCTTGTCTGGTCTACTTAGAGCTACTGCCAGATTCTACTTCCTGAGACCATTCAAAGGACTTGGAAAGAAAACCATTTTCGCTGGATGAGAGTTCAGAACTACTTGCTTCATCTGGTGGGGCAAATTGAACTCAACTGTACTGAACAGTTCCTACAGCATCCTACAATATTTATGCAGTCATTTAATGAAAAGAGTATAGCTACTAAAGCTACTAGAAATAAGAATGGAAAGTTAGAGATATGTCCAGTTCTATTCCTTTTGAAACCTAGGGATAGGCTTTCCTTGCTTGCACAGCTCTGACAACAGCCTTTCACCATGCTTTTCAAGCCAAAGTCCCATCATAAAGCCGAGGAAGTTTTCTATGTTTTTAGTCATTTCTCATTTGTGTAAGGTCACACGTAGGAATGAAGCCAAGATGGAATATATTGGTTCTCTTGAGTCTTCAGTCCGGCAACAGGGGTGCAGACTACCTTTAGACTTGGAACAGGAGGCAACCGCTTATGGCAGCTACCATTCAGCTCAGTAAGGACTTTCCTACACCTGTACCAGAAGAGTCAGCAACCAGCCATGCCAGATCTCCAGACAATTGCCTGTGTATGAAAGAAACCTCTCCTGAAGATAAGGTACAACACTTTTGGTAGGGAGCAAATGGCGCTTTGGGATACGGTTTAGTAGACATGGTCGTGTTGGGTGGATGGTTGGACTTGATAATCTTAGAGGTATTTTCCAACCTAAGATTCTATGATTCTATGGGATATGACTTTCTTCCGGGGTCTGGAGTTTCTGTAGATTCTGTAAGCTTGCATGTACCTCCATGACATATTCTGGTATAATTTCTCACACATTATAAACAAACAAGAACAAAGATGAAGAATAAACAAAGGAGACAGTATGATGACAATGTGAGACTGTACACTGTTCTACAGATATCTAAAATCAATATGAGGTAAAAAAACCTGTTCTTAAAATGGAACATGTCCATTTGGTAGAAAACAATTTTGAGAGAGTAGATATTCAATCCAAGCAAAGGAAGGAAAATGTAAGAAGCTGCTAGAAAATTCTGTCTCTCACTTTCCCATCCCCCTGCATGTCTTTAACCTGTTGCCTCTTACCCTCCTCTTCCCCTGGGAAATGAGCTCTCTTTTCAGTCAGCCACTTGAAGTGTAACACTGGCTTTGATCTAAGAGGAGTAGAGAAACAGGAAAATGGAAAGAAAAGAGGTGAAGGAAACAAGGGCTGAGATTTGGGGTGAAGCACTGATTGACTTCTAGAGCTCTTTATTTCTCACCTTGATAATTAACTAAGGTGACTAGCTCAAACATAGACCTGTACAACACAGAGGTCTCTGTTTAGTCAAGTGAATCCCTTCATGGTAAACCGTAGTGCTTAAATGTCAACCAAACACAACATCTACAAAGGAGAAAATGTAGTTTACTGACGTTTACTGACATTTACTATCTTGTTTTTTAAAAAACCTAGCCGACCTTTTCAGTTATGAGGAATCTCATTTTTATTTGCCAGCTGTAACGAAGACATGTTGCATAAATCTTGTCTAAGCTATTTGACTGGACAGCTTCACTGATAGTTGAGAAGGTTCAGGTTGTTTGTTGAGTGGAAAGATAGAACAAAATGTTCGTATAAGTGGTAGGAGCCTGAACAGATCTTGAAGGAGCCTAAGTAGTCAGACATCTTCATATCTAATCCCCACATTTCCTTTTCAGAAACTACTAAGTTAAAAAAAGGAGTGAAAATACATCTGTCTTCCTTACATAACTCAGATATTAAAGGTGACCTTTAGCTGTAGTCCTTCTTTGGTCTGTTTAAATTTCTAAGTTAAAAAGTTATCTAAGTTGTCTAAGAGTAGATCAATTCCATCTCATTCCAACTGCTATCTGAATCAATAAAAGCTTTCACAAAAGGACACATGAACTTGTGACCTTTAAAATCCTGTTCTGCTATTCAGGTTTCTGATTAAGTAAAGCACCTCAAATTTTTTGTTTTTTTAATGTGTGGAATTATTAGTAAAATTAAGGTTTTACATCTGAAAATTAAAGTTGATATGAAAACGTAGTAGTTTTCACCCATTGAGGAAAAGCAGAAGGAGCTCTGAGGATGGGACACAGCTGCAGCAGGCGTGCGAGGAATCCACTAACACAGCAAGTCCCTGCAATGTACCTTAGAGAATGGAATGGAGTGGAGACTCCGTGGCCCTCCTCCGTGATGATAAAGCGGGAAGAAATGGTTCTCTAGAACTGATAAGCAGCCCATCTGTCCCCCTGAGCCAACAGGTTTTCGAAACCTTGCCAAAGTACTATCCTCTTGTGAACTTTACTTGTATCATTTTAATGCCAAAACACACCTCCATCCTGAAGGCTACCCGCCTCTGAGGTGCTACCACCCCTCTTCGAGTCTGTGCTCTCGATTTTTCGTAAACTATATCTTTAAATGTAAAGCGAGAAAATTTTACATCAATCATCATAAAAAGTATGTATGACTACAGTCACTCAGACTCCACCTTAAAGGTAGAAAGGATATAAAAATAGCCAGGGAAATGGGGGATTTTCGGAGAAGAAGATAGCACCGTAGATTTTCGGAGGAAAAGAAGATAACAACATGAGCAAGTCAAGGGAAACTCCACCTCAGACTGCCTTCGACAGCCGGGATTGGCCGACGGGCTGAGCCTTGCTTCTCCCCTCCTCAGGATGCCTTGGGTGAGACTCAAACTAAGCGCTTTTCTCGGGAATAGTTACTCCCTAATGTTTATAGCCAGGCTGTATTATTTATAACATTTTCACGCGTTTTATATTTGCATGTGCTTTCTTGCAGACAGTCAATATCACCGGCAATTCAAAAAACCTATATACCTGTTGCACAAATAAAACTGCACTGTTTAAGTAGCCAGTTGTCATAGTTTCTCACTGACGTGACCAAATGCGTTCATGAGCACGACTGGACTGAAGGTGCAGACTGCTATTAGTGTATCCAGAATCGTGATAGTTTAATATACATATTAAACGCAACTGGGCTGGTAGTGACAAATTGGATATCACTCAGAATTTAAACCTAGCCGCACCTAGCCTCTTGCTTCGGTGAAGAGAGTTAGAAAGCAAGAGGGTTTATTTTATGCCAAATTAACGCAACAACAAGGTCTCCAGGAGTGGCTGTGCCCACAGTCAGGGGCTGTGTGTCGCATTAAAAGAGCTAAAGGAGTCAGATAAGAAGCAAAAGGAAAGCCCTCCCATTGAGTCATGAGGTTCAGAGCAGACCTCCTTTCATTCTAAACCCTCTCAGAGAGGAGTCTAGATATAGCTGGATCCATTCCCAGTCTCAGGCTTGGTGAATGGTTTATGTTCAAGAGGTGAAGTATGTAGCCACTTATCAGATTCAACATTTGCCTGTCAGAACCCTCCCAAGGATTTTTGCTGAAACAGTTCTGTAAAGTTAAAACAACAGGTAATTTATTCAAGTGACAGCTATCACATATTGGGATTCCTTTTGATAAATGCACTGTCTACAAATGTTGAGCTCAAGGTAATGGTTTAGTGCTTTAACAATGTGTTCCCAGGCATATGTCTGACAAAGTCAGAGGTGTGACTTTTACCAAGCAGGCATCCCTTCTTGGAGGATGAAGAGATGTTCAGGCCAGTAGGCCAGTCAATCAGTTAAGGTTTTCTCTTGGCTTCTTCTCTGAAGAGGGTTTTCAAGTGCCAATTTTTATACTTCTGAAAATCTTTTGATGAGGTGGGACTGTCAATTGTTATGTGTCACTTGGCTCTTGGCATGGTATGCTGTGATGTCAGAAGTGGGACTCCGCAGTTCCACGTGCTTTCGGAGCAGGCATCTTGGTATGTGCTCAGGGGGCCATCTGTTTTTTCTCTGAAGCAGGCTGTGCAGCCTCCATCACGCCCCAGAGACCACTAGGTTTACAGTGATGAGCTAACCCCCTTTACTTCTGCCTGATAAGATAAATGTAAGCCAATTTCTCCCTTTGTTAACTCTTCAGCTCTTGATGCAGGTGTCCAAGCATGTCTTTCCTCTTGTGTTAACAAGTCCAGCAAGGCCATCGACCCACAAGGGGGCACAGACAGTGCTGGATGCATCTTTCTCCTTGGCACATCGGGACCTGATCAGGGGCCATGGGGAATGTGTGATCCCCACCCTCATCCTCACATGCAGGGTCACATGTGGCCTTGGTTAAGGGTTTTATTCTCTTTAAAACAGGACTTAGAAGCATTCGTATGTATGCTAAGGCATTAGAAGCGTATTTCAGTGTTTGCTCCAGGGAATATTCAGAGCTCTCCACTATTTCAGAGAAGAATCTAGAAGAGGTGAAGTCATGGCTTGAGCACTAGCCTCAAGCATTCATATCAGTTAACAATTAGCACATTACCTAGCACTTTTTTTGCCTGTTCCAGTTAGTACTCTTCTGGAAAACCCCAAACATGATTCAGGGCCTAGAGTGAGACAGGCTCCGTTTCCGGCAAGTATTACAGATGGTACTGTACCATATTTGTCTTGTTCTCTCCTAAAGCATCCCAGTTGCCTTTACACTTCCTGAACATGTTTCTTTAGATAAGTTACTGGCTGAAACAAGAAAACTTTTTTCCTGAAAAAATGCTCAAAAAGGAATGCATATTTTAGCTGAAGGTGAAGGTCAGGAAGTCCTCAAACTTGTTATGAGGTTATAGCTCTGGATACTGTATCCAAGATGCAAACTATATGACTATGATTCGCATCACTTTTAAATAAACAATGACATTGAATTAATATCTCTGTTATGTTCTTAGACACTCCCTGTCTGATTTTCAAGTTTCCTACATTGACGGTTACAGTCCTGTTATCCTAGCTGCTGATACCTGGATTTATATGGTCATCTATCTGACAAATTTTGAATTGCTCATCTGTAGAGATTTACCTGGTCATCCTGAGTAAGAAATTTTCATTTTATGATCTGAACAAGCCACTTGTTCTCTGTTGCTTTGTTAAATCAGCTTCATCAGTCATTTCTTAAATGAAATATCTAGATGATACTCTTGAAGAAGTTTTCTTTTGTGCTTTTTTTTTAGTAAAAAGTGTATTATTCCTTTGTTTAACTCAAGTTGCCAAGTAATAGTTACCATGCAACGTAGTATTCAAGCAGTAAATACATAAGAAAAACTCTGTACCTCCTTATTGATTGACTGACCACATGGAAGGTGTAGCAGAAGGCTTAATGTTTCAGCCTGGTCGAAGAGTAAACAGTTGGGCATATCGGCCAATCAGACTAAGAAAGTAAATATTTGAGCACAATAAAAGCACCTTTTATACAGGTGCAGCAAATAATAATACTAAGGTGAATACGATAAATTACGTGGTGATAGCTGCTGAATGCTTCGAAATACACGTAGCTATCTAGTGTATAAAAAGAGTCACATTCATGATGAATAGCAATACAATACACAGCACAACGCTTAAACTAGATGAAGCAGTGCTATTACCCAGTTCCTGACTTTAACAGGTGAGGGCCCTTAATAACTTCCAGCATACAGAATTGTGGTACACATTAAAGCTCTCTAGTCATCTTTTGAAGAAAAGACGTCTTTTCTCAATGGGACAAGTATTTAATGTGCACAGAAAATAGCGAAGACTGTATATATTATCATAAGAGGAATCTTCTATGCTAGCAATTTGTTTTCTTAAGTGATAACATCAGCATTGTTTTTTCTTAAGTAATAGGCAGTCATTTGGTGTTCTTAAGATAGAGTTTCTCATTTTGCTGCTGTTACAGTTAACAACATAAATTTAAATATCCTATTTAAATCTATATTTGAACGTGTGAATTTATATTTAGCTGCACAGACTTTTTTATCCTGAATGTTTGAAATAATGGCTGCATTTTAAGTCCCTGCCAAAACCTCCAGTTTCAGTAAATCAATAGTCTAGGATCCATATAGGAGCTTTCCAGACTTAGCATTGAAGAGTTATAAGGAATGTAGGAATGTCAAGGCCCTCTTCAGTCAAGTCTATTCTGCTGTTTCATGCACATCTTGAAAGCCTGTTCAGACTTCCATTTTAGTATTATTAATACTGTGACTTGCAACACTTCATAAATCCTCTTCGTTTCATGGAATGTTGGTCTCAAAATCGTACTCAAGAAATTTGGGATTTTTTTTCACACACCACAGATACATATTTGATTGTTCATGTCTCCTGTCTGGATATTAATAGATTCATTACATCATTTACATTTCTAGAAAGGGCTTACTATGCTGCCCCTCTCCAGACAACAGAAAAACCCTAGAAGCTGGAAAACACAAATTCAGGTGTATATGTCAGCATTACAAGACTCAGGCAAGACTTTGGAGTAGCTTCCTTCTATGTACATTGAATGGAGTTGTAAGAACATGGACATTTTGAGAATGTAATTGTGGAGAGAAGTGTCTAACACAAAGGTCAGATGCCTTAACCTGTTGTAATACTTCCATGTCTGTAGCCCTAGATTTTTATTCTTTGCACCATTCCAGTCTGAAATTCCTCAATCTAAGGAACACAGCAGAGAATCAAGAATAACTCTTATAACTTAAACTAGAGCTGTAGACCAAGGAAATGCCATTCTTATCCATGTCTTTCAAAATTAGGGATAAGGTCATTTCATATATCTATTTATTTTATTTCCCAAATCCAATATCTGAGTGTGAAGGGCTTCAAAGCACAAGATAAATGTGTCTGGGCCACAGAACTAATCATGTCAACCGGAAAATAACTGTAACTGCATCATTACCACTTAATGTGTTGGGTAACTCCGAATGTACTCGAAAGATAATAAAGAGGTGTCAGTATTATTTGTATCTTTTAATTGCTTCCATCAACATTTCTTTTTTTTTTTTTCCTGAGGGTAAAATAGTGCCACTTCATTGATTATACAGTGGATAAGGAGAAATAATAGTACAGAATCAAATATACTTATAACCATAAGCATAACTGGGCAATAAAACCTATTTACTGTTAAAATTGAAATTGCTTTTAACAGTTTTATAGCATGCAAACAATTAAAATAATTATATCAGGCAGCAGCTGTTCCTTCACACTTGTGGAAAAGGAAAGAAGAGGAAAATACTGTAGGAAATGTCAAAGGTAACTTCTTCCTCTAATAGGTTGGATGAGAATGTCAAGAAATGGGTAGATTCTCTGTAAAGGGCATTTATAATAATAATGGAGCTAAATAATTGAATCAATTTTGTAGTGTACATATTTTTATTCCAGGCAAATAAGTCTTGTGTTACCACCAAGAATATGGCTTCCTGAGATTAAGTTATTAAATAAAAAATCCACCAGATTCTCAGCTGTGCTGGTATCATGCAACCAGGCTCCTATCTCTTGTGTCAAATTCCTTGTTTTATTCAGTGTCTTATGGTATTTCTGTTCTCACAAGATCAAGTTGGTTCTTAAGAACTCCAGCACTGGGCACAGGATTAGACCAAATCCCTGTTTCCTCCAGCATCCCGTCTGTCAGTGGCCACTATAAAACACCTACAGGAACAGGATAAACATTTGCAGTGTACAACCACCATGCACAGGTCACACTGGCTGGTTCAAGTAGCCTCTTCCCACTGAAAGACAACTGTGGATGTTTATCTAAACCGAGATAATTCAACTCAAGAAGAACGAGCAGGGTACTGAGGAAATGAAATACTGCAACTCCAGTTCTCAGGGCAACGCCAACTGATTTTACCTGCTACTTGAAAACAAGCATGTTTACATATTAGAGTGTTTAGAGTAAGAGTGACAGTGCAATTCTGGATCCTTCCAGCCCTTCTGTTTTCTTTTTCTTTTTTTTTTTTTTTTTCCCCCTAAATATCTAGGAAAAAGCCAAGTAGATCCAGGGTGCTGGCTAAACCTGAGATGTGTCCTTAACATATTTAAACAACAGTTTGCTGTTATTTACATTGCTTCCATAAGCAGACCTGCTGAAAGTTGATGGCTGAAAAGTTAATTGAGTCTTTTTGTTCCAGTCACGATATAAAGTTTCAATATTTTACCCGACAGAGCTTGTACTGGCAGATGGCATTAATGCCATCTTTTGAAGTTACAGAAAGACAATACATTGGTTTTCTATTTTCTTCCTCTCACTCATTCTGGAGAGGTTAGAGGTTGTAGACACTGTAATTCCCTGCACCAGGGACTTGCATTCACTTTGGATCTTAGTGCCATTATTGCTACAAGTCCCCCGATGCTATAGGAGCCCCTCAGCTTAACGCACAAGAAAGGGAAAAAATTTACATCCTTGTGCGTGTGCAATGGGAATAAGCTGAGAGATGTTATCTCAGGAAAGCTGTAAATGGAATAGTTTGACTCCAAGTTGCAGCCAACAACAAGTTTCTTCAGAATCAGTCTGAATCTGAGTCTGTATAAAATCACCATTTTTGCTTTCAGCCAAGGTTCATCCCAAGCTTAATTTGTATTAACATGTTGGCTCATCTGTCCTAACTGTATACATACTAAACACAAACAGATCCATATTTCTTCTTTTTTTTGTTAAACTGATTATTTTCACCTGACATTATCTAAAATTAGTACCTACGTATTGCAGTTTTTTTCTTACACACAGTAGGATGAAACAAGTTAAATTATGTGAAATAAATGTATGGCTATAAAATGTAATCATCCATTACCAAACACTTTCATTTTTCATTTTAGTATTATATTCAAATAATAGTCGACTTTTTTGCTAACCTGAACAAATAGATATTCACTGAATTATTGTATTGTCTTTTTATTATGATTACAATAAAGAAGAAGGGTAAATCATCTTACTTATATTGTATTAATATTAAATATAGCATTTTCAGAAGATTAAAGACACTACCAGAAATCCTATTTTTGATTCCTCTATTTTTATGAATTATTGTACTTCACAGCATGGAGCTTTAATTGTGGGGACCATATGCTACTGTTGTTCAGTGCTCTTTTTGTATATGACCAACAGAAAAAGACTACAATATAAGTGTGCTTCTTTCAGGGACACTTTGAGAAAGAAGTATGGGTATCTGTTTAAGCACCTCAAACCCAAAATTTCCTGATTACAAACTATACAGCTATGACTCTGTGATTCTGTGACTCTGTGATTGATACATATATCAAACTGAGTTTCTTCAGATAGTTTCTGCCTTTGTCTTTTCTGTTATTTTCATTGTATTAGTTGGTTGTACATCCTTTCAACCTCAAATTCCAAATTTTTTTGGGGAAAGGTATTATCCTCTTTCGGCTGTTTATTGCAGTGCAGTTACATAGGCATAACTACTTCTCCTTCCAACAGCTTTTGGACAGAGTATTTTCAAAGCAACCTAATTTAATAAACAGAGGTTTCAAAACAAGTGAGATTTCTAACTTTTCGATCAAAATTGTAAAGTCTAATAAGGAAAAGATTAAAGCTTGACACACAGCTTTAATTGTCAGAGAATCCATGTGCAGAAGAGACAATAGTAATGTCTTTATTAGTTCTGTTACACAAAAAATTGTTGTCCTGCATGCCTCAGTGATGCCTTAGCCACGAGCTGTGATAACACTTTAAAAATTACACAAACTGATATCGTTAGAATTGTTATCAGATTAAACAAGAAAGCAGCTCTACATGTCAGACGAAATATCTACCTACCCCAAAATCTGATGGTGTCCAACAACAGGTAATTGGAAAAAGGAAGAATATGGTAACTTTGTAGCAGTGTTCCGATCAATATAGTCTCCCAAATTATAAAAATTGCATTTGATTTCATTCAATATTGTCTTTACAAAATAATTGATGGTTGTCACTAGAACTACATGGAAAACCATGACGTGGACTGAAAGGGCCCTCTAGAGTCAATTCTAACTTTTTTTCTGCTATAAATAAATTTTTTTATAACAGACATATTAGTCTATTTCATTTTCCAGTTTCTGAAGTACTCAAAAAATTCTCAAACTTCTCTCCTACGTTTATTTATACTGAGCTTTTTCCTTTTACACTGCCCTTCAGTTATAAAGCTGAACTCCTACCTGAGCTTTGCCTTGGCTATCCACATTAAGCTTCTGTTCTGTTAGCTAAATAAGCCACATTATATTAGTCTACTTCAGTGAGGCAGGTGCTTCACTCCTCTGGCCTTCTGCTCCTGTCTTCTGTGAAGAAAGAGTGTAACAGAGCGGGACTTACCAGTCCTTTGTGCAAAGGAGGTAATACTATTCCCTTTCATTGGAAAGGCTTCCCTTGAGCCACAGGTCAACACTGTACAAGACTAATAGCTTTACTGAAATAGGTTAAAAATCCTCTCTGTCAAAATTAATTAAAAAATAACTAGTGTCCTTAATACTAAGAAAAGTGCACATTGATCATGCCAGCTAGAATTATAGGCATGAAACTAATGATAAAAGGATCAGCATCAAAATGAGAGCAGGGGTTTAGCATATTCCCCTTTTTCAGGGATCCATATCTAGAAGCATAAATACTTTACTAAAATTTTTATATTATGGTAAATTGGGAATCATTGACAGTATTAGAGAAAACTATAAAGAATGTAACGATATGACAAATTATAGGTAGAGGAATTATACAATGAAGTTCATATTGAAAAAATATGTTAAAAGACATAGGAACAGGAAAGAGGAAATTTGTCAATTACAAGCTGTGATCTAGCATGTATGTCTTCGCAGACAGGAGAAGATTTTTTCCCTCACACGGCTGTAATTGTGTATATATCTTCCACTATCCAGCCCAAGTATTTAAACTCCCCAAATGCAATCTGAGATAAAATCCATGAGCACATTGATGCCTCTCAGTATACGCATGTATATTTTAATAATTAATCTGGAACAACCCTTTTATTAGACCCTGCCAAAATACCTGCCCTGCAAGCCTACAGCAACAGGATCTTTTTTGTATAGAAGCTCGTAAGGTCTTTGTATGGAGAAGTATGGGCTCATCAAGAGGAAAAGAAATTGCTACTGCACCAAACTTAAAAAATCAAGCACTTTCCTAAGAGCTGATGGCTAAATGAAACTGAGCTCCTGTATTGTTAGCAGAGTTTCCTCTGTGGTAGCTACATAGTTACACACCCTTCATATAAGGGAAAGAATATCCCTTACAAAGTATGCCTGCCCAACTACCACCAGTGAAAGGGATCAGCCAACATCCTAGAAAACAGAAATACCTGTTCAAAAACACACCACAACCCCTTCTACATTTATCACTACTGGATTGTAAAAGAGTTTCAAACAGATCTTAATTAGTTTTCAACTGTGTCACCTCTGCCTGTGCACTCCATAAGAATATGCAGTAGAGATTTTATAAAGCCCCTGTATAATTTGAATTGGTTTTAATAGCTTTACTCAGATGCCAGAAGTCAGAACACAGCAACAAACACTTGAAAGGCCTGAGGCACTATCTATAAGTATTACCCCTACATATTCTCTACTTTCATTTAATGAACTAACCAGATCATTACATTAAAGTGCATCAATGTTATCTAAAAAAGTTTAATCAGTAGCCTTGCATGCTTCTCATACCAAAAGCCTTATTACTTCAGATTAGCAACCCTTTAGCTCAAGCCTTGAAATTCCCACAGTCTGTGCTCTCATGACTCTACCTCTCTGATCTTTATTTTACAAAGTACCCAGGAATACAAGCAGTGGTTTATACAGCTGCTGCAAGGCACCTGTTAGGTGTTGGTAGCTGCAGCACATTTGATGTTGGTGCCTGACAGAAGAATGAAAATTTAAGTCATGCATTATTCTTGTTTCTTTTGCTTTGCAAGAAAGGTTGAACAGTATTCAGTATTTCTTATTCCATGTCTTTAGGGAGCTGGGTCTCCTACTGAGCATTACTTCTGCCAGGTAACAATGAGATCTACATAAGGAGGAGTGAGATTCTGTAATGGATGAACTCTTGGTTGCTCTCTTTCAGGTGTTTTATGTGATAGTAGCTTTTCTGTGATAGTGGGTTTAACACTAATGAATCAATAAAACTGCATGGTGGCTTTTTCTTGATTTGTTAGTGTTTTGGGGGTGTTTTTTTTTTTACAGTTATTGATCTCAAAATGTTGTTGGAGGGTACTCAAAAACAGTAAGGCTACTGAGATTATAAAGAAAATTTTAAAAATAAGAATAAATTTGAATATCATAATTAGGTTCGGTGTGTCTTTCAAACCCACTAAATTACCTGTCTCTTTAAGCTAGACTTCACTTTAATAAAGGAGAAGTATGGCTGGTTCCCTTTATCTTCTTTGTTTCATCGCCCATTGCTGACAGGAATCGTAAAATCACTGAGCTGACAGAAGTAGCAGAGTAGTGTTGCACATCACTCAATATTAATGCTCATACCACTTTAGTGCAATTAATTACTTATCATTTAGCTATAATATTAATTAGAGGTTCTCTATCAAAATACGTCAAACTTCAATAATGGAAGAGAAGGAAGCTCTTCTACTGTCCTTTGAGATTAAATTATGGCCTCATGGAAGGAAATAGGAGTGCTGTCATTCTTGTCCATTAGGACTCTGTATGTTTTGAATTTTCATGTGACATTTCTGTTTTCAAAATAAAATGCTTATTTGCTTTACATGCAACAGTCATTAGGAATGTAAATATTTTGCATGAGTGATGCATAAGAAAAGACTTATAAGCTGTGAAAGGAACCAAAGGAAAGACAAAACCTTAATTTATTAGAAAAATATTTCAAGGCTTTAAACTCTTTGGTTCTAAAAACTGTTAATTGATGCCTTTTAATGCCAGGTTCTTTAGAAGAAGAGTTGCTACATATTGCCTTCTCTTAGATGAGTTACAAGGGTTTCTTAGTTTTTTTTAGTATTTCTAATTTCAGAATTAGCAAAAGAGTCAAGAACATTTCTTAACTGCTGCTACTCCCTTCTTTCTAAGAGAAAACAGTAGATGAGCTGTCATTCATTAAATTAACTGCAGATGTTTCTTAACTTCTCTTAACCTACTAGTAAATAACCTTATATTTAAACCATTGCATACACCTGAAAGACTTTAAAAAATGTTTAATTCAGATCTTTAACATAATGTGCGACCATATTTGAGTAAGGATGGATCTTTTTCCTGGACTCTAAGAATTACCTTTCCAGATGCCTTTATGCTCAAAAGATCTGAAATTTTCTGCATTGCTGGTGTTTTTTCTCCTGTAACCTGTTGACTCTTTTCTTCGTATATTAAATTTTAGAAGTGAAAGCCTCTATCTGAGATGTATTTGCATATTAATATAAGTTCAGAAACACCAGTCTGTTAGCTGTCAGTTTTGGTCCATTAGCCATGTTATGCCTCATATGTTGTATGTAGATTAATGCTTCATACATTATTGAAAAGTTAATATTTTATTGTTGAAAAAAAAGAAACTTTTTTCCTGTAATAGGAAATGTAGTGCAAAGGTTTGTAGATGTGATATATTCACTAAAAATACCCTGACTTATGTATATCATTAAATTAAAAAATGGCACTTTAACATTGGTAAATCATCTTAGTTCTAATGTAAATACTGATCACTCATTCATGGAAGATTTATTGGACAACGGTAGCCACTACTCTTCATATTTATCAGCCATAACTCAAAATGTTTGTGGTGTCAGATCTTTCAATCTGAGTTGGGAATTCTACAGTTCCGACAGTGGTGAAACAGTTAATGACTTTCTAAATTAGTTATGCTATTGTTTAGATAGTTAGGTCAAATAAGTTTACTTAAGCATAGCTTGATTTTTTTCCATCTTTTCAACTGACCTACATATGCCTTCTAAAAATACGTATTGTCTGTCTTGCACCTACTGAAGCTATAGCCTAAATTATATTTAATTCAAAAGTAACAAAGATTAAGACTTCTAAAAGTCTTACAGATTTAAAAGTAAATGAGATCAAGACTTCCTGAATTATCACCTAAATCAGGATTAATTCAAAACCCAGGCTCCACCCTCCTGAAAAGCATATATCTAGATTTTACGACCATTTGAGTAATCACATTTTGTCAAAAAAATTTCTGGTCTTCTAGGCTGTTAAGCATGAGTAACTTGTTATGTAATGGGAGAGCGCAGAGAATAAGGAGCCAGACTCTTCTCAGCAAGGACAGAAAATAAAAGTTTACCATGAGGGCGGTTAAATATTCCATCAGGGACTCAGAGAGACTGTGGGATCTCTGTCCTTAAAGAAGCTCAAAACTTGACTGAACAAAGCCTTGAGAATTCCATAGCATTTCTAAGGTCCCCTCTCAGCCTTCTCTTCTTCAGGCTAAACAAGTCCAGCTTCCTCAGTCTTTCCTCGTAGGACAGATGCTCCACTCCCCTCATCATCCTCGTAACCCTCCACTGGACTCCCTCCTGTAGTTCCTCATCTTTCTTGAACTGGGGAGCCCAGAACTGGACAGAGTACTCCAGATGGGGCCTCACTAGGGCAGAGTAGAGGGGGAGGAGAACTTCTTTTGACCTGCTGGCCACACTCTTCTTAATGCACCCCAGGATCCCATTGGCCTTCTTGGCAACGCGGGCACACTCCTGGCTCATACTCAACTTGTCTTCCTCCAGCAGTCTCAGGTCCCTCTCCACAGAGCGGCTCTCCAGCAGGTTCTTCCCGAACCTGTACTGGTGCATGGGGTTGTTCCTCCCCAGGTGCAGGACCCTACACTTGGGTACACAAGTAGTTACAGGCCTCCAGCTAGACTCAGCACCGCTGATGATAACCCTCTGCGTTCTGCCATGAAATCATTTTGTGCCTACAACAAGAAACAACAGAGACTTTAATTACTTAATTTCTGAGATATTTCTCTGAGTTTCTGTTTTACTGTATAAATAGGTTTAAAACTGTGACATTTCATACCAATTGTGTAACCACCTCCATTCATTTTGTACTATATGAATAAACCGAGATACACTCTAATACCTCACGGGATTTCAAAGTCATGACTGACTTAACAAAGGAACTTTCTTTCTTATTCCCATTTGTTTATCTGGAGTCTTCCTGTGGCAGTCAATGTAGATACAGCTATGGAAAAAATGTACATGTATTCCACCTAAAATGCTTCAGCCCATTAGTCTTCAGAGTACAGAAAGCAGGTACATGCTAGATTTCAGGAAGAAGAAGGAAAAGGGGGCACAGAATAGCAGCAGAATACACTTTCTTCTTCATAGCCAAACACGTAAGGAAATTATTCACAAACACAAGATCTGTGTCTTAAATGGTCCTGCCTTCTTAAATGTAACATCCAAAGGATAAGAAATATATTTTTGATATGTGGTTATTCATGTGCCTTTTACAGCATTACAAAGAAATACAAAAAAAACATGGGTCAGGAAGAAAAGCTTGGGGGATATCTGTCCCTAATTCCATGAACACAGCATCATTTCAAAAAATGATAATTTTGAGTTATGACCCATGGTCCCAAATTTACGCATTTCATCTCCTAATTCTAATAAAAAGTCATAAGTAATATCTGGAACACAAAACAGAGTTTAAAACTGAGACATCTAAAAATACTGATTAAATAACCTGGATTCTGGTTGTTTTTGTTTTGTGTTTCTCTTGTATACAACTAGAAAAGAGGATACCTCATCACCTTCCAGCTAATAGTAATGACAGATATGTAAGGGGTTTGTTTTATTTTACTGTTGTGGGCTCAGAGTTCACAATATCTAGTTATTTATACTATTCATGCATCTTTTCCTCATTTACATTTGGCCTCATATTTCCAGCTTTCCCTAAGTTTTTATTGGATATCAGCAGGTCTCATTAAAAAATGACAGGAGAATAGTAGGGCAAGAACGTGTTATATTCCATCATTACCTAGGGAAAACATGCACTGATTTCAGTTTCCTAGTTTTTTCCACATGTTATAATAATTACAAAGGCCATTCACAGAACTCATTTGTTTTTGATAAACTGCTTTAAGTTTTACAGTTAATTGCTACAGAGGCATAGGCATTCACTAAGGTGTTTAACGACTCAGATTGAGAGTGAGATATCATAGGCCAGGTTCTTAACATTGCCTGATTTTCTACTACAATCAGTGAGTATCAGGAATCTGAACACCTGTATAAATCGAATGTAGTTTGTCCACACAGGATAATAACCACTGATGAGACGCTAAACAGGGTTGGGTAAACTTTCATGTACTCCTCACACCAGCACAAAATGACAGTCCCTTTCCATCACCTCTTCCACTCTCCCTGCTAAAGAGGGGACAACAAATTTTGTACACTGATGTACTGAGATCTGTTACATATTGAATGTTGACCATTTCTCCAGCCTTCAAAAGGGGCAAGAAGGAGGAGTCTGGTCAGCCTCACCTCCATCCCGGGAAAGGTGATGGAACAGCTCAATTTCGAGGTCACCTTTAGGCAAGTGGAGGAGAAGAAGGCTATCAGGAGTAGTCAACACGGATTCATCAAGGGAAATCACGCTTGACCAATCTGATAGATGTCTGCAATGGCATGACTGGCTAGGTAGATAAGGGGAGAGCCATGGACGTTGTCTACCTCGACTTCAGAAAGGATTTTGACACTGTCTCCCATAACATCCTCCTAGGGAAGTTCAGGAAGTGTGGGCTGGATGAGTGGACAGTGAGGTGGATTGAGACCTAGCTGAATGGCAGAACTCAGAGGGTTGTCATCAGTGGTGTGGAGTCTAGCTGGAGGCCTGTAACTAGTTGTGTCCCCTAGGGGTCAGTACTTGGACCAGTCTTGTTCAACTTCTTCATCAATCACCTGGATGAAGAGATAGAGTATACCCTCACAAGTTTGCTGATGACACAAAACTGGGAAGAGTGGTGGATACACTGGAAGACTGTGCTGCCATTCAGCGAGACCTGGACAGGCTGGAAAGTTGGGCAGAGAGGAACCTGATGAAGTTCAACAAGGGCAAGTGCAGGGTCCTGCACTTGGGGAGGAACAACCCCATGAACCAGTACAGGCTTGGGGAGGACCTGCTGGAGCACAGGTAGGTGGAGAAGGACCTGTGAGTGCTGGTAGATGACAAATTGACCATGAGCCAGGAGTGTGTCCGCGTTGCCAAGAAGGCCAATGGGATCTTGGGGTGCATTAAAAAGAGTGTGGCCAGCAGATGGAGGGAGGTTCTACTTCCTCTCTACACCGCCCTAGTGAGGCCCCTTCTGGAGTACTCTGTCCAGTTCTGGGCTCCCCAGTTCAAGAAAGATGAGGAACTACAGGATTGAGTCCAGTGGAGGGTTACGAGGATGATGAGGGGAGTGGAGCATCTGTCCTATGAGGAAAGATTGAGGGAGCTGGACTTGTTTAGCCTGAAGAAAAGAAGGCTGCGAGGGGACCTTACAAATGGCTATAAATATCTGAAGGGTGGGTGTCAAGTGGATGGTTCCAGATTCTTTTCAGTGCCCAGTGACAGGACAGGGGGCAATGGGCACAGACTGAAACAGAGGAAGTTCCAGCTGAACATGAGGAAGAGCTTCCTCAGTCTGAGTTTGACGGAGCGCTGGAACAGGTTGCCCAGAGAGGCTGCAGATTCTCCTTCTCTGGAGATATTCAAAACCCTCCTGGACAAGGTCCTGTGCAATCTGCTCTAGGTAACCCTGCTTAGGCATATGGGTTGGACCAGATGATTCAATGAAGTCCCTTCCAAAAGCTGCCATTCTGTGATTGTCTGATTCTGTGATTTAAGTAAAAGAAATAGCTGTGAAATTGTGTCTCTGAGCCACTGGTTTGTGGACTCTAAGTAAGTCTGTTACCCAGAAGGACAGCACATTGAGGAAAGGGACAAGCAGGAACACACTACAGTCCGGGGATCTGTTGCCTGTTTGGTAGGTAGCCAGAACCCCGTGTTTCTGCAATGCAATGTGTCCCTTTGCATGATTTTTCCCAGAAAGTTTCACTGAGTGGTAGGGGAGATGACCTTTATCTCATGGTTTAAGACCAAATTGGCAGTGCAGAGACTTAATGCATAGTAAAAAGTTATCTGGGTGTAGGGTCCTGGGATCTATCTTTCTTCACTTCTCTCTTCTTGAATCTCCTGGATTCTTTTCTGGGCTGTTTCTGCACCCTCTCCCCCACATATACCTGGAATACATTTTCAGTCCCTGACATCTACCCTCAGGTGACCCTGGACACCATCAGTTACAGGACTGGGTAAAGCATATCTGATCCGTCTTTGGCTTCTTCAAATAGCCTCACTGGCTAACAGCTGTCTATTACCATCGCTGGAGGTCTTGATCCGCTCCTCTGGAAGTATCACCACAGTCTGCAATTCTCACAATAATTCACTAATTAACAGGTTGTTTATGCATTAGGTATTGCTCTATCCTTATAAGTAAGCTGCTCCCAAAAGTGTGTTTCTGTAATTTTGTTCCTGAACTGTTCCTCTCTTTCATGGAAAAAGGAACCCTTGCTATGATAAAAGACATACGATTTTCCAACAAAGTTTTTCAGTTGTTTTCCTGTTGCTTTACTCTTCAGCTAAATCTCCTTTATTCCTGACCCACAACATAAACGATCTGTAACTTTAATGGTAATTCGGTGACTGCTTCTAACTGATGCATAGACATCAAGAAGATCTTTATATACTTTCTTTCAAGACTTCACCATCTCTTGATGACAGTGTTTGGATGTCTGTCCCAACAGACACATACACATAGAAATAAAGAACTGGTTTCCTGGTAAAGGTCAATGACCATCTGCCATGCCAGAGGCTGCTTGTGCCTACAAGTATGGCATGGAAAACCAGATTTTGCTGAAAAAACAATTGTAATAGTCACTAAAAGATAAGGAATGATTATATGGCTGTCCCCAGTTATGCCATTTAGTTCAAAAGAGTCCACCAAACCACAACACCTGTAGTAACCAGTCAATACCTTTTAGCATATCATAGCATTCAGGAGCAGTTTGTCATTAAAATGTGTTTTGATTCTGTTCTGGTTCGGCTGCAGTCGGTAACAAAAGCGCCATGTGGCTGCCCCTCCCCCCGCCGGGGTGTGGAGGAGAATGGAAAGAAACAGGCAGAAAACTGATGGGGTGGGATAAGGGCAGTCTAACAGAACAGCAAACAAAGGGAAAAGGAACAACAACGATACAGAAAAAGCGGAATACACAAAACAAACCAGCAGAAAAGAACCTCTCTCCCGAATCGCACCGCCGCTGTGACCACCCGAGCTGCGAGTGAGTTCCTGCGTGCCGCCGCCCTCACCAGAACCCAGCATGACGGCACATGGTATGGAATACCCTGCTCTGTTTGGCCAGGTTGTGGTTGGGTCAGCCCACCTGGCTGTGCCCCTTCCTGGAGTCTGGTGAATATTAACGCTGTATTGCACTTGGATCACAACAACCCCATGCAACGCTACAGGCTTGGGGAGGAGTAGCTGGGAAGGTGCCCAGTGGAAAAAGATCTTGGGGTCCTGGTCTTTATTCCATTCTACAGGGCGCTGAGGTTTTGACTGGGCAGGACAAGCCCGGTTGGTGGATCCTCTGGTGTTAACCAACCAATAGTAACATCACTTTACAACGGTGTAACCTGAACTCATTTTCAGATTAGCAATATTTTCGCTGTTGCACAGTTTCGTGACTAACACAGACAGCTAATCTTGCACTGATGTGATCTGATTCCCATTGACTTTGGTTGAATATCCCTGTTC
>Ga0065711_1031319_pt1 | contig 29981 bp, 16 predicted proteins | sample Hoacrofraction12_FD_59098 | JGI IMG/M metagenome (GOLD analysis project Ga0065711, IMG submission 59098) | Hoatzin crop microbial communities from Cojedes, Venezuela - Epithelial fraction 12 v2 (version 2) | ecosystem: Host-associated > Birds > Digestive system > Esophagus > Crop | place...
TTTCAGTTGTGCCCAGTGACAGGACAAGGGGCAATGGGCACAAACTGAGGCACAGGAAGTTCCGTCTGAACATGAGGAAGAACTTCTTCCCTCTGAGGGTGATGGAGCCCTGGAACAGGCTGCCAGGGAGGTTGTGGAGTCTCCTTCTCTGGAAATATTCAAGACCCGCCTGTACGTGGTCCTGTGCAGCCTGCTGCAGGTAACCCTGCTTCGGCAGGGGGGTTGGACTAGATGACCCACAGAGGTCCCTTCCAACCCCGAACATTCTGTGTGTTTCTGTGATTCTGTATTTGCTGGCCTGCCAGGGGGTCCTGCAGCAAGCTTTGCAAACAAGCTTTGAGGCAATTGCCTTCAGATATGGTCTCCGCCGGCAGAGTAGTTTGCTGTACTAAGGTGCAACCTGGCCTCACTGAAACCGCTTACGTTTATAATTAGCTAGAGTTCACAGTTAAATTTTTGGTCATTTCAATGGGTAAAAAAGAAGTTCATAAGTGTATTCCTCAGTCTTCAAACCTTGTGAAATCCTACATTCAGCAAAGGAAGCAGATAGAAAAGTAATAATTATCTTTTAATTACTGCATGTCCGTTTATTTCTGGGCAATAAAGTTGGTTCTTGTTTGGAGAAGGAAAGGTGGGAGAATCTGGAGTATATTTTTGTCCTTGTTCTTGGTTTTGCTACTACTGAAACCAGACAGGAAGAGAAAAAATTTCCTCAATAAAAACTTTTGAATAATTTTCTTATTTGTAATGTAATTTGAAGAGAAATATTACATATAGTTTATTTCTGCACCTTTCATGCTATTGTATCTCCCAGTACAGTCAATCAGAAGTGTATTGCACTAGAGGAGACAGAATTATATCTGTTGGTTTTATTTCTCTGTATACAAAGACTAACTCATTTTCACAACAGCTGTGTCAGGTAGATCAATCAATGTAATAATATTTTGTGACTCACAACCACAAAGTTGTAAGAGGACATCTTGTAAATGACCTCTAGCCACATACTGTTAAGCTCTTCTTACCCACTTGATCAACCAACCTGAGATTTGTCTTACCTAAATTGTCTTATCTGAAGTTAGACATTCAGTCTGACATTGATGTCTGAAATGCCTTGGTAGTTAACAGGAAAAAAAATACCAAACTGAAAATCAAAAATTACTTGTAGTCAGCAATTCATCCCAACATGAGAACATATTTCTTTATTACAGTGAGAGGGAATCTGAATGACTTCTTTTGACTAGCCTTCTGCTTTTAAGATTGTTTTAATTTATATGGGCTTTTTCCTACTCTACTTTCTTCAACACTGGGTTCTGAAAATCAGATTCAACCACTCTGTGGTCTTAGTAGCTCTACTTTTTATGTCCTCTTGCATTAAGTTTTCCCCAATTACACTAACAATTGGGCAAAGAAACTGAACCTAATGTCTCATACATTTTATGAGTAAAGTTGTCCCCAAAGAGCTGTTAGAGTTAGGTTCTCAAATTTTATGGTCTATATCCTTTCTAGCAGTCTTTTTTGTTATTTTATTTTTTGACAAATGAGAAAAGTAGCAAGTTAGGCCTAATTAACAAGGTAAGCCATCAACAGCCTAATTCTCTAATCTGTCCACTTATAAAGACATATTGTACTAATGGTAACACTTGCCCAGATATGAATATCTTCAGATACCAGCCAGTAAAAATCCAACTTATTGAGTTTGAAAAGACAGAGTCAAAGACTGGTACATTACTTACACCAAATTTATATCTTCTGTGATTCAGAAAAAGGAATAAAATTGATATCAGGAGTAAAGGGAAAAGTAGCATGCTATTTCCAGTAAATAAAAAGAAAGTAACCATTTCAGAAAAAGAGATTAAGAATGGCAGATGATGGAAGTAATTCTGGTATTATAGCACAAATTATGGTAAAGAGCACACAGTGATAAGAATGTAGGCTCCTTAAAAAAATGTAGGTAGAGTTTATACATCTCATGGTATAATTACTATTTAAAATACCCATGCTCAGCAATCAGCTAAATTTACTGGCCTAAGTATGTTTGTCCTAAAACTTTCCTAATTGCCTGAAATTCTATTTTTGCATATGCCTAGAACTGCTCTTGTCTCCATTTGAGAATGCACATCCCTCAGCTAACTCCTGATGGCATTCATAACTGACCTAAGAAGACCAAGGTAGTCAGCATGAAGGTCTGAAACTTCTACTTTGAGTGTGCCTGACTCTTACTGAGCCACTTAAAGAACAGTTTCAACTACTTTGCCTTTAAAACACAGCTGTCAGAAAAAGGTGATGAAGGGAGGCATTGCTCATGTTTTGTATGACAGACTCTTGGTTAAACGAATCACTTGGGAGACTTGAGTTCAGTATCCTTAATATAAAGGATTTAAAACTAAAATCGCTTTTTTTCCCCAGGAGTGTGCCCTGTTTACCACAGAAGCATGAGGGAGGAGGGAAGGAAATAAGAAGGAGAAAAGAAAATGGGGATACTTATCCCACCTCATGCTGAAGTTCTGTCACTGGGTAGTCAAGAATGCAAGATTCATAAGCCCTGCAGGAGAACAAACACAACTCTTCAGCTTTTGAATTAAGAAATTCATAGCTAAGGACAGGCACCAGAACTCTAAAAAAAAGTGAACCTTGTTCAGAATTGTTATTTTCTCACTCTTTGCATTCTCGGCCCCAAGTCTATGGTAGAGAGAACTATCTTCCCAGTACTTTTGCCCACTTGAGAAAACTCTGTCCTTGGTTATCACTCCCTCAGTGCAGTAGGCCTTCCTGAAAACAGACACTGATGCTGCAAGTTATCTCATGTTTGTAATGGTAGTGCAGATATGGTGCTGGTAGTGCAGAGATAGTTTAAGTTCACTACTCTTCAGACAGAAAAAAGGATCCTTCATTCAGCAACCGGAAAGCAGCTGGATAAATCACACAAGAACTTGTTACCTTTCCATAAACACCCTCAATATTTTCTTTCTCAAGAGAAGTAAGCTAGAACAATGACAATATGTTACACACTCCAGCACTGTGCACTTAACCTCTCTGCCCCTTCTTGTCTCTGTTAAGATCAGTTGTAAATATTCTACCAAAAGAATCCAAATCTACCAAAAGAGTCCAGCTTTATCCCACAAGAAAGTTTCTTTCCCACTTTATTATGTATTTATTCATCTATTTTCTTCTTTATTATAGGCAGTGTGTCCTCAACCCACTGATTTTTCAGTTTTTTGTTTAGGGAAAAAATGGGTATGTTCTTCAGTTTATTAAAAAAGTGTCAAGGGCAGAGTATGTAGCATAAAGCAAATGAAAGGTAGGAGCACACAGTCTCAAGTAATTAAAACTTTATGTTACGTCATTGTAAATGCTGCACAAGCCAGTTTATTTTACCAGTTTGGAGTATTTAATCTGATAATCATCTGAAACACATTAACAGTACTGCCAGAGGAAAGCAACAGATAATTACGATGGCAGTCACATACTTGGACAACTCAGTATCTGTATATTAAACAGACAAATGCTGAAATGTTGTCTGTATATGGCTGTCTGGTTAACTCTGAATCGGATTCTCTCTTACCTATCATTTTGCTCAATGGGAATGAATTTAAAGTGATTGAAAAAATCTGCTTTGTCAGCTTCTTTTGCCCAATCTGTTTTAGTGTAAACAATTCTTGAAGAAGTAGTTTAGAGGAGAATTGATTAGGTTCTGTGAATAATCCTGAGTACAACAGATACGCGATTTCTCTGAATTCGCAGCCCCACATGACATGTAAATCCACTTTATTTAAGACAGCATATCAAGAATTAGCAATGAAAGTGGTTTCACTTATTAACATGATGGTGATCTTGGAAAGATTTTAAAAACAAACAAACAAACAAACAAATAAACAAACAAATACCAATTTCATATACTTTACAGTGTGTTATAATACCTCAGATTTCAAAATTTGTGTCTACATATCCTCCCAGAGGCAGACATTTGTACAATGTTTCTTTTCATCCATGGATTTGTGTTAGTCTTGCAGTCATGCACAGTACCAATCAGTTAATTCATCAATCTAGATAACAATAGTGCAGGTGGCTTGTGATGTGCTGGGGAACATCTGAACTTCCACGGTTCTTATACAGAGCAATAGAAATGAAGCGTGAAGTTTAGAAAGTGGAGAGTAACTGACCAGCTTTTATCGGGATCTCTTTGCTTGTAATGATATCCAAACTGATTATATAAAAATCAGAGAAGAGCCGGAAGACAACATTTAGATTAAAATTTTGAACAAGCTAAAATATAGGGGTTTAGTTCATTTTATTATAGAGACAATGGCCAGCTTTTGAGTTTTGATACATTTTTTAATCAAGTATCGAAGCACCACTCCTAACATTTGCGCTGATCTCAGAGGGATGGCAGTGGCTTTGTCTTGATAATGCCTGGATAACTAATCCCTGCAGTACGCGGTTGACCACTTCTGCTACAAAAGCCCCTTTACAGGGATTAATTTTGAGAGAATTGTATAATTTCCACTTCCTCCACTGAAGAATGACTCCAGATTGAAATGAATTTAGGCATTCCAAGTTCCAGGTTGTTTAAAATTAAGTGTCATCCTCCCTGTCTCCTCTATCTCTCTGCCCTGGGCACAGTCATGTCCCCAAACATAATCCTACCTGCTGTAGTCCTGAGTAGTTGAATAGAAACATACTTTCTGAAACCCAGCAATGACTTAGGGACCAGACCTCATCTTTGCATTTGTGAAGACATTTTTATGTTTACCATCGAGAATGGAAATGTGATGGAAGAAACATTTAGAAATCCAGAATCTGCAAAAACAGTGAATGCTTAAGGAAAGCAGAAGGTACACCATTTATCAAGAATTTTCAGTGTTTATCTTTATGCTTATAAATCAAACTGTGTCACAGAATTTTAACGGGAATAACCACGGGAACAGAATTTTGTACAATAATATTGTTAGAGTGATCCCTGTCACAGTTTTGATCAAGCCAAACAACTTTCTAGACAAACAACAGAGGACAATTCAGAGGTTAACACAGGCCATTCATTCCTAACAGTCACACTGTGTATCTGTGCCCAGTTGTGGGGCAGGACCGGTAAATAAGAGAGCTTAGATGAACAGACAGAGATACGATGTGCTGGTTTGCCTCAAGTTCAGAGAGCGCTCCTCAAACCATTTTATTTTTTAATTTAGACATAGGTAAATGCTCTAGAATATCTTCTATCTAATCCTTTCTCCATAGATTGCTCTGTTAGCAGAATTCTAAATCATTTTGGCTAATAAATTTTAGAAAAAAGATCTTATCTCTTTAATCTAATAAACTGAAAAGCTGTTCATGAAGGATGCCTGCTGTTTTCTTACATGTGTATTCATACCCTTAATTTATTGTTGAATAATTGATGGAAACACAGGAATGCCATTTTTACAGGTAATTTCAACAAACTGCCGTTTGATTTAATTCTTATTTGAAACCAAAATATATTTTTTCATTGCAGAACATCATTTTATCTAGAAAATAAGATAGTATATTTCAGTATGTTTTGACTGGAAGCTGCCTTTGATCACTTAAACATAAAATTATACATGTATTAACTGTTTCAACTCCTAAGACCCACCAAAGTGTGAAGTTACTGCACTACATTCACTACTAACAAATCATTAACTATTATAGAAATAATTTCAAATTCTAAATACAATATCAAACTTTGAATGAAATTTCAACATATTCTGAAACACTAATTTTTTGGGGGGTTCCTAAAACACTGTCATGACAGAGAAATATTGTTATATCCTTGCAAGTCATAAAAAGTACAATCTTTTTCTAACTTAAAAACTTGGCAAAATTTTCTATTACCTCTTCTTATAGTTGTATGTAAAGACAAAACTGGAATGCTATTTTTCAGTCTCAGATTATATGCCCCATGAAGAATAGCTGTGCAAGTATCTTCCATGTTAACAAAGATCTTAAGTCTGCCCTAAAGGTTTTGTCTCATCTGTTAAAAGGCTAGTTATTTCAACTGTTTTATTTGTTCTGACAATTTAGAAATTTTAGACAAACATTAGAAACCGACCGAAGTCCTTTAAAATCTTTTTGTATCTGGTAGTAGGACACTATTAAATACTAACGACTTCCACTAACAGCACTTAAGATGTAAGCCTATACAATATCAAAGTCTTGGTCTGTTGTCCATGAACCATATCATTAATTTTGAAGCCCTTTAATGTCTTCAAAATTAATAAACCTTTGATTTTTTTTTTTTTTTAAATCAAGGACACAATTTTCCTTCTAATAAGTTTAAATGAAAAAATTATTTTGGGCTTATTAACAAGTGTATAAAAGTTTGTCATTTAAACCCTTTTGAAGATTTAATTGAATAGCTCCACAGTTAATGGAGATCTTTTCAGGAACATTTTCCGATATGCCTACTCTTCTCCCTGCTATAGGAATCCCCTGCAACTTACCCAACATTAAATTATCTAAAAGCTTTCATTTAGATGGAAATCTTTCTTACTGTCAACCACTGAGTTTAAAACTGACTAGACCCTGAGGGATACATGAATAGTTGAATTTACATTCAACACATTAGTATTAAGTACATTGCCAGACACAGCATCTGTTACTGTAAGCAATTTTGAGAAACTGAAATAACAAACCTTTCAGAAATTACAAAAGCCAATGTATCCAGAACATGAAGAATGAAACAAATTTAAGAACGTAAGGCTAGCTGGATTTGCATTGCTATGAACACATACTGAGTTGTATAAAACTTGATTGTAAAATACCAATATTCGTAATAATGAAAGAAAAGGTAGAAGGATGGAATATATTTCCAGGCTAATTATTTTTTTTCAGTTAATGACTTCGTGTATAGAAACAAGAATAGGTGCTCATCTCATGCTTACAAGTAAATCTTTAGCTTTCTTTCAGTCTGTGTAAGAAAGTATTAAGATGTTTGTTTCTTTATTTTTATTCTATATGTTTTATCTTTTGTGCTCTTTCCTTTATTCAGAAGAGACTTTTTTTTCTGTAACTCCTTCAAAATATGTTAAGCCATGATACCGGCCAAAATTATTTACTCTTTTCTTTGCACAGAAACAGCTATTTCAAAAAGTAGCTACGAGCAACAATTATTTTTACAGTTTATTTTGAACTTGAACAGATCTCTACAACTTCCTCCCTGTCCTCTGTTGCTCTCAATCAAACTAACCTCTTATCCCAGTGGTAACAGTATTAGGTTAGGCTGATCTTTTGAGATTTGAATTTATGCATCTAAATAACGGTTATAAGAAAGACAACAAACGTAAGATTATTTCAGTATTTGAGGAAATATTTCACAGAAAAATTACAGACAATGAACTTAAATTTTCTGGTGACACAGTCTGAATCACCTTTCCCAAGCGATCCCAAACTTCTCCAGCAGAGAACAGTGGCAATTTGCTCTCTTCTTGATTGCTGGAGGTCAAACTATCATCAACTTTTTAACACAGACAATGGGGCGGTACCACCAGACAGTTATTAAGAGCCAGGATAAGTTCACTATACAGACAGAATTTAGAAGAGTTAAACCAATCATTCAGAAAAGAATCTGTTATACTGCATAATTTGGATGAGCATTTTAGGCCAATCAGCAAATGCATTTCCATCTCCCTGATCATCTGTTTCAATAATGAATTAGACACTGTTTTTTTGTGTGTAATTAGAGTTGCATCACTTTCATGTGTATAAAACAGTGGATTTAAAAAAGCATCCATGATGGCTTATGCTGCTACCACTACATGAAACAGCATAACATTTAAATCAAAAAAGTAATGTTGTAGTTTAATAAGAAAAATGAAAGAGTTAAATGATATCAAATACTGATAATTAAAATTTTAAAATAGGTATACAAAATATCTTATTTTCTTTCATTTTTCTGTGTTTTAAACAGAGACATTTGGATAAATAAATATAGAAGCATTATAAAAATATCATAGTAACAGTGAGAATATATGTTGGGCAAATTTTCAGAATGCACAAATTTTATTTCTAGAATTCCATTGTTTATTGCTTGCATTTGCAAATATCTGCATTTCAGTTTCTTACTTGTAAACCAGAGGTGAAAATAACAATGATTCCTTTTGTGAAGCATTCCATAAGAGCTGCTTAAAACTGTTCTGAAATCAATACAACTGAGCAGAGAATCACAGTTCATAAAACACAGTGAATGATTTTATAACTGACTTGAACCGAAAATATACTGAAGCAAGTTAAAAAATTAGCAATATTTTCACATCTCTCAAAATCTAAACAGCTCATTGTGATGACTGGGGAAAGTGCTTTTTCTTTTTCTGTATAGTGCCCCACAGTTATCGAACTGCATGGGTGGCAGGATGATTTTCAGCTGTTCTTGAAGTCTCAGATATTGACAACTACTAAATATATTGGTGTATTGGTTTGATTTGGGACAGTAGATCAGGTTTCTTTATTCCATCTACTTTAAGAGATTTAGCACAATTCTCTTCCCACTAGACCATTTTAAACTATAGCTCCCAAATTGCATTTGCAGCTGCTGCCTGTAAGTACAAACAAGCGCTTCTGAACACTACTTCTGAATATTTTGGGGGGTTGCTAAGTGAATGTAAGTCTCATTAAGGTTCAGTCCAGCTGCCTAAACCTAGACACCTACTTTTATTTTATATGGCCTGGCTGGAGTTTCAAAAATGCTGAGACAACAGATATGATGCAGACCTTATAGGAATCATAAAACTTTCTGGAACACCACAGGCTAGATAAGGTATCCCAGAACATACAAAAGGACACTAGATACCAACGTTTTGGCAACTGAGAGCTGTCCTATGAGTCTTTGCATTAATCAAATGGCTTCTAATCCAGTCCATGTTGATGGAAGCAACAAGAAGAAACACTAGTAAATATTACAGAGTTTCTGAAGTTCTATATTTCTGTTACATAGGTTTTGTCAGAGGAAGGTGGTATTAGCTGAGAATTAGGAGAAGGAACACATACACCTCTCCTTAGATCTTGGTAGGAGCAGGGCGTAGATGCCTACATTCTGGAGTCTAAAGACTGACATTCTCATCTGAACTAAAGATTTGCTTCAGTCAGTTAATTGTCATGTCTAGAGACACCCCATTGGATTTTCATCTTCCTGCCCAATGTGACACAAGTCTCTTATAGGTCCTGTGTATTTTCTGTCAATCACGTATGGATGTCACCGAAACACTAGGCTAACTTCTATGCCACTGGATACTTCTTGTTAGGATGCATCAAACTTCAAATATCCACTGAGAATAACAGGACCTTTATAACTTATGATTACTGCTACATGTAAGCTGCACTGAAATTCTGTTGCCTGCAACAGAGAAATGCATCCACAACACGAAAATGAATCCCTCCGCTAGTCATTGACTAGAATTAAATTAAATTCAAATTGTTTACACTGTATCCAGAGAAAAGAGTTATTCCTGTTACATATTTTTCTTATCAGATTTAATGAACTTATAGATGTTTTCTGAAGTTTCGAACAGAAAACAAATTGCTAAAAAATAACATAAATATATGGCACACATTTTATGGAAGTCACAAAATAAAGAAGTTTAGTGCTGTATTGTGAAAAGTGGTACACAAAAATAACACAAGAGAATCCAGTGGTTATTGCTGTTCAGTGACACCACAACATGGGAAAAAATCCCAATAATTAAGATTGTGTAAGTAGACCTTTTTTTATATGGCTATTAGTAAAATATAGAACTTAGTAGCTTTCATAACCCTCATAAAATTGTATAGATATTTAGTAGCTCTGGAGCTGTAAGTAGTCCAGCACAGTCATGAGAAACAGGGTAAAGAACTCAGGGAAGAACAAAGACTCTGGAGATGTATGGAAAGATAAGTCCAAGGTCAGGAGCCAATGTCAGGAACAGAGAAATAAAAATGGATCAAGAGTTAAACAGAACAGCTGAAAGAGAGCTAGGAGCTAGAGTCATAGATTTTAAGTGTTTTAAACAACAGGTATTAAGCACAGGAACAGACACAAATAAATGTTCTAGAATAAAGATGTTCACCTTTATAACCATTCCAATGGCTGATAAACATTCAGTCTAACAAGTATAAGCAGTTTCAAAAAGAAGTTTATCTCATTGAAGGGAACTGATATGAATTTTTGGGCCTGTCTCACTACTGTTGTGCTATATCACTATAATTTCATTGATTTCCTTATTTTTCTATAAAAGAATGAATGTTTTCTCAGCTATTCACTATGGCCTTTCTCCACACCTGGCACATACACTGGATAGAGTAATATAGTTTGAAAATATTTATTACTGCAGATATTACTGTGTATTATAACAGTTCTTTTGAATTTTATGTAATAGCTGGATCCTAAACCATGTAATTTCCAAATGGAAGTTACACGTGTGTGTGGAAGAAGGATAGTAAATAAAGAAGATAATTTCTCATAAGTGTGAGTCCTTCACTAACCTCATCTTCAACAGATATACCAAAAATGTCTACTAGGTCAGATGACAGAGAACAAATACAAAACAGTAGGACAAACCTGTAGGCTGAAAATCAAAATGCATGAAAAAATATACAATCAACACTTTTACTAAGAAAATATTATTTGACTATATAGGAAGAAAAAGAATTGTTGCATCATTCTGCAGAGAAATTGCTCAGCAAAAAATACCAAAACTGAACTTTTTCTTTAGAACTGCCAGTGACAGCCAGATAACCAACACAACTCATACCAGCTCTAAATAGGTAAGGAGTCAGACAAGAACAAGAAAAGAAGCTGAGAAGTGAAGTTGAAGAAAACTTAAAGATTCGAGAAGAAAACATTTTTTTTTTAAGTTCTCAGAAATGCACAAGTTTCAAGTCATGTTTAGACTGTGCTTATTCTGTTGCCTAAAGCTACTGATATTTTCTTTGTTTAATAATTTAGGCATTAGCTCACTTGCCTGGGAAAGGAAACTAAAGGAAAGAGGCTTTATTCTTATTATTATTATTCATGTTTGTATCTTTAGAGGGCATTTCAGCTCTTGAATCCAGATTAACCTGGATTCCTAAATAGCAAGGTTGACGATCTTGCAATAGCAAAGATCTTAAATAAACCCATTTCTTTATGTGGTATATATTACCCAGGACTGGGGATGGTAACAGTTGTGAATGCCATTTATGCTTTTCTACAAATATCACCCTTTGGATGATTGCCTCATTACTTTGAATTTCATGCTTGGAACAAGGTTCCTCAGTCTTAGTCAATGCAACAGTATGAATCATAACACTTAGGGCATTTGTTGAATGTCTGCTTTAGAGATACACTGTTAGCACTTACGTTTGAGAACTCATGAAAGATGGATGAGATCCTAAAAACTAAGAACATAAAACAAAACTAAAAGACGAGGTGCCTATCTTTGAAATGGAGAAGAATGGGGAAACAGGTGAGACGGGAATAAATATTGACCAGCTAGTCAACTTTATTTTCCAGAAAAGTACCAGAACAAAGAACCAAATAAAATGTTTGTAACTATACAGAAGATAACAAGGAGGTAAGTAACAGCAACATGCTAAGAACAATTCCTGTTCAACAATTATTTTCTTTTTTTTTTTCCCTGTGACAAGGTAGAAAACCTTGTAGATAGAGGAGAAGCTGTAGATTTCCCATATCTTGATTTTACAAAGGCTTTTTATTTGAGTCAATATTAATGAGCCTTGTCAAATAGCTGGGATGTATCATATCAGGTTTTTCAGGGCTCTGCTCAGCAGCCAATGCTACTTATTGATGATGATTTGGACAATGCAATAGGAAGACAAGATTAGAAGTGAAAATGACCTTAATAAATTGGAAAAGCAGCATGATAAAATAAGACGACATCTTTCAAGACTGTGTCTGAAGTCCGACAGTTAGGCAGAAGTAATCATCTCCACAAATACAGGCTGGGAAACAACAGATTATATGGAAATTATAGCAAAAGATCTGGGAATTTTAATGACTTAGTAATGCTGTCCTGACTCAAATAAGGAAAATATTTTAATACATATAATTACAATATTATCTATAGCTTTATTACGGCCTCAGTAGCAGCTGAAGAAAGTAATAATTTGCAACGCTCTTGTAGAAATTGTTTGGCTTTTGGTTCCACTGCAGAATAGTGTTGGTTTCCCTGTGTTATAGCCACCAAACCCATATGGAAGTCTCAGATACCATAGGTCATTTCAAATGGTACTAAACGCCTATCTTTCAGCAAATGAATTGATGTCCAGGCATTGAGACATAAGCTACATGTTTGCATGTAGTCAAGGGACACCTAGCCAATATGGACAGCAGGGTCTGTAAGGGCAGGTGTCAGTTGCCACGGGTGGTGCCCAGAAGGTTCAAGAGATCCAACTGGGTAGGGTAGGTGGGATACAAGGACTTAGAAGAGACATTTGCCATCCTGGAATTGCAGTGTTGGACCAGAAACTGTTCCAGGGCATTCCAAATTACATGAACCCCTGTGCAACTCTTTAGCTTAAACCTTTATGCCATTCTTTTGCTTTAGAATAGACTAAATAACTGCTGCTGACTGTTTTAACCAGATAGTCATTTACTATACAGGTAGCTTTCAGATCTACATTAGGTGTATAGACCTCTACATGTAGACAAGGTCAGATGTCAAGAGAATGAATATCACTGTCAGGGCTCTGAGGGCAATAATGGGCCTGACTGCCCCTGACTAGCCTCCTTGAGGCTCCCTCCAGCCTGCCCATGGCCTGGGAGCCCATGTCAACTCTCCGGGGCAGTCAGCTGTTGTCCCAGCAACACCGCAGCAGGGCCAGTCTTCAGCTTTGTATGGCCCTGCCCTGCCCTGTCCTGACATGGATCCCACCAATCTGGGCCCCCCCCGCAGGTCCATGTCCCAGCCTTGCTTCAGCCCATCCCCAGTGAGGTGCCTGATGTCTGGGGCTGGGGCTACCCCAGTGCTGCCCGACTGTCCTTCCCCTGGCTGGGGCATGGCACGGGCCCTGGCTGCCAGGCCCTGCGGAGACCCTCAACTCGCAGCCCCCAGCCCTTGTAGCATCCTTACAATGATTCCTGCTGTGTTGTTGCTATCCTACTGTGACTTTCTTACCAAGTATAAACTTCAGTAAAATGAAAGTTACTGCCTTTAGTGTAAGAATAACCAGCCAAAATTAGTTAATTGGTTGAGTATTTAATATGATACGATATGATGGCCTCATCCTTCCTCAATATAGTATATCTATTTTAAATCCTTTATTTTTTCTTTAGTTATTGTATGCTTCCTGCTGACAACTAGTGTTGAAAAAATTAAAACAGGATAATAGGATTCAATGTAGAAAGCTGCAACTAAATTAATACAGCAAAAGTACAGGAAAAACTTGTGAAGTAAGGATGGCAAAACAGTCCTTAGGGTAGTGGTGACCACTGAGCTTACACAAGACTTTTTCTTTATTAATGAGATGTCAGAAAATAGAGACGTAACCCTAAATGGTTTTTTCGAAGTTAAATACATAACGCATAGAAGGTGCTGAAAATGATGCTTCAGTTCTCCCAATTCCTAGTCCTAACTTTACCCACTGGGCTTTAATTATACTGTGACTCTGATGGAATTGTTCGAACATTGAAGCCCGGTAAACCAGCGGTTGTTAAGTGCCTCATTCCCCTGTACAGCTACTTAGGAGAGGGAGGTGCCATGAACATCTTCTGCTGGGAGCTCCATTCCAGTTAAATTGACCAACAGCCTTACCAAACAGTGAGGTGTTGGGAGGAAGTAGGAAGGTAATAGCATTTGTTGTTATTTAGATATTTTCTCTGGAGATCTCCTTAACGTGTCTATCTCCTTATTTCGATGATCTTGGATGGTTAGTTTAGACTAGAATCTTAGTTTCATAGTTACCTTTAGATGGGATAAACCACAACCTTAATTAAGATTAATTCACTCATGCTCTCCAAGCTAATTGAACAAAATGTAATTATACCAAAATACACAGCAGCCTTCTATTTGTGATACAACTTTTATTCAAAACCTTTATATTTCCCAGCAAAAACATGTTAGACTGCTAACCCAAGAATGAAAGGCTGGGCAAGATACAAGACACCCTTCTATCTTGTCTACTGCATCCTCTTCCCGTCCACATATCCACACACAAACTTATGATAACTACATTGTAAACATTAAGCACGCAATCCCAGAACTGATGGCAGCCCATAAAGAAGAATACTTCCATAAAGGCTTTGGTGAAAATGAAAGAGTACCATATTATTTTCCAGAACAAAGCTGTGGTAGACTACAAGCCTACAACCACTGTTACTGGTCCAGATCCTCTGCAGAATGTGAGAGATTGCTCATTGTTTTCCATAATACAACATGAGCTAGTGTGATGGTTATGCAAGCAAAAGAGTGAGCACCACATTCTAATACTGGCGCTGGTACAGGTACTCTTAAGAGAGGTTTATTGGCATGGAATGGAAACAGCAGCCCTGCATGGCTCCCCATGCTTGTTCATCGCCTTTCAGACTTGAACTGCTTGAGAAAGGCAGATACTAACTGTAGTCAATTTAAATTTTAGAGCTTTATACAAATTACAGGGAGCTGTCATGAAAGAAATGAAGTATGTAATGCATGAAATGATATTAGACACATTTAGTCAAGAAGGTGAATCATGCCAATGTGTGAGATGGATATTTAAAACAAGGAGGATCTTTATGCATCTAAATCCGCATAATTAGCATACACAGAATTTGAACCTGGATAAGGGGCTGAGGTTTTACAGCCTAAAGTCTTCTTTCAGTGTCTTAATGACATAAATGCATTAATAGTCCAAAAACTTTAGGTGTAAGTTAAATGTCTTGGAGAGGTGAAATGACTCCCACCTTGGATTACTACCACCACATTACACAAACAGTAAAGACAACCTGTGAAGGATTTTGAGAAAGACAGAAAAAAAATGATTGAAAATGGAACAAATTTTGTCATTTTTCTTATGTCTGCAGTCAATCTGTCTGTAGTTGGGCCTCCAGTGTTATGCCTTTGGCAAATTGTACCCACTCTAATTGGCAATCATTCAGAGAATCCATTGGAGTCTCCAGCATACATTCTTGCACTTTGTAGACTGTTCCATATTGATCTTCTCACTCATTTGTAATTTTTAAATTATTTCTTAACTCATTCACAGACATCTATTGTATCTCAGTTGATACTCAGTAAATTTTGGCTTTGTCACCTTTTTCTGGTAGATATAAAAGTTCATTAACATATCTTAGGTCATGAGTTTTACGGGGGTTTATTTTATTTTTTTTTTACTCTTACAAAATTTGAAGATGATAATCACAAAATTTACTTCAGGATTAAATGTTATGAGGACTGTATTACTTTCTCTGATGCATGAGCCACCCATTTATAGACAGAAAACATTTTGTGCAATAATCATACAGCTGTGAGGTCTGCAGTGCTATCAATTTCCTAACCAGAACTCATCAGTTTTGTACATCCCATTGATATTACACTTTCCTAAGTGTATTATTACCTTGTATTTATCTAAATGAATACCTTTGCTCTGAGGGAACCTCTTATGACATGGTATAATCAATCAATCATGCTTCATTTGTAGTAATTCAGCATGACAAGTCATACTTCTCCATTTAAGTGACCAGATTCATTCTGAATGTTTGAGTGTGTGGTACCACTGCACCTTTACAGCTTCTTAGTCTCAAGTTCATCATTGATATTCTTGGTTCACAGTGACAGTAAAAATCAAATTAACTGTCTTCATCCAAAGGAGATAGAATGAGGAAAAAAAGAAATCTGTCAGATGCTAAACACAACTTGCCTCTGAATATGGCCTTGACGGGAGAAGAGTCTTGCTCATGCAAACTGCAAAATAATCATCTTGATTTAGAAATGAGCAATATGCCTGCCCCATGTAAGATAGTGCTGAAGAATCTTCTGTTTACTTTTGTCGGACTGTTTGCTTTAAGCAGAGAGTGAGCCTAGGCTTAGACTCACTAGAACACCTTCTGAGGTGAATGCCATCCTGGAGAACTAATTCAAAATTGTTTGAAATCCATAAATTCAGGTCTTACAATGGTAAATGAAATTATGAGGAACTAAATTCTAAAATACTGATGAATACAATGAGGTACTAGATGAGGTTTGGTGATTCTTTCTTCTGTAACTTCTGTACTTTGAAAGATTGTGGCTTCAAATTTGGATTAATTCTAGGCTCCCTGACAGACATTGTTCCCAAACGTAACTGTTAGAAATAATCCTCCCAAGCATAATTGGTTTTAGGAGATTTATATAACATAGTTTTTAGGAGATTGATACAAAATAGTATTTTTATCTGCAGATAAATCCTTTCAAGATCTTTATAAGTTCTTATAGAGAAATGTATCACTGGATTTCTTAGATGTTAAACATGGAACTTGCTACAACTTTATTTATTTACTTGCTAACTGTAAGAATGAGATTTGAGTTTGTGGAACACTGATGACATATTTTTCATAAAGTTTTATGTCTTCAATGCTTTTCTAAGTTGCATCACCCTTCTGGATTATTGATAGACCAATACACAAATAAAATTATTGTACAATCACAGTACAACTAGTATCAACATCCTATTGCAAAAGAGAATATGTATTAACAGCATGTTGATAATTTCAGATTGAAAAGGTAAAAAATAAGACAAAAAGCTCTAACTGTTTTCTGACCTTGTGATATTTATTGTATAATGTTGATATAATGCTAGAAAATACATGATTAAGCTCCAGCATACAGAACTTTATTCGGAACAAATGGTGTCTATTCAAAATACTTGATTCCCTCAATGGTAAAAATGTAAATGCACTGATATGCTGAAATGCAGGTTGAAATGGATTAGCCAAGACATAAAAAACAGACTGCTGTAAAAGTATATATTAGTAATTTGATCTCTCTCAAAAAAGTTTTTGGATTTCCACAGACGGGTATTTCATCTACACCTCCTGTAACAAGTTTGTGTGAAAGTTCTAATGGAGCTAAACCTTATTGCTGATTAACAAAATGCATCTGTGCTTGTGACATGAATACAACAATCAGTGCTAAAATAACAACCGTAGAGAAATATGTTCGATCCTTCTTAGAGTTCATTAATGGAGAATAGCTATTTAATATGAAGTGAGAATCACTGATTTGGAAAATGACAATGAGAAACCAAGGCTTACTTGTTTCAACATGGTTAACACTGAGGAGAACTTCCGTGAAATTATGGGGCTCTGCAGATAATTTTAGATAACATCAGATCTTCCATATATAGAACTGAATGCAGGGCTCCGAGGCAGATACTCTTCTACTCTATGCATACCTTTAATTGAAGAATTAGCCAATGAGATTTTTTAAGGCATAGCTCTGATAGCTTATCTTAACTTTAGTAATATCACTAGATATTAGTCAATCTTTGGCAGGCTAACTGAAGCAAATGTAATAAAAAGTGTTATTTTAGCTTGATAAGAGTTGAAGAGGTCTTGATTCACTTATTTTTTGCTCAGATATTTTTCGGGGTAATAACACATATAATAATCGCTCCCACAATAAGCAGTAGTCACTGTCATGCAGTTGTGTGTTCCAACCTTAGACTGTGTATGAAGTGTAAAACAGATAAATTCAAACTATAAAAGATGTATTTGTAAGTGCTAGCTTAATCAGGTAGTGAAACAAATGACCAAGAGACATCTTGAAGGTTTTGTATTAGAATTAACTGTATTTTGCAAGCATGTGTTTCGGACCAATTAAAAATTAGAGATCAGGCCTGAAGTTCTCTGGAGTGCAATATGAAGAATTGAAGATTAGATCTTGTTTATAGTAAAACACTGGATATTCTATTATTTATTCCAATATTTGCTGATTTTTTTCTTTCTTTTTTTACTTAATGTAAGTTTTGTAGAGTGTTTTTATTTCTTCTTCTCACATACTTCTAAAAAAGAATCAGAACATGGTTTATTATAAACAAGTCTCACATACACTATTCATTTAAAGACTCACTGTAATAAAAGGTGCTGCATGTGTTCTGTGCTTTTCCATGCTGATTTTAATATTTATCACACAGTCTGTTCTTAGCATGCATCACAAGTCAGAAAGAACTTCTTATTGAAACATTTCGGGAGAACACAGCATGTTCGTTTTATGGCAACTGTGAAAAAAAAAATTCACATTTCTTTCCAGCTGATAAAGGAAGGCTTTTCATTGCCTCTTTTTACTGAAAGAAGAAGCAGGCTAGCACTCGTGTCTGATCTGTCAGCAAAAATACAAGATGAAGCTGTGAGTAGAAAGTACAACTAGGAAAAGGTAAAAGAAGTATAAAGTGATTAAGGAAATAGAATTAAAACAGAAGAATGAAGTTCCAGTTCTCCTTTTGGTTTCAGATAAACTATATTGTCCCGTTGTTTCTTTTCTTACTCTTTTTCAGTGTATTCTGGTTACTGAAGGACTGTGTAAGGAATCACTACTGGATATTTTTTTTCCTGAAATCCAGAAATTGTAGGAGGACCTACAAGAAGGTTGGAGAGGGACTTTTTGTGCGGGCATGGAGTGATAGTACACTGGCACAGGTTGCCCAGAGAAGTTGTGTCTGCCCCCTCCCTGGAAGCATTCAAGGCCAGGATGGGGCTCTGAGAAACCTGGACTAGTGGAAGGCATCCCTGCCCATGACAGGGGGATTGGAGCTGGGTGATCTTTAAGGTCCCTTCCAACCCAATCCATTCTATGATCCTGTGATTCTAAATAGACAATTAGATCTAAGTAAATAGTCTCTGACTGTGTTTACGTGGAAGATGTATAAGCCTACAGAGTTTTAAGGTCAATGGCTGGGTTATAGATCAAGCTTTTTACCATTCCATATTACTTAAAATTAAGCCTGTAATTCTGTTAAAAAGTAATGGACTAAAAGAAGCAAGTTTTCTTTCTGGTTAAGGCAACTCCAAGTGTAACAGAACGTGTCATTGGTACTGGGCAGCAGGTGTCTGAACAGAGAAAGACCTTAGATGTAAAATAAGTATGTATAGACAGCTTTGTGTTATGCTTGAATTCGTCTAAATCCATAGATTAAAATGTGTGAAATGCCGGATGCCATAAATTCGGAAGCCTATGTAATACATCATGGGTTTCATCATTGTTCCTTTTGTAACTGTCCAAGACAAGTGTCAAAGGCCTCCTTTTAGGAAGTTTTCTTAGCTGTACAATTAAACAGGGATGAAAGAAGAGAGGTGTTTTTTGGGTTTTTTTTTATGTACCATAGGCAAACCATTAGTCTGCTGCCAAGGGACAGCCCATCTTGAGAACGAAATTAGTATTTTACCTTATGTTCCTAAGGTGTTAATTTTACACCACCTACTTTTTTCTGACAGAGACACATTGCATGCAGAAAATTAATCTGGTTTAGGATTCTCAGTTTAAACACGTAAAATTTACTTATCGCAACTGAAGTAAGTGGTGAATGAAACCAAGGTAGAAAGCACATATTTTAGTTGCTCGCAAGAGCTGTCCCTAAAATGAAGAACACCACTGAACTAGAAAGAAAGTAGTTTTTCCTGGGGCTGAAGAGAGAGACTATTGTTTGTTCAGACAAAGGGCTTCATAAAATTAGGTGTTACAGCACCATCTGGTGACTCTTATTTAAAATCTTATTAAGTGCAACATCCATTAAATGATAGTATTTTCCTTTAATCAGCATAAAGTTAATATTTTCTTGTTAATATTAAGTAACAATATTAGAAATGGATAATTCTGCTCTGATATTGAAACATATCCACTATTACGAAGTTTGATTATTCTTGCACCTATCATAATGCTAATGCATTAGCTCTTCGGGGCAGAGACTGATTGATAGTTTACAAAAATGGACTGTAAGCCCTAAACCAGAGTTCCAAAGAAAACTAGTGTAAATGTGCCCAGAGTTTTTTCTAGAAAGACAGATAGAGACTATGAATTTATAAAGACAAGTTCAGGAAATGTTATTTTAATATCTAGAATAAAAATGCACCTAAATGACGATGACAAATCCTTTCTTGACTGTATTCTTCACATATTCTTAGCAGATATATCACTAGTTTTATGAAGAATTAATGGAGGCATTACAAACTTCATTCATCTGTACAATCTTCAATCATATTTAATCAAATCTTAGAATAATTTTGGTTGGAAGGAACCTTTTGGTCAGGCCACACTTCCTCAAAGATAATACCTAGTTTGGCTCCCATTTCTCTGGAAAACAATGGAGTCAGCTGATCCTGCTCACAAGATAGTGGTGTAACATAAAAATTTGCTTTTTGCCTCTTCTGCACAGAAAAATCAAATGATCATATCTGGAAAAACATGATTGTCAGTGCCTCCTTATTACATTTCTAATGGTAAATTACTCTATGAAAGCTAATGCATATAAGAAAAATGTGTTCAAACATTTCATGTTTTCATCAGTCAGAAGTCTTCAGTACTTTGTCTTGGGGTATCAGTGTCAGCAGTGGATGAAAGAATTTTGGATAAGTTTACTGTAGATTTTGAGAGAGGTTTCCTGGAGTAACAACAACATCTCTCCAACAAAAGCAATTGTGACATTTCAGACTTGAAAAGAACTAACTTTAGAGGAATGTCAATTTCTTAAGCTCAATACTTGTTACTGCTGTAAGTAAGGCAAGGATATTTAGTTTGTCAGGAAATTTATATAGCACAAGGTCTTAGGGACACTTAAAATGGCTAGGGAAATCTGAGGATTTGACATTCAGGGAGAGGCAGAGAGAGCTAGGACTCTCCAGTCTGGAGAAAAGAGGGCTCAAGGGTATATTATCCATGGGCATAAATACCTGATGTGGGAAACTAAAGAAGATGGAGACAGACTGTTCTCAGTGGTACCTGGAGACAGGACAAGAGGCAAGAGACAAAAATTGAAATACAAGAAATTGCATTTAATCATAAGGGAAAATTTTTTCAGTGATGTGGCTAAACAGTGGAATATGTTTCTCAGGAAGACTTGTAGTCTATATACCTGGAGATATACAAAAGTCAACAGGACATGGCCCTGAGCAACTTGCTGTAGGTGACCCTGCCCTGAGAAAGGCAGGTGGATTAGGTAATCTCCAGAGGTCTCTGCCAGAGTCATCCAGCCTGTGATTCTGTCACTATTCATACCAGGAGTACAAAGTTAAATGTTGTGAAGACCTTGGAGTTTCATGTTAGTTCTTGAAACTCGAAAAAAAAGCAACATTGTTTAGGACAGCTACAAGTATCTGCTAATGTTTTTGTTAGCTAGCACTTTAACCCTTCTTTGCTGTCTCAGATTCCAGGCTTCCCCTAAACAGATTATCCCTTTGATGGTTCAGTCAGCAAATATAGTTCGAAGATTCCTAATCCTTTATAAATCTGATTCCCTGTCTTGAGGAGGTTGTTCATCCACTTCAGTTCAGAGATAAATAGTTTTTTGTTTTTTTTTTTTATTCTGCTTTGAACAAGCTCCAGGTACCTTTTTACATGTTTGGTTGAAAGAAATTCTTACACTTCCACTCTTCATTCCTCCTGATTTCAAATTATCAGTTAAATCTACATATAGTGTAGACTTTCAAGATAAGCACGTATGCCAAGAAAGCAAAATTACTTCCATGTGGAACATTATAAGTTTATGACAGCATCTCAGGATTATCTGTCAGAAAGGACAAGACAGTCAAAAAAAGAGATGTCTTGTAGTCTTATTTTTGTGCTTCTTTGTTCTGGAAAAGATTGTAAATTTAGGAGTGTCAAATAGCCTCCAAATAGACAGAGGACTATTACTTCTTTCTTTTGTTCATTCATATAAATAATCAAAGAATCACTTACTCTGGAAGGAATCTCAGCTGGTCAGCCAGTTCTACCACCTATTCACAGGAGGGTCGATGCTGACTTCAGACCAGGTTTTTCAGGGTTCTGTACTGTCAAGTCTTGAAAACCCCCAAGGACAGAAACTACACAGCCTCTATGTGCAATGTGTTTGTATGCTTAATTATCCTCATAGTGACATTTTTTTCCTTCTACTTGTTCAGAAACGCACCTGTCTGCATTTGTGACCATTTTTCCTGCTTTGTCCTTCTGTGTACCTCAGTGAAGATGCTAGCTTTATCTTCTCAGTAACCCACTCTAAAGTATTGAAAGACTGCTATCAGGTCTCCTCAAGCCATCTCTTGTCTAAGCTGAATGAGCCTGAGTCTCTCAGCTGATCCTCACAGTCTGTGCAATCTTAGTAATCTGGATAAGCTTTAAGTATGTTCAATGTCAATAAACAATAATTGTGAGATTAGCCTTTGAGAATATTTTTTCTAAATGTTCTAATGCTCTATTGAGGTTTTGAGGGAAACAAATAGTGTTTTTTAATAGCATTGTGGTAGTACCATCTATTTTCTGTTTATTTACCATCTACTATACCACTAGTACTTCACGCTTTCTTCAGATCTTGTGAAGAAAGCAACTTGACTCCTGCCTTTCCATGGCCACTGCATATTTCGGTACATGGGACTCTCTTCAGAGTTGAGGAGATGGGTATTTCTCTGAAAGCAACTTGCTGTGCTCAGTGTGTGAGAAAGTGCTGAAGGAGTTAGAGGTATAAAAGATTGAGTGACACAACAAAGAAGACATTTGCAGGAGTTTAACCTGGAAAGTTACTGAGAAGACCAGAGAGCAGATGCACAGCCAAGCCTCAAATGCAATGGAAATAGTCTAGCAATTCTGAATGGCTTCCTGGCTTGATGCAAACTCTTCAGAATACCTTTGAATCTCTAAAGTAGGCTAATAGTAACTTGAAATTAATAATTCTTAAAGATATTTTGGATATAATGTTGTTATGGGTTTGCGTGGCAAGGTTTTGGTAGCAGGGGGGCTATAGGGGTGGCTTCTAAGAGAAGCTGTGAGAAGCTTCCCCCATGTCTGATAAAGCCTGTGCTAGCTGGCTTCAAGACCGACCCGTCGCTGGCCAAGGCCAAGCCAATCAGTGATGGTGGTAGTGCTTCTGTGATAAAATATTTAAGAAGGGGAAGAAAAAAACTGTGGTGAAACAGCAGTGAGGAGAGAGGAGTGAGATAATGTGGAAGAAACAACTCTGCAGACACCAAGGTCAGTGAAGAATGAGGGGAGAGGAGATGCTAGAGGCCAGAGCAGAGGGTCTTCCCTTGCAGCTTGTAATGAAGATCATGATGAGGCAGGTTGTTCTCCTGCAGTCCGTGGAGGTCTGCAGTGGAGCAGATATCCACCTGTAGCCTGTGGAAGGGACTCCACACAGGAGCAGGTGGATGCCTGAAGGAGGCTGTGACCCTGTGGGGAGCCCGGCACTGGAGGCAGAGTGTGAGGAGTCCTTCCCCTGAGGCCGAAGGAGTGGCAGAGACAACTTGTGATGAACTAACCATAACCCTCATTCCCCATCCCCCTGCACAGCTCGGGGAGAGGAGGAAGTGAAATGGGAGTGAAGTTGAGCCTGGGAAGAAGGGAGGGGTGGGGGAAAAGTGTTTTAAGATGTGAATTTATTTCTCACTATCCTACTCTGGTTTGATTGGTGATGAATTAAACTTCCTTTTCTCCCCAAGTTCAGTCTGTTTTGTCCGTGACAGTAATTGGTGAGTGAGCTCTCCCTGTCCTTACCTTGACCCTCAAGTCTTTCATCATATTTTATCTCCCCTGTCCAGCTGAGGAGGGGGAGTGATGGAGTGGTTTTGGTGGGCACCTGGCATTTACCCAGGCCAAACTAAAAGAGATGGCCATTTTCTTTTTAATTTTTTTCATTTACCACATCTAAAAGGTCTGAATTTTCTCCACTACAAAGTCTGCCAAGTGTCATTTATTATTCTGTGTTTTCTGAAGCCCTAGATTTAGAAAATGAAAGTTCTGGTGTTTTTCATATAGCCACTAAAAGGAAAAGAATGAACAGATTCACTTCAAGACTCTCATTGGCTCATATACATGCTAGTAAATACATTGACAAGGCCCTGTTCATTGGCCCTCAAGGTAAGTGGCGTGGCAGAACTTTTATTCATGTGGCTAAAAATCTCTATTCCCTCCAAAAAGTGTACTTTATCCGAAAAGTCCCCTGAAATAGTCCCTAATCTATGCTATTCCTCAGATCATGGGTAGGTAGAGGCAGGGGAAAGCTGACCTGCACTGACTGTAGCCGTTCTAGGGAGCATACCAAATGTGAAACAAAATAGGTAATTGCCTACCATTGGCTGTGCTGATCCTCTGCTGCATTGTGTCTGTTATTATATATATAGCCCTCGGATCCAATTATGACTTTTGTTTTCAATTTGAGAGCATTTAGCAATTTCTGTGGAGTCATATGAAGAAACATTTTCTGTTCATACAGGATCACAGCTATGAATATCTGAAATTTACTCCAGTACCAATATGGTTTTATTCTGTCTCACTGTGCTCTGACAGAGGTAGGGGCCTATGATAGAGATAATAACGTAAATTCATCAGTTAAAGACACAGTCTGCAAATATTAGGAGATTGAATTAATCTTGCATCTTTCTTCAGAGTTCTAAATGGCATTGTGATAAGTTCTTTTTATTATGTGCTTATCATAACAACAATATTTGTTTCAAATAAACCAATGCTTATGTACTAATTTCTACCCTTAAATGTTACTGTTGGAAAAATATCATACAAATATACAACTATTAATTACACAAATGTGTTTACTGACCTTTGCAATTCTAGTTCCAAATGTTTAGAAAAATATACCTTATATTGAAATATAAGATTTAATTTATTTATGAATAAAAGACATAAGCTCTGCCTTTGAGAAAGTGCACATACTTATCTAGGCATCAAAATAAAAATTAAATTTTCGTTATGGGATTATCCAATGCAACTTCTCAAATGAAATATTTTTTATTATCAGTATGAAATATCTTACAGGTTAAGAACAAATGCCAATATTAAAATTCCATATTACCTCCATTTACATATATTTAAGGGGAGAAATTATTTCCTTTTCCTAATCATCCCAAGACTAAGACATTGCTAAGGCTTGTACTGCATTAGTTACATGATTTTAATAACCACTGCTTATATTCACTTTGTTCAATTTTCTTATTCAGGTACTCCTCAATAGAATGTATTTTCAGTAGCTTGGTGACTAATATAGTTATCCTGCCTATCCCACAGGGTGGGTACCCATGCCTACTTTGGTAGAGAACCTGTTCAAAAACATTCAGTGTTTGCCCCAGGCAATAGAAGGCCTTGCTATGAATTCTAAACACATCAGGTGCATTCAGTAACAAATCATCAGTGCAAAAATATTTTTTAAAATAAGGTGAATTCTCTAAGCATATGCCATATACAAAACTACTGCAGTTCCAAAAATGATAAGCAAAACTGCTTATAGCTTGCTTGCATTTGCCTATTGTTTGTTTCTTTTTTACTGTTAGATTTAAAGAAATTTCCTGACTCATCTTCTGAATTTTCAACAGATTCAGTGTTTAAAACCAAACGTAAGTCATATCTTTCTCAGATCATCTCAATACTTAATCCAAGCCCACTTGAAACATCACACATCTCTTTTAAAATTATGGAGTACAACTTCAGATTAAAATTATTGATTTATCAATATTGGGAAAAAATTACCTGCAATAAGAACTGCAATATTAGCAAAAATGAAAACTTTACCCAAGTAACAGTTTGTGGCAGGTTTCAGTAGTTATGTTTTCTCTCTGAAAATTAACATTTTACTTTGCTTCATATGCATTTAAATGTATAAATCTTTAAAACACCTGTTAATTACATTGATGCCTTACAGTTTAAAGACTTATGTGTCTTATAGTTCAAAGATTTACAAAGTCAATGTGCCTTTCAAAACAGTCAACTCCCTTTTTTTTTTTAAATCCTTAATAAGGCCTGAAAACATGGTAGTTGATAGAAGTTTGTTTACTCAAGAAGGAACAGCTACCAGAGTTTAGCTACTGAAAGTGATATAATTAACTGCTTCTGTTAACTCTACGGGCTTCTAGATATGTCAACTTCACAACTGATACTAAATGTGTTGCTGAACAGCTTTTAAATCTGCACTTCAGGTATTGGTTACTCTTTTGAATATAAATAGAAAAATAAGTTTGCTACGTTATTTAGCAAAGACAGGAATGGGAAAGAGTCCACACATTCCTTCTGTGAAACCTTGGTCAGAGGAAATGTAGTTTGGGCAGCATATGAAGATTTTATCTGTGAAATCTAGCTTCCCTGAAGTCACAGATGAAACTCCAGACAGCTGTCTTAGTAAGAGCCAGGAACTCATACCCAAGTTCGTAGAGTTTAGGCTAATTATTATGAACTGAAAATTCTTACTTTCAGATAACAATATGATGACTTTTTTTAAATTACAGTAGATAAATATCTACACCACAAACTAACTGCTGTAACTGATACAGGTGTTCCTGACTAGAGGACAAAGGGCATAAGCTACGCAACATTCTCCTTATTACGAGTCATTTACTAAGCTAGAAAGCATGCAGTTTCATCCACGCCCATTTGTACAGTTAAACTAGTTGACTAGACTCTTTCCATATCGATGGAAACTCTTTATCTCCACTATGAGTTTTATCCCAGCTATGAATTTTCATCCAAACTGTGTCAGATGACCTACCTCAGAAGACAGTTATTCCTCTCTCCATTGATATGGAGAGAAATATCTGCCTCCAGAGGCAGGACATCTGACATAGATAGGATGAGAATTTTTCTGGAGGTATGTATCTTTCTTCCTCAGCAATAAAACTATTAACAAATACATTAGAGACCTAGCTAAACTGGGCCCTAACATTTAAGTGACTAAAATTAAGAAAGACTACTCTTAAAACTATGCAAACACTGCTGTGTGAGTTGTCTACAGAAAAAAATCCTGATGATCGGAGTGTTAATATGGGGTTCTCTATGAGAAATATATCAAGCAAGTACAATCTTGGGGAAAAAGAAATGAGTGAAGGCACAGAGTCGGTGAATCTATTTCCTAGAAGCTCTTTCAAGATGATGCTAGCCGCGTTAACTTATTTTTTATTATCAAAGCTATGCAGGGCAAGCTGTGCAATAAAAAAGAATATCTGTAAGACAAGAACTAATAATACTATTTTTTTCTTTTTCTGTCAGTAGTAAAGTCTGCACGTAGTCCAATTTTTGGTAGTCCCTGTCATGCTGTCAAAATTGTGATAGTGTGATTGTTCATATTAGTTGTGTAAATTAGTATGATATAACTCAGAAGGGTCCCCCTCTTGATCAGATAAGTTTTGGCTCTCTCACAGATCTAGGTTATATGCAGTACAATATCACAAAGTCACTACAAAACCTGTATTTCCTGGTTGGTTTTTATCTGTGCATTCTCTTTTGTGATCAGTAAGATAGACTTAGCTCATTACTAGTTCAAGCTTTGACTAAAACTGCTAAAGATCTTTTAAACTTTTTGGGGGGCTTATCCTGTTATTCCAAAATCTGCATTACAATTAGTAACAAGTGAAATTAATAGCATTCTCATCCTTTCATTAACTGCTTCAAAAGATGTACCCTTTATGAATTAGGAACAGTTATATCTGTACTCTGTGGAAAAGAACAAAAGTACTTCAACTCTGTCATTCCTGTATCCCTCAGGCCAGAATCTTATCTTCGGGAAAGACCCAGTCAGCACAGAAGGGGAAGCTTTCTGACTTAGGGCCAGGACATTAGAATAACACTTGCAGACCGCAAGACAAAGAGGCAAGGAAGTATAGGCACCATACTGCCTGAAGTAGGGATAGAAATAGAGACCAGGTCATGAGAAAGAAAACAGGACTAACTGAAAAAGAAGGAAGGACTAAAGACAGGCTGATAAATAAGTGCAAAGAAAAAGAAGGAAAGGAGAAAAAAAAAAGAAAAAAAAAAGACAACAGGAAAATAAAGCCAGCAACCCTCAGGAGGAGCTGTTTTTAAAAGGCTTAAATAGGAAACTGCAGAAGAGACATGATGAAGACATCTCACCATCGCAACTAAGAAAAGGCGATTGGTGATAGCAGTAGGTGATTCTCTACTGAGAGCTACGGAGGTACCTGTTTGCTGACATGTGCACTCTCTAGAGAGGGGTGCTGCTTACTGGGGGGTCATATTAGGGATGTCACCAAGAGACTACCAAGCCTTGTGCAGTCCACTGACTATTATCCACTGCTGTTGTTTCTTGTGGGCACCAACAATACAGCCAGGAGCAGTCTGAGGAGTATCAAGAAGGATTACAGAGCCCTGGGAGCAGAAATGAGGGACTCGAGCTCAGGTAGTTTTTCCGTCAGTCCTCCCAGTCAGAGCAAAGGGGTTTGAAAGGGCCAGCTGAATCTGGTGAATCAACAAATGGTTACAAGACTGGTGGTGCAGCCAGGGGTTTGGTTAGCTAGACCATTGCAATAAAGTTGAAAAACCTGGTCTATTGGGAGCTGATGGGGTCCATCTGGCAGAGCAAGGGAAGAACGTCTTCCATCAGAGGCTTGCCAAGCTGTTGAAAAAGGCTTTAAACTAAAGTTGCCAGGAGAGGGGAACCTCAGTCTATCCCACTGATACCAGTTTGATTTCAATGCCAGCAGTAGATGCCCAGAGCCTGGAGAAGGATCACAGGTCAGCAGAAGGGTGCCTGAAGGGCAACACAACAGAACTCCAGCCAGTAAGTGAGCTTCATTGGGTGCTCAGCTTAAATGCCTCTGTGAAATCGCATGCAGCATGGGGAATAAATAAGAGGAGTTAGAGATGTGTATACACCTGCAGAGCTGTGACCTTATTGGCATTACGGAGACATGGTGGGATGGCTCCTATGACTGGAGTGTTGGCATGGAAGGATTCAGGCTTTTTAGGAAGGACAGGCAGGGTAAACAAGGAGGGGTGTCACCCTCTATGTCAATGACCATCTGGAGTGCATGGAGCTCCACCTGAGGATGGGTGAGGAGCAGATGGAGAGCTTATGGGTCAGGATTAAAGGCAGGGCAGGAACAGGTGACACGATAGTGGAGATCTACTACAGGCCACCCTGCCAGGAAGAGCAAGCGGATGAGGTCCTCTATAGATGGATAGGAGCAGCCTCACACTCACAAGCCCTGGTCTTCATGGGGAACTTCAAGCACCCCAGTATCTGTTGGTGGAACAATACAGCAGGGCATAAGCAATCCAGGAGGTTCCTGGAATGCACCGATGATAACTTCCTTTTCCAAGTGATAGAGGAGCCCACGAGAAGAGATGCTATGCTGGACCTTCTTCTCACCAACAAGGAGGGGCTTGTGGGGAACGTGAAGCTCAAGCGCATCCTTGGCTGCAGTGATGATGAAATAGTGGAGTTCAAGATCCGTAGGGCAGCAAGGAGAGTGCACAGCAAGCTCACTACCCTGGGCTTCAGGAGAGCAGACTTTGAACTCTTCAGGGACCTGCTGGGTAGACGACCACGGGATAAAACCCTGGAGGGAAGAGGGGCCCAAGAAAGTTGGTTGATATTCAAGGATCACCTCCTCCAAGCTCAGCAGCAATGCATTCCAACAAAGAGGAAGTCAGGCAAAAATGCCAGGAGGCCTGCATGCATGAACAAGGAGATCCTGGACAAACTCAAGCACAAAAAGGAAGCCTACGGAGAGTGGAAGCAAGGACAGGTAGCCTGGGAGGAATACAGAAAGACTGTCTAAGCAGGCAGGAATCAGGTTAGGAAAGCTAAAGCCCTGGTAGAATTAAATGTGGCCAGGGACATCAAGGGCAACAAGAAAAGCTTCTGTAGGTATGTCAGTGACAAAAAGAAAAACTAGGGAAAATATGGGGTCTTTCTGGAAGGAAACAGGAGACATGCTTACCCAGGATATGAAGGAGGCTGAGGTATTCCATGACTTTTTTGCCTCAGTCTTCACCAGCAAGTGCTCCAGCCACACTGCCCAAGTTGCATCAGGCAAAGACAGGGACTGGGAGAATGAAGAACTGACCACTGTATTAGAAGATCAGGTTCAAGACTATCTAAGGAACCTGAAGGTGCACAAGTCC
>Ga0065711_1006680_pt1 | contig 29980 bp, 25 predicted proteins | sample Hoacrofraction12_FD_59098 | JGI IMG/M metagenome (GOLD analysis project Ga0065711, IMG submission 59098) | Hoatzin crop microbial communities from Cojedes, Venezuela - Epithelial fraction 12 v2 (version 2) | ecosystem: Host-associated > Birds > Digestive system > Esophagus > Crop | place...
TCATGGTCACTGCAGCCGAGTCTACCTCCAACCTTCACATCCTCCACCAGTCCCTCCTTGTTTGTTAACACGAGGTCCAGCAGCGCGCCTTTCCTTGTTGGTTCCTCCACCACTTACATCAGAAAGTTATCATCGATGCTCTGTAGGAACCTCCTGGATTGCGCCTGCCTAGATGTCTTCTTGATGGATGTCTTCTTGAATTTTAAATGTGACTTGGAAAGCATTAATATTAATTACGAGTACTAAGAGCTTTGCAGGTTCTGCTGATTCGGATGGAAAAGCAAAGCGTACCTGTCTAGTTTCATGATTCAGCCCCATAATAGGTGGTTTCAGTTCTGATGGCAGAAATCACCATGGCAGTAGAGATGCAGGAATCATAAGCCGCTGTTCAGATTCCCAGTCTGATCTTTGCTGTCTGAGTTGTAAACCTGAAACTTGTACAAAAGAAAAGCTGTATCATCTTTCTTAGCAGACAGAGAATTGATAGAGCACAATACACAGTTACCCTGCAACATATATTCCTTCCTTTAGGAAAAGTAAATTCTTTAACTTTCAAATAAATACGGGAAATTTAGTTTAAAATGATTAAATATTTGTCACAGAAAAAATATTGGCAAATACATATGCATATATGTATATGTACACATACATGTGTATATATATATATACGTGCACACTCATATACATACATAAAAACACACACACATTTCTTCATGACTTCCCATTTCTCACTGCAAGAGCCTTCGGTTAGTGCTGAGTGCAGGTGTTTGCCTGCTAAAAATAGTATATACATGATGTTCAGGCAACAGTCCTTATCAGCCCTGCCTGACAGTGGCTGCATCCCCCCAAGTATTACCAAGCTTTCACAATTTACCTGAACAGCTGGAAATAAAGACCTTTGTTAAGAAAACTCAAGCTGGCCAACTTGGTCTCAGGCATCTTTATCCCTGCTTTCAGACTGAAATCAGTTTTCTATGAAGCAGGGAGGAAAATCCCAATGAAAAACTGATAAAGGATGAGGAATGTACTCGATAAAGAGATGCAAAGGGAAATAAAGGTGTGGCTTGTGTTTCATCTTTAAATATGAGATAAGAGTGTGGCCATGAAATACTTTGAATAGAGACATTATCAAAACCTGAACCATGTTTTCTCTTACAGCAGCTTTTGTTTGGGGAACCTGACAGTAAAGTCTAGAAATGAGGGCAATGCTGAATATATACCAGAAGGGCATTTTTATACCTGTAGAGTCAATGCACAGGACCAACGGTGAGCACCTACCTGTGTTGAGCATCTGTAGATTTAAAAAATATTGTCAAATTTTGCACGAGTGCAATAGAGAACCATAGAAATGAGCAGCAAGCTGCCTAAAGAGCCTGTTCTGTTTGACACAAGGAAGACTGCGTGGTCACTTGGTGAGTAAGCATGTTCCCAGGGAAAAGGCATATTCACGTATGAATGTGAAACAGAGCACTGTGCAAAGGTTTGGAGCCAGAAGGGACTGAGGCACAGGGTGATGTAACCCCACCAGCTCGGATCTGGAAGATGCACTGGGCCAGTGTATCCATTTCTGGGTTTGACCCCACTGCAGCAAGCTTGGTTCGATCTGCACCCACCCTTGCCAGTTGTGCCTTACCAGTGAGAGTGGTTATTCACTGGAACTAACTGGGCAGGGAGTTGTTAGCATCTGCCTCTTTGGTCTGGCTGGAAGCTTTTCTGTAGCTTCAAGACAAGCTATAGGGCTCAGCTCAGGGGTCGCTGGATGAAATACCATGACCTGTAACATGCAGGAGGTCAGTCTAGGTGACCTAACTGTCTCCTTTGGCCTCACACTCTATGAATACTCCTGCAAGACCAACTGCCTTAATCCCTTACCAAAGAGATACTGATCTTCTCTCGTAAGACTTTCCATCTCCATTACGGTGCACACTCTTAAGCAGCTCACGTTCACCCATATGGTCAAGCACATACTTTGCATTTGTCTTCTGCTCTAGTGTTAATGATCCTACCAGATGCATTCACATATGACTGCAGGAAATTCACCCAGCATGTGCAGTCATTTTGGAACAGTGCGTTGAGTAAGAGATACTGGCTTTCAGGAGGGGGAGCGGGGGGAGTGCATATTGACTCATTCCAGCAAATTTCAGGGAACAAAAGACAAATAGGTGAAGTCTCTTCTTTCTGGCAAAGTTTCCTGCCACTGACACAAGTGTCTCTTCAAACAAAGGATTCTCCCCCTCCTCAGATGTCCTCAGACACTGAATTTGTAACATCTGATAACGCACATTTCCATAGCAACAAACAGTGATGACCCAAACACAGGATTATGTGACTTCACTCAGAGTCGAGCAGAATATTAACGAGGATACTGATAGCTAATACTTTCCACTTCTGTGGCACCTCCCTGCAGAGGATTTCAGGGAGGTTTACGCACATCATCCTCAATTTGCAGATGGAGGAATGAAGAGGAGAAGAAGTAAGCGACCTATTCTGAGACCAAGGAAATAGGCTGGGCTCAGATTGCCCAGGGGGGAGCAAGGAGAAAAGTGGCACAGACCAGGTCTTCTGGACTGCTAGCAGCACATGGAGCTAATAAAGTCCTGCTCTTCCCCTGTTCCTGAGAGCTGCTTTCTTTGGGATAACATGTCCACCTGGCAGCTTCCCATCCCCTCTCTCTGTTCCCTCAGAGGGTTCTCTTGGGTAAAATGGCATTTATAGATCCATCTTCCCTCTGTTAGCACGTGATGAGCCAACGCTACTCGTCTCTTACAATCCCCAGGCTTCTGGACCCGTTGTGACTGAAGGAGGTTTCATTCATCCAAAGTGTTTACTTCAGGTGATGCAAGGCAGAGGAAGTTTACAAATACAGGGTGCCTGGCCTCAGACCTGAAATACATGAAATGCTGATCTGGGAGATTAAACTTCAGCAAAGGGATATTAAAGAAGCAACTGGGTGATCAAGCACTATGCAATGCTCTACTGGAATCGAGGGAGGGGGGAGAGATCCCAGGGTCTGAACTTATGCAACACATCATGGAAAACAACCTGTGTCTCACTGACGGCAAGTTGAAAAGACTCAAGGAGTCTTTAAATTTCAAAAGAAATTTAATGAAAATGATAAAAGGAAGCGCGTCCCTATCTCTCCTCCCTCAGATAATTGGGTGTAAATACCAGCTTCTTTTCATGCATCAAACCTTTTATCTGTAATTAGAATTGGCTTCATCCAGATCCACTGGTATCCCATACAAAGAGAGTTCTGATGGTACAATAAAATGCCATGTGATTATTTATTTATTGTTATAATACGTGTCAGAACAACTTCCAGAGATTTGTCTGGGTTTAGAAATGAAGCTATGAAAGGCTGCTCTAATCTGGAGCCCAAGAAGAGGTCCTTTCACACGTCTCTGTGATGCTGTGTTATTATGGTTGTCTGTTCCCCGTGTTTGAAGGACAGGGGGAATTCATTCTATGAAGCACTTGGGCATGTGTTTACTTACAAGTATTGTAGAAAGTCCCTTTAGAAACCAGGAAAAAGTTAACCACATGCTTGAAATAACCTGATATTTTGGTTTGCTGGGAGTTTCAGAAAACCAATAAAGCTTTAAAAAAGCAGGTCAAATAAAACATTTTTTTCAGCCCTAATTATCTGTTTCACCTGGGACTACTTGAAGTCTTCTTTCACGGGAAAGCAAAAGGATAATTTGCAGGGAAAGGGACCAGGTTTGCAGAGGCTTTTGGAAGCGTACATAGGATAGGGAAGCAGGGACTGGATGCTACCTGTACGCCTCAGTCCAGTGAGTAGGATGCCCACCTACTGCAGGGGACTCCCCTTTAGCTGCACTGGGAGAGCCACATAAACCGTGGCTCTTCCTTCCTTCCCTCTGGGTGAGTGCTCCAAGCACCTATTTTGTAGAGTGCTGGTTGCATGAAACCTGTTTTTTAGAGTCCCTCTCAGAAGGCCATAGCTTGCAGGGGGGCTTTTGGAAACCCATGCTAAGTGACTTCCATGCTGAAGCAAATAAGCAGTTTCTTATGTTAGCAATGCTGAGCCAGATATAACAAGAGGAGGGCTTCTTTTCAGACCTGAAGTTGTGTCACTTATTATGAGAGCACCAGAGAAAGGCGTCCTATACTCAGTCTGCATCTTCTCATCAGAAATAAGCCTCCCATCACCTTTTCTGAAGCCTGTTCAAGATAAGTTTGGGTTTTAAAAAAACAAAAGTGCTTTGTAACTCTCAGGGCCTTTTAGAGGGAACTAATAATATTCTGTGACAAAAGACCTGACTGGGTTTAGGGTGGAATTTCTGAGTGGCAGACATCGACCGGGATTTGAGGGAACCCTGTATCCAGTTGCTGTCCTTTTTCAGGAAATGCTGTCTATGTGTAACAAAAAAAGGTGCAGTGTAAAGCAACCGAGTGTTAAAGTTCTAAGCGAGCTCATAAATTAACATCCACTATGAAAGAAAATACGTGTACGTTACTGTGCGCAGTTATTGCACATCTCTGCTGGGGAACAGCTGCAAAATCCCTGAGCAGCTACTGGAGCCACAGTCTCCACTACCCAGCTCCAAGAGATTTTAGCCATGGCTCACATATCTTCTAGAGAGTCAAACTGGGCTTTGGAAAAAAAAACCCAAACCAAACCCAGAGGGAAACAGCCTTACCTTGGTCTTTCTGCATGTGACTTGAGCTGTCAGCCTGTCAAAGGAGAATTGATTTGGATTATACTTCATTCAAAAGAAGAGACATTTGCTATTTTTGAATGACATAGGGTGTTGATAGAATTTGCAGAACATTTTGATACTGATGGAAAGCAAATTTCTGTTTTATCCCTGCGGCTGGAGCAATGTGGACAAACAGTGCTGTGTCCAACCCAGATCATGTCACGTTTGTACCTGGATGCTAAAATGTCTCCAAGCCTTCAAGTCAATTCAGGGACAGAACCATTTTGCATGGCAATTTTTTTCCTGTCAGCTTCATGGTACCTGTTGCCTGCCACACTCTTCCTACTAGCACTAACCTAAAAAAATGAAGGAAATGGGGATTTTGTATCAGTCAATGAGCTACCTAAAAACTGTGGAACAAAACTGAGGGACAAAGAGCATCTTCCAAATGAATTAAAACGAGCAGTTAGAAGTGGCTGGGAAGACAAAGTGCGTGAGGTGGACACCAAAACCAAGCTGCAGTGCATGCTGCTGGAGTCCAGAGGAATCATCATACCCGAAGCTGATTGCAATGGCCTTGCAAACTCCCACCACCACCAGCAGACCTGTTACAAGTAAGAGGCCTGCCTGGAAGGCCAAGGGCATCTCTGTGTCCTCCAGATATGTGGAACAAAGAAACTGTCTTGATTCCTGGAGTGAGGCAGATGCTGGCCACATCCCTTTGGAATTCATTCAGGGCCTGCGGTGACCCCCAGTGCATTAGGACCCTGTTGGCAGACCTGTTCTTCATTGTTTTCTTCAAATAAAAAGCAGGATATGAAGGGCTGAATTTTGCCATGAATTCTGTGGATAGGATGACTCAGAGACTGGGATATTTCAGGGCAAAAAGAAACCAGGCTGTGTGCTTGCTGGCAGAAGGAAGATCTTTGCAATAAGGAAGCTGATGCAATTAGCCCTTGCCGTTAGGGAGCCTGGGTAGCCTGTGTTTGGCTGCTGTGGCAGCCAGACACCTCTTCTCCTCACCACATCACTACAGACATTTCTCCGGCTAAGTCAGTGAAGAAACACAGTGCAAGGGAAGTGACTTTGATGTTTCCTGCAGGGAAGTATATCTAGACCAGCCAGTGCCTCATGCTTTACACGCATGGCCAGGTCAGGGTGGATATTACACTCAAACATGCAAGAATTGTAATACAATGGATCTATGTGTGATGGAGGGAGGGACCAGATACTCAGATGCTTCCTCTTCCACTCTGCCCCAGTAGTCATGCACATACACTGCTTCTTCCCCTTCCTAAAGATCATGTCCATTTCTAACTGCAGGCAGCGGTCCCCGAGGGCCCAGCTCCAGGCTGACTACCTTGCACTGGGTTAATTTCCACCACTTGCACTATAGAATAGTCCTTGTTACTACTTTGTTTGTGAGGTGGAAGAGAAAATGACCTTGGAAATTGCAGACCAGTTAGACCTGAAAACAAAGTGTTTAATTTCTGTGCAAGTCACCTAAGCCCTTAAGAAAAACTTGGAAGAAGGGGACTATGAAAAGAGGATGAGAATGGAAGGAAAAGATGATGTTTCCAAACAAAATGCTAAAAGAAAGTAAATTCAAAATTTTGAAATCTTGTTTGACCTTTCCATCATCTTCTTCAACCCCTTGCACCCCTACACAGTGTGTTTGTATTAGCCTGGGCCAAAACTTTTGGCAAATTCCACCTGTTTTCATGAATAGCATCCATTTCTCAAAAATTCTGTTTGTGGGTTTGTTGAGTAGATGGGTTTGCCCAGAAACTCCATCCAGCTCTAACACTTCAGTCACCAGGAAGCTATAGGTACTTTTTTCTTTCCTAACGTGATTATTAAAGACTCTTTCCATCAAATCCTCCTGGGAACAGAGCCTAAGGAAAGGCTCAAATATGGGCTGGGCTGTAACATCGCTATTGCTCAGCAGGGAGGCTTGTCCCCAAGGTAACTCGCACCGGAGAAGTTTGTTTGCCGTAAAAGTAAACACTGCTATAGTAACCTGCCCTGTGCAGAACGGCCCGTGCCAGCAAATCTAATCATTCACTGCCTGTACAGAAGTAACTGCAGGGCAGATGCACCCAAACTGCCTTCAAATGACTCACGATGGAGCAGCACGCTGCTCAGTGCATGCTGTTTTTCGAAGCTCATCCCGTTGTCTCCAGTTCTTGCCTGCACTCTGGCCCAGACAGTCTCAGCTGCTCTTCTCCCAGCTCCCTGTCAGGATGGTTTGTCTCTTCCATTACTTTCTGATTCGGTTTGCTATGAATCCCAGTTTTGTTCTTCTTGGAGTCTTCACCCAGGCTCTGTATTTTTCTTACCTTGTGGTTGCAGTCAGTCAGGCTTCTACTTTGTACCAGGGCTCTTCCTCAGACCTGCTTTGCCTTTTCACCTTTTACTGCCATTTCACTGCCTGTTCCATCTTCCTTGACCAAACAGCCACCATCTCCTCAGTCTCCAGAAAGAGCATCTTTGCCCAGCTAGGACACATGTCCTCCAACCCCCTCTTCCAAGAGTCCTTGGCCTCTCTACCAGTGCAACATCAGTCCTCTTCTCAAGCAGTTCCTGGAAATCCTTGCTGCAGGGTGTTGGAGAGGTTACATGTTTTCATAGAGTCAATGCCAGGTCACAGCAGAAGAAATTATTGAGGGCTACATGGGTACAAGTTCTGGCCTTAGAAGTAAGAGTGCCATATAGTCCCAGAGGCTAGCAATATTCCAGCAACATAAACAACTGTCATATTTTGATCTTTTTACAAGGACCACGACCAGTAGGTCAAGGCCAAGAGAGAGGTTTCTGGGCAAGATAGATCTGGTGACTGAATTGGTACAACCCTTCTTAAGTTTTGATGAACTCCTCCTCCACATCTCCTGTTTCAGAGCGAGCCCTCGACCTCTGGCACTCAAGTCAGTTGGCCACCTCCTTCATGCCACCCACGTACAGCTGGTAAGGGAGGCCTGAGCAAGTTCAACCACTTGGAAAGGTTGTGTTTGCCATAGGTCTGGACATCAGCTTGCCCAGACCTCTCCTTTGTGGGCTTGCTCTGCTGTCCTGAGCACCAGTGGGAGTACAGGACTCGATCTGTCCATGCTGCTGTTGCTATACTTGTGTTCTGCTGGCATTTCCCCTCCCACTGGTCTTTACATCTGCTGCGAAGTCCCACAGCAGCAGCTCAGAAAGATTGAGATCTTTTGGACTTGCTCCTCCTGCTTTTGGGACCACCTTTCCTGTCTTTTAGGCATCTCTAAAGAAGGAGCTAAGGCCTGGGGAAAGCTGCAGGATCTGTGAACATAGCCAGTAACAGGCACTTTATTTTTTGCTGATCATCTTACACAGTCAAGGTCTGTGTAGCTTTTAAGTCATCCCTCCACACATGTCTATAAACCCAGTCCTCAGCCATTCAAAGAAGGAGCCATGGAGAGACAACCAATTCCCTCCCTACCACGTGCACACAAAAAGTATCACTACGTTAGGACACCTCATAAATTAAAAGTATGTCAGGAGTTTTTCTTGCATCAGACACAGTAAACAAATGCATTCAGCCCTGTTTGAGTGAGGAGACTTATGTACCAAGCAGTGCCGCAGGAAATCATGTTTATACCTGCACAGAAATTGCTCAAGAACAGTATGTCCTTGTGAAACTATTACCTCTGTCCCCTCCCTCTCTCCCCCAACCCCACCACAACCAAGGCTTGGGAGAGCCAAGGCTATTTGGCCATGGGGATGAAACTACACAAGTGCAGCACACCTGGATGCCACAGGTCTGTTTGTTCCATGGCTCTGAGCCTTCTTCTCATTCCTCCTCCTTCCCAGTTGCTCTTTGCCTCCTCTCATTTTTTTCCGGGCCCAGGTTGCAATTCCTGCTTCTCTGAAAAACTGGAGAAGCCTTGAGGAGCAGAAAATGACCTTTTGGATAGGTCAGGGAGTGGGTGGGAGGGCTGGACTCCTCTCCCATCCAGGACCCACTTGACAGCGCAGCTGAGCTGGTGACAGATGACAATTTCCTCCTGGCATCAGTCCCTAGTAAATTATGGCAGGAGTGAGGAGGGAAGCCGGGAGATTGCCGGAGATGCAGTAGCTTCCCTTGGTGGGGACCAGCAGCAGGCTGTGACTCAGAGGCACACTGCAGCCCCGGGAGCTCTGCCCGTGCGGAGAGAGCCCCGGAGCCCAGGCTCTGCCTGCCGTGGAGGTCAGAGCAGCGGCACAGAGCATCTTCTGCTAGAAACCGTCTTTTCCCAAAGTTTCCTGAAATCTCTTCATCCAAAGTGCTCGTTGCGGACAGGCATTGCTGCAACTGGGTCATGACATATCGTGCCTGGAAAGGGCCCAAAAGGCAGGATAGAGGTGCACGCAAATATAAGAGAAGCGCTGTAACGTTTCACAGAAGTGAGCTCCATGGTGCAGCACTCTGCATCCTCTGCACAAACATGGGAAGAAAACTGATTTTCAGGGGTCTGTAATTTGGGGGGAACAAGTGTGAACTTGCCTCTGTGCTCTGCCATCCTCAGTTTCTGACTTTTTTTTTTTCTACTGTGATCAGCCATCATGCAGGAGTGTATACGAAGGGTTGAGGAAAACACCAAGTGCAGCAGTTGACCCCCTTATAAAGTATCAGCACAGGAGTACTGTTCAAAGAATGCATGATTTCGTGTACTAAACTCCAGGAGCCCCAAGGAGGACCACAGGTGGATCCAGTTTAAAAGATCAGAATATCACTGACTGCTAGTAACAGCTAGGAAAAGCTGAAGACAGACATGACTTCTGTCTCCTTCTCTTTGTTAGGAAAGACAGCAGCCTCACTTAGTTTTATTTTTTTCTTCTTGTTTTTTTCTCCTCATCTGAATTATGGTGATCCATGGTGGAGCATGGAGGACACTGAGCAGCATCATTCTCCTCTGTGTCAAAGGGTTTTCTGCGCAACTACTTTGCAACAAATCTTTTCAGAGCAGAGACATCACAAGTCAGGACCTCTCCATACCAAGGAGAGACTTGTCCACGTGCACAGAAGAGCTGGTGCCAAGCCGAACGCTTGGCAGGGCTGGCAGATCCCGCAATGTGCCTCTGGGAAAAGGACACTTTGCCTGAGCTGGTAGGTGCACAAATAGTGAAGAGTCCATAAAAATGAAGGGAATGCTTTCATTATTGTTTGGAAGAGAGCACTGATGATCATAGCTTCCTCTGTTCACTTCATGGCAGAGACAAACGTATGGCACCAATTTATCACTTGCACAGAAACAGAGGCTGGTATGAAGCGAGAGGACGTCACCCTTCCCAGGGCAGCCTGAGGGAACAGCATGAGCTGTCACACACCTCTTCAAGTTGAAGCCGCTTCATATTCCAGCTGCTGAACCTTGCTGTATATAGTAGCCCCACTTGCAAGATTTGGAGTTATCACTCCTTGGGTAATTAAGTTGATGTCATAGAAATGTATATAAATAGCACACCTGAGTAAAAAGTAAGGCATGCAGGCAGGCTGTGCTGTATCTGTTACGAAGACTTCTTCTGAAACAGAAAGCTGTTTGTCAGCTAGGGTAATAGATACAGCACATCACTGTGCATGTCCCCTTTTACTGAACTCAGAACTGAATCAGAAAATCATGGCTTGATATAGGGCCAAGAAGATCTTTCTGATCATTTAGACAGGTTATAGAATTTCACTTCACAGTTCCTGCTGCTGCCCTCATAATTCCTACCTGATGTAAAGTGTGCTTTCAAAAATATCTGATCTTAATTTATAGAATGCAAGCGTTAGGGAGTCTGCCACATCCTTTGGCAACCTCCTGCAATGGTACATTGCCTTCTCTGACCAAGAGAAAAACTTTACCTAACTTACAGGCGCTAATTGTCTACATGGAGCCGCTGGCCATCAGGTATGTCTTTTACTTTCTAGTTGTTTAATATTCAAAAATCGGGCTAGGCAGATAAATGTCAATGGAATTAAGACTAACGGGTTCTATTAAAGTCTGGAAGGTTTGTAAAATCAAGCAGAATAGTTGTTGAAACAATCTATTCCACCTTTCTGAGAATCAAGTAATTTGCATTTTTCACCATAGAACAGCTTCTCATTTTGGTATTCTATTATAGCATGGATCATACTGTAAGAAAACCTTCATACAATATACTGCAAAATGGAAACATTGAAAAATCAAAATCAGTTCAATAGGTTGAATTAAAATCAAGCAACTATAACCCAAGTTTGTTTGTTTGTTTTCCCAAAGCTTTCCCTTACAGTAATTTGGAAATTTCAGGTTTTCAACCCTGCTCAGAACAAAGTCAAAGTCTGGAAACCTTCCTGAGGCAGAACATCAGCATTCAGTGGGACCTTCCAAGATTTCTTTTCTGACCCAGCTTATATTACCAGGAGACACAGCATCACTGTATAAGATACGGAGCTCCTGTCATGAGTATATACACATCTACGTCTGGGGTCTCTGCCAACGCAGCCATTCCAGTACAGCCTCTGAAGGAGAAACTCGCCCTCTGTTAGTGCTTATCCAGTCTGTTCCTGTTTAGCTTCATACTTCTACATTGGCTTAAAAACATGCATTTATCTAAAATAAAACTTGAGCTTTGGAATTCACTTGGCATGTGAAATTTGGTCCTAGCCACTTTCATTTCATTTGATTTTTATATACATATATACATACACATATACACATGTGCGTTCACACATACACAGAAACATACAATGTCAAAGATGGAACATAGGCTTTTCTAATGTTTTCCAGGTGGTTTTCAAGGCCCAACAGCTGAGATATTTTTTTTCTTTCTAAAGTACTAAGAGGATAAATATTGCCATTTAAAAAATAAACTTCCTCAAAATTGTCCTCTCTGTTCTGAAAGATCATCTTGTTCTTTAAGTGATTTATGATATCAGTCTGTAACTACATGTGTATTGTTCAGAGTGTTCAGCAAACAAGACGTGAGTGTTTGAAATACTTCAGGGCAGGAAGACGCACAAAACATTAAAACAGTCTCCCTGTTCTAGCACAGACACTTGAAATTCAGTGTCTTCTTTCCCGTTAATACATCTTGTGTTGCCACTGCCTCTTCATGTCACCGTAAGTGAGCATTGACAGGACAGCTAGAGCAAGGCACTTGCTGTGCAGAGACCAAAACTAATTTAAGCTGGGTACATCCTCCACTTTTTTAAGTGTTACACCATGGGCCAAATGGGCCAAGATGGCTTGATTGTTTTTTTGAATGAATGCTTGCTTTACACCCATACAAAATTTCTACCAGATCTTTGTGGGCTTCCCATACTAGGGCTGGCAATGTAAGGATACAGGCCAGGTAAAATGCAAGAGTGTGATGAATGTTAGGAAACTGGTGTACCATGACCATGGAAACCACCATTTGGTGGCAGGACTGGGCCAGCTCTTTCCCTGGCCAGTTAAATCCCAATGGGTTCTTGCTGGACTGAGACCATGGTGGGACTGGAAAATCTCTAGGGAGAACAGCAAAAAAATTAGCTGTAAAAGACATGAGACCTGAGAATATTATGGGAATCCTGAAGGCCACAGACTGAAGGTGGCCAGGCAAGAGAAGACAGCAAACCCGTCCTCCTGCAAGACCTGCCGCATGGGGAGAAAGCGAGTCAGATGGGGAGGAGAGGAAAGAGAAAGAGCTGGTAACTCAGAGTACCAAGGAATAATTTAGACTGGGAGGCACCTCTGGAGACCACTCAGTCCAACTGAAAGTACAGCTAATCAGATTAGCTTGCTCAGGGACTGTCCAGTTGAGCCTTGAACACCTCCCAGGATGGGAAATCCCACAGCCTCGCTGGGTGACCTGTGCTATATTTGACCACCGTCATGGCAAAAAATTTTTTGGCCTTATATCTAACTGGAATTTTCCGTGTTCCAACTTGTGACATTAGAGGGCACATCCCTGCTTGCTCCTTTTGTTTATGAATTTGTCTAATCACCCTCAGCCCTTCTGACACGCCTTGGCTCCTTGCAACAAACTCCCCAAGGTGGCTACCAGCTGTGCAGGGCAGGTCCTGGCTCAAAGGCTAATCCTGGGGGAATGGCCTTGGGGTGGAGATGGACAGCACAGAACGGCCTTTTCATATACCTTCACCCTCCATTAAAACTCATTTTTCTATCATAACCTCTTTTCTAGGTTGGAGCTCTGGGACTAACAGTTCCACAAGCATTTGATTTGCCTGAAGAATATTGTAAAGCTTTATTATCAGTGACTGATTTGCATAAATTTGTTCAGCCAGCACCACAATAGCTCTTTCTGGCCAAGTCTGAATGAGTTACACATCTAATATTACATATCTCACACACATTATATATGTATTATCTACGTGCACATGTACTCACGCATACATTCATCACCTTGATACATCCTTTTGTGTTAGGTATGCGAATTATTTTGTTTACAAGAAACAAGGTTCCCTCCCTGAGCCAGGATTTAGCAGACCTGTGTTCCTTTCCTGGCTCTCCCTGGGATCCCATGTGATCTGGCCAAGTCATTTCATGTCTCTGTGCCTCCTGTCTGGAGAGCAGCAGCAGCACTTCAGAAGAAACAGCATGGTTCACTCTCATTGGAACTGCATCCTGGAGATGCTGAGCGGGAAGAGCAGCGATGTGTCACTATCAGCAGAACAATAGCAATTCTGACATTCTTAATGCCATGGCAATATGAATATTCAAAATAGCAGGGCCTTTGTTAGAATTCTGATTAATCAGTGATTAATATCGCTGTCGTTTCCTGTAAGCTTAGAATAACCTGTGCTGTGCTCTTATCTGAAGAAAAGGGAAAGAGAGAGGGGAAAGAGATAGTGCTTGAACATACCGGCATGTGGACTTTAACTGTATCTATAAACAAAGGCAGGAGACTCCTTTATGAAAAAACGCTGGTTCCCAAACCAGCCTTATTCCTGTGACATTTACACTGCTCAGGCTCATGTACTCAACACTCAGCTCCAGTAACCCTCCCTGATTCTCAAGTGGTGCTGGTGTAAAGTGTCAAATCCACCAAACTCTGCGATGACAATTACATACTGCAGCTATTTTCATCTTTCTCTTGCAAACGTGCTGTGCCCCTCGGCTGATCCAGCTTGGCAAAACTCTCCTCTGAGCCACAGAACACATGGAAGACCTACATTATGCTTTGTCGTAGTATCTGTCACTGATTAAGCTGTTTCAACAAGAATGCATTTTTGAAGGACACACATATTTTAGTGGAAAACTGAATTATTAAACCCAGTGTCTGGAAAGTTTGATTTTCACTGGAACATCCAAACCTAGATTTACCATCAAAGCAAACATGCCAGATGTAATTACACCCAAGCAGCTGGTCATGGTATATCTCCAACACATCTTCTGCCCCCACTGTGTGGCTCAGACAGAAAAATTTTGCCCTCAAATTCTTGTTATGCACACATAGAACCTATTTTCTTACTTAACAAAGCTTAACTGTATACTGTTGATCCGCAATGCATCACATCTCTAGGATTTAACTACAAAGGCCTATTGAGAAACTATAAATGCAACATAGACCCCAAAGCACAAATCCTACACTTTCATCAAGGCAAAACATAGACACTGCTTAATTATAGCAAAACATGGGCAAGAGCAATCGCAACATTTCTTCAGGAGAAGTCCAGATTTGACAGATAGACATGTCCACATCTACCAAGGAGCTAAGGAAAGAATCTAGTCCAATATCTGAAATAATCAAATGCAAGAGGAGAGGGGCACATTTCACTCATACCTAAGCTTTGTAAATGAAGTTGCATATGAAGATGTGTGCTTCTAAGAGGACACTTAAGCAAAGATAAGCTGTTAAGTACTCACAGCTTTGCTTGTGTCAATGTTATCTGTAGATATCCTTTTTCCGTAACACTTTGAGTGACTTTTTAATGTAGAGATAATACATTCCTTAAATGTAGCCCATATCTATGCACTGCGAATGGCTATACCACTAATAATGCAAATTTTGTCGCTTAAAGAAAAACATCCCTTGCAGGATTCTTCTTTCTGATTTCATTTCACACAGCCTCTTTAAACATGCTGAATTGAATATTTCAGCAATTCCTTTCTCTGTCACTGCTGCACTAGACTGCCCTGTCTGCCAAGAAAGGTGGTGGATCTGTTTTGGTAGCAGGGAGGGAATTTTCTTGCCAGATGTCTCACACTTGCAATTCTTAAAAAGGACAGGGACATGGACTACAGGAGGAGAGACTAAATTTTAAACAGACGCAGACTTTGTTTCCCTGTTAAAATCAGCCAGATCCTTCTGGGTTCTACACGCCAGGAACATCCTGGGGTCTGAGGGAAATTCTTATGTCTTAGTTGCTCATGTTTTTCTTTATGAGGACTCGCTATTGGCAATGGCCAAAGCTAAACTCCCTGTTTTCACTCCCAGTTCACGCTCTTTCCATCTTTCCACCACTCATGTCAAACTCTCCATCTATCCTGTCCTTAGTGCTCTGCTGGCCACGTTCCTTCCACTTGTGGATGAAAAGCTTGACATGAGCCACTAATGTGCGCTCGCAGCCCAGAAGGCCAATTGTATCTTGGGCTCCATCAGGAGAAGCGTCGCCAGCAGGTCGAGGGAGGGGATTCTTCCCCTCTGCTCCACTCTGGTGAGACCTCACCTGGAGTACTGCATTCAGCTCTGGAGCCCTCAGCACAAGAAGGACATGGAGCTGTTGGAGCAGGTGCAGAGGAGGGCCACAAAGATGATCCGAGGGCTGGAGCACCTCTGCTATGAGGAAAGGCTGAGAGAGTTGGGGCTGTTCAGCCTGAGAAGAGAAGGCTGCAGGGAGACCTTATTGCAGCCTTCCAGTACCTGAAGGGGCCTACAGGAATGATGGGGAAAATATTTTCAGCAGGACTTGTTGCAATAGGACAAGGGGCATTGGCTTTAAACTAAGGGAGGGTAGATTTAGACTAGATATAAGGAAGACATTTTTTACGATAAGGATGGTGAAACACTGAAATAGATTGCCCAGAGAGGTAGTGGAGGCCTCATCCCTGGAAACATTCAAGGTCAGGTTGGACGGGGCTCTGAAGCAACCTGGTCTCATTGAAGATGTCCCTGCTCACTGCTGGGGGGTTTGGCTAGATGATCTCTAAAGGTCCCTTCCAAGCCAAAGCGTTCTATGATTCTACAACACTTTTACCATACAATCCCAGCACTACCACTTGCTTTTCTGTAAACTCATCCTTCAAGCCCATCCCTGCTCCAAGTTTCCCCAAACCATGCTCGCTTTCCTAATCTACTGTGAAAAATGCTGCCAAAACCACCTCCTCCCTAACACCCTTCTGGCCACCGCCTTTCGAAGGGTGACAGGCGGTGGGTTGGGAAGGTGGGGATGGGACGGGAGCATTGCCCACAGGATTTGATGGCAGCAGGATGGGGCGTGCTCACACTGCTGCTAGGGAGTGGGGGGATCATCATGTTTCAGGGCTCCTGGATAAGGCACCAGGGACGTTTCAGTCCACTGCTGGGAAGGGGCACACAGCTCGTAGCAGAGACAAGGTCTGGCAGTCCTCTTCTGTAGCAAGGGTGTTGCTTCTTTTCCCTCATCCCAGCTGCGTCTCCCGCCTGGATCCAAGCACTAGTTCGTAGCACTGGCTATTTCCTCCATATCTGATGCTAGTTGAATGGCTCTTGCAAATGTGGGCTAAGCAATTATATATCTCTACTGCTCAAATAATCTCAAATATTGTATTGACAAAACCAGCACTAGAAATTCTTTTTCTTACTTTAATCACATTGCATCTAGCATCTGAAAACCTAAACATGATCTGTGGTAAGCCCTGTACTATGATGCATACGTAGAGGGATATTTCCTAATTCAAGTAGTTTAGAGACAAGGTATAGAAGAAAGGAAATGCACACTGCAGCGGTGGGAAATTGAGAAGTGAGAGCAACGCAGGCACTTATCAAGGTCATGCAGGAAGTTTGTGGCAGAGTGTGGTATAGACTGCACAGTCCTCAGGCACCAGCCCAGGCCTTCACCAAGCAAATATCCAGCTTTTTTAAATATTCATGGAGGAGAGAAAGGCCTGTGCAATTATCTGCAAATAAAGCAGAACAAATGAAAAGTCATTACCCTATAGTAGCGTGTCAGACTGCAGAAACTGAATTTGAGGGGTTATTGTCTGCTAGTACAAAGCTTTAAATATTGCCAAATACTAATTTTAAAATTGTCTGGTTTACAGTGCTTAGAAAAAGTGAGGAAAGTTATCCTCAGCCTTAAGCACTGCAGCAAATTCAGTCCAGTGGAGTTAAACTGGCAATTTTTGCAGTCCAGGATTTAAATGTCAGTGCTTTATCAGATTTCCAGAGACATATAATGTCTCTTTCTGCTGCCAATAAAACCAGATGCAGAAGTATCTTTGTGTGTTTATTTAGCACAAGGCTGTTAATGCCTGGGAGTCGCATACACTGAGGTGTGGCTTCCACGCCTCGCACATAGAAATCAGTGCTAAGAGACCAGAATTAAAACAGACCAAAGCAGAAGTGCAACAGACTGACCTTGGAGCCAGAAGGGTGGGAAGAAGGTTGTGAAAACCTAGACACAGCAGCAGGGTCGAGGTTAATTTTTACCCCTTGAAATTCAAGCGTGCTTGATACCGAGCATTAATGTAAGTTCTTTGCTTCCCGTTTCCTTAAGGAAACTAATTTTCAGGCTGCAGGCAGTCCCTTTCATCTCAACTTGAAGGCAAGAAAGAAAACCCCGGCTTGGCATTTTCATTGAAGAACTTTTTGGATAACTTCATTAAGACAAAACAAGATGCCATTATAGATTAAAGTAAGGACTTCACTTGAGGAGGAGGTTGAACAAACCTCTAAAGGCAGTCCCTGCTTCAGGTGCTAAGCCTGATTTCCTAACAGGTTGGAGGCACAGTCTTCTCCTCTGGCTCTACATGGCTCAGCTTGAGGTTGTGCATCACTGGCTGTAAACCAGTCTGGAACCTTCAGCATTAACTTTGGGCAAAAAGGGGGTGTTGCTCCAAGATGTCTTTCGTGGGAAAAGAATGGCCTCAGTGGTGTTACTTCCTCTCCCACCCTTGCAAATCTCTTCACTAACAAAAGTCAATGCACCCGGAGTTGTCTTGTAACTCACAACCCTGGGACTATCGAGGACCAAAACACCTGCAACGGCAGGGTTGTCATGTTGTCCCATTTACAACACTTGACATTTTGCTCTGCTTCAGTGTTAGGAAGGCAGCCACTTGCCCAGCTAAGTCTTTAGCTGGGAGAAATAGTGTGATTGTCCCTTATCACAACTACAAAACCGTTCCAGCCTTGCTGAGGTCTCAGACTGGGGTTAAAGCAAAGGTGAGAGTTGAAGGACCTGTTCTAGAGTAGGGTGAAAGCAGAAGAGCAGCTGGCCCACCAAGGACAGTTCTGGAAAAAATATAAAAACAAAAACTTCTTTGCACAGAAAATGCCCGAGTCCAACAAAGTTAGCATCCTTGTCTGCGTTAAAGTCACATTTAAAGCAGAAACACCTCTCACTCTCCTTTTGAAGAAGGAGCAGCAAACTCTTGTAAGTGGGGAGGGAGGGGGAGAGCGGTTTACATTCTCATGGTTCCTTGGCTCACTTCAGCAGTGTTTGATTAACCAGGAGCAAGATTTATGTGCTATAAAGTGCTCTTGGGAGGTTGCTGATGCCAAAGCTCTGCACCTGGGTTTTGAAAGCCTCTCTAAATTGATGAGAATATGTGTATATTCTCAGCTAGGAAAAGAAAGCCCGCCCAAAACCCAAAAATGAGTACTGCTTTTTGGCAGGAGAATGGGAAAGTGCAATTTCACCTAGGAGGAAGATTTTCAAAGATACCAACAACCACTAAATATGCTGGTACCACAGAAATTGGATGTGAGCTAGCATTTCATGGACATTTACCTCTGGGGAGAGGTGTCCCCTTACCCCTGATTAGTTTCGATTCTTCCATACAAGGAGGATTAAAGAAACATCCCTTTAAATGATTTCAGGATTGTTATTGCTTTTTAATCTTAAATTATTCTACCCAGCATAATCCCATGGAAATTTGCTTCAGAAGACAAAGGATCTTAGTGTCTCTTAATGGTTAGTGGAGTCACATTCTTGTGTGACATCTGCCTCTAATATGTTTACTTGAGAATGAGCACACCAGTGGGACCAGCAATGTAACCAGGGATGTTATCAGCCTATCAATAGACTTAGAAATTGATTTTCATCACATATTGTTTCAAACTGTGTTGTGCTGAGCGTTGAAATTGGCCCGTGTTACAAATAATTATGCTGTGCTGATGATGTTTTCAACCCCTTCTAGAAGCCATCAACAGCCTTCAATATCTGGGTGTTGTGCAGTCTTTGGAAATTACATCCAGTCTGCACTATTTCTGCAAGCTCTGACCAAGAGGAGGCTTTTCAAGGTGACATGTTAGCGCCAATTCCCACCAAGCAAGGTTTCTTTCAGAAACGTGCTGCTGCCCACTGCCAGTTAACACCACATTTGGTCAGAGTCCTCATTTGATTTGATTCCCATTTCAGGGACTGTGGCCTGGCCTCAACTCTACAGCCAGCTAGAGCTGTGGTGACTTCAGACCAACAATGAACGGGACAGGAAACAAGAAGTGTCTGCACTTCAAGAATGGAAGAAACAGCAGAAGGAAAATAGCCTTGGTGAGGGGAACCTGAAACATACTGGATACCCGGGCTCACCTGACCTCTGCCACCACTGACACCAAGACTTCAACAAAGTGTGGAGGCCACTGCCTTGGGCAGAGAAAGGGAAGGGGGGAGATATTTAAATGGAAAAGATGCAGCCTCTGGAGTTTCTTTGCCCTCTCAGTCACCTCTCTGCCTCCATGCCTCCATGCCAGTGTTCAACGGTGTGATCTTAGCAGCCCATGCCTGGATGGCCATGGGGCACAACCATCTGCTCGCAGGGAGGGCAGGGTGCTCAGCCTAGTCTTCGTGCACTCCAGGAGTGAGGATGGCACCCAAGGAGATGGTGGTTGAGTGGCAGAGTACTGGGAGACACAGAGGGTTCGGGCTGTGAGAAGATGTCTTGGAAGAAGTTGAGAGTCTTCGAATTTGGGGTGGAAAATAAAATTGCTATTTCAAAATCATTTGTAGTCTCAATTCTGGCCCACACTGAGGGCCCCGCAGTGTCTGAGGCAGTCCTTGCCTCATGACAGCAAATCCTGAATGGCAACTAGCAAGACTTTCATATTCTAGCCTTTTTTGGGTCAAGACACTGCTGTTACTTGCTATTGATCCCTCAGCCAGCCAGCCAGCGGTGCCCTCTGTACCTCCTATGTCCATGCTCATGGCAAGCCCTTCAGCTGCACAAGGTACAAGCAAAAAATTTGCATTCAGTCTTTGAAGCAAAACCAGCATGTCATTGGCTTCATATGGGCTAGTTCATCAGATCTCTCCTGTCGGACAGGAACTCCCTGCAGGAATGCAAGGAAGAAAGCACTGTTTCGTCCGACTTTGAATGAAGTCAAGAGCCATGTATCTAACTCCCACTTGATTCCTCTGATTAGTCAACCTGGTGCAAATATAGAGAGGACTCAAGGAAGAGAGAAGCTATGATTCTGCATGCAAGCTGAAGAGACCCTCAGTTCAAATCAAGTGTTATTTCACTCTGACAAAGTCGGACAGCGATATGGCTAGTCCGCAAATGCCCACTGTGCCTGTCTTGTTTCTGAGTGTCCAGGCTCACTGGGACTTGATGTTCATGTGAACAATGAGTATATAAATTCTTCAAATGCCAGGCACTTCCTGGCACTTACATGTACTGGACAACTTGTACTCGCTGCTCACTGCACAGAGCTGACGCCTAGATGATGCTTATGCCTTTGGAAAGGTCTGCAGCCATCTCCAGCCTATTATCTGAAGGCCTCATGGTTGCCTCATATGTCATCTGTAAGCTTTCCCTGGAGAGGTGGGTCACCATTGCTCATGAGCAGGATGGAGGAGAAAGGCGAACCAGATTTACCTTCAATAGCTCCAGACCTTTGCATGTTATCCTGGTGGGAGCAGAGCTAAATTGGCAGTAGTATCACAAGTGCTGGTAGACCTTACGGAAATAGTCACAGTCTTGCTAGCACAGGCACTTCTGTTTTGTTTTCTTTCCAAAGGGGCTTTCCAGCATAGAGTTTGTTCAGCAGTCTTTGGAGGCATAAATTGTCCTCTTTCTGAGGCTGAAGAAAGGCTGATTTTTTAACTTCTTATGGTGCTGTAGGTAGACCTCAAGACCACCCTTATGAACAAGTGGTCCACCTCATTTTTTAAAAGCAAAGTAAGAAACTGTACATGCAGAAAGACATTTCCAGGTTCATATGTAACCAAATGCCAAGTTGGAGTGATCCAATCCAACACTATCCCACAACCATGACATCTGAGGGGTTAAATGTGCTGAAAGAGGAGATGACTGATCTGGAAAAGAGGTATTTCTGGTGATAAGGTGGTGGAGACAGTAATGAAGTCTGGGCCTGTGATAGTCCTCATCTATTAACATGCTGGCCATAAATTTGTAACTACATCCATACACACGCTTATGGATATGTACGTATACTATTCTCCCAACTGGCCTGTAAATGGGATGTTGATAGTACCTAAACATGAGACATAGTGGATACTGAGGAGGGCAGGGATTTAATCTGGAATCTTATCTGTAAAATGCTGACATTTAAGTTAAATACACTTCTTATTGTTTGTAATCTGGATCCCCAGCTGGGGGAAGATTGTAGTGGTACTGCTGGTCGCAATGGAGCTCCAGCAGCACAGATCCGCCTAAGACCCAACCCATGCAGAACAATATGAACATCAATTCCTCTGTTTTCTTGTTTCTGTGTGAAAACTGGTGTGATTGCTCTCTATGACGAAGTGGCAAACCTGTCTTCCAGGATACCAGCTGGAGTGGTGTAAGCCGTTGATGGTAATTTATGAAACTTTTTCAAGAGCGGGTTTAACTTGTGCCAGAGACTTTGATTTCTTGAACCTCAAATCAAACCTCCATGCATGCAGAGAAGGCAGTCTATAAATAATTCCTGTAGTGTTTTAGAAACTATTCTAAGTAGCAAATATCATCTGTTAACCTTATTTGCAATTGGTACATGCAGCTAAGGAAAACAAATGAACTGCTGCTGAATTAATTTGCAGCCCATCCAGAAACTTTTTTGCACTTTGTCTGGAAAGCTTCCAGGCAGTGGAGCAGCTGGCATGCAAAAAGTGGGTGGCTTCCTAGGAAGGGGGGTTGGCTTTTTTTTTAAATGCAATTCCTTTACAAAAATATCCACCTTTGGTCAGATTTAATTCTGCCAACCTGCCTGGAGTAGTCCAGTTTAAAGGGAACATGTTGAGTCAGGCTGGTCTTTGTCTATTGTCGGTGAGGCAAGCACTGAACCTATGAAAAGAAGCAGCTCTTTCCTCTCATTACTCCTGTTCAGGTGAGAAAACATCCTGGAGGTACCCAACTCTCTCCTCTGCCACAGATGGGACTGAAGCAACTCATTTAAACTGAGCACTGAAGTTTTTCACAGTCCCAGGGAGAGTGGGAAGATAGTGTGGCATTTCTGGGGTGTTTCTGGTGGCTGAAGGTGAAGGTGGACTCACCGAGTGCCTCTCCCATGGGCGAGCGGGCAGAGCTCTGCTGGGCTACAGGCAGCTTCTGTCCAGGGGAGAGCTTCAGAAATACACTTCTGTCTTTTCTAAGAACCTGCCCAATTTCCTATGCCAGCTGCTGCGCTTTGTTTGGGGTCACTTCTGGGGTGACTGGGCAGGATTTGCCCTCCTGACACACGTCCCCAGAGGCACAGCAAAGAAGTGCCAGGCTGAGCTCCGGCACCACAACACTGGCGGCAGCGAGAAGAAGCCGAGTGCAGCGTGCGAGAGAAACAACAAGAAGATTTTTCTAACACACCCCTTCCCGAAAAATACATTTCTTCCAAAAACACAGGTATCAAAAATGCTCCTTCATCTCTTCTGTACGAGTTTGTTTACTGCTACTGGCCTGGGTCAGGCCCCCCATCACGTGTGCTGCAGGATGTGGCCCTGAGCCCTCCTGCTTCCATGGCCCTGAGCTCATGCCTGTTCCAGCAGTAATAACAACACTGCTAATAAGGGTAATGACTGCAGAGCTGTAAGAGTATATCTGATGTTTTCACAGGTGATGTAACTTCTCTTGATATGGAGATACCGCTCAAACCCCTTCAGCTATACTTTCAATTACACTCCATTTTCTTTTATCTTTTTTTTTTTTTCTCTCTTTAAATACACTTCTGATTCTGGTATAAACCAGCTGACACACACATAGACAGACAAGTTTCCACAAGCAATTAAGACTTTGGGTGCAGACACTGGTGTCCTACAAATGACATTTCTTTTGAGGAAGGGAGGAAACACAGTGGGAAAGAAACTTTTTTTAACTTTTAAAACAGCAATAAAAGTTTGAAGTCATTTCCTAGAAGAGAAAACAATTAAAAGCCAAATCACTGCATTAAGTACAATATAAATCCTTCATCAGCAACAAAAATCAAACAAGGTATCTTGAAAACCCCGGGAGGCTAAACAGGCCCTCAGCTGCGTGGGGATGAAGATGGCACCGGAGGGAAGAAGGCGCTTGCGCTTGCCATGCGTGATCCTCTCCCGGTGCCAAGGTGCCGCTTTGGCGTGGCTATTGAGGCTGTTTGGAAATGTGTTCGGCTAAAGCATGATCTCAGTTACAGTGGCACAGAGCTGGAGCAGCTCTGCTAACTTCAGCTAGCAAAGCTGTTCCAAATATTCTTATGCGTACGGATGGGGAGAGCTTGGCCCTTTTGCCCTGGAGCCTGCCCTGCAGGCAGGTCTTTCCCCTTCCTTGCAGGAGCACATACTGCGCTGCTGCAACACATCACCTGCTGCCTCTAAAGAAGCAACGGGAAAAATGCATGTCTTGCAAGTTTTTATGGATGTTGATAAGACATCACTTTTTGTGACCCCATGATTTCAAAGTTTAGTCAGTCTAAAATGTTTCTGTTGAGACCTTTTGCTTTCAAAAATGGAAACAAAGCAAAATCTTTATTCTTTCACCTATAGAAAGAAATATGATCCTGAGGAGCTGCTGGAGGGTGTAACACGGAGTAGGATCCCTTCCCATTTGAACCCAGAGGCAATGCTGAAGTGGCTGCTCTGGTACTAACAAGGTGGCTCCATGTCATCCTGGGGTAAAGGAGAGCCAGCTTGGAGCAGCAGCCTTTGGAGATGTCCAGCAAGAAGGCTGCCCTTGGGTGCATACCTCCAAATCTCCTCAAGAACATACCACGTACCTTTCCGGAGCCCCGGGGAATTGCATGCTCTGGAACCATTGCTGGTGCTCACAGGAAGCGCCTGAGACAGCGTGGGCAGGCAGCATGGGGCGGCATAGGAGGGAAGGTATGGCCCCCGCGGAAGAGGCTGGAAAGGTGTCCTGGCATGCTGGGCCTGGGCTTTCTGCCTCCCTGCCGGGCTGGGGCTCGCTGGGGGCCATGGGGGCTGGCTGGGAAACCCTGTGGGAACTGCTACAACATCACTCCAGGCTGGACCAAAGCAACCCCACATTCAACCTCCACACCTCCTTGGAGGGGGACATTTAACAGCTTTGCATGGTGCAGTGCCCATTTACAAAAGCCCGACTTTTTGCCCAGTTCAGCACACACCCGGTCAGAGCCCAGGCACCGCAGCCGTTGCAATGAGCTGAGCAGAGACAGCCCACGTCCCTGCCTCGCCGAGGGACCCTGTGGCCATCCCTTGGCCATCACGTCACCCCACACCGGCATGTGGGATTGCTACCAGCATTGCCTGGACCTCACTCAGAGCAGCCAAACCTGTGCCCGGAGGGAGCCCATTCCTCCTGTCCCGTGTGCTCCAGCTGGCTGAGTAACCCCACAGCAATTAGGCACCGGGACATGGCTGCCGGCCACGCACCGCTGCCCCGCCAGCACAGCGGTGCGCGGGGCCCTTCCCCGGCACCCAAAAGCTGTGGAGAGCATGTCCCCACTGGAGCCAAGAGCGAATACCAGAGGCATGAATCCTGTCCTAACAGCTCCGGGTTTGCAGAGCTTAATTAAAATGATAAAACAACTGCAAGGCCGGGCAGGCTCGCTGGCACGCAGCTGGCAGCAGCAGCAGGGTGATCAGCTCGGCTGGTTTCTTGCCGCCAAGGGCTGCAAGCTGGGGAAGGTCCATCTCTGCCCACGCCTTCAGCAATGGCATCATTCTTGCTCCCATCATCTTGGGATGAACCTCATCTCCCCTCCCAGAGAAGGGTTCACCCGGTGTTCAGGTTCTGAACCTGCCCGGAGCTCGGCTGAACAACTGTGACAGGTTTATCCCTGTTTGTGTAAATGCATCTTTGCTCAGACCCTTGCACACCTATGCATCTGGGAGACCCACTGTGGTCTATACCAAGGGACACCATTGCCATTTTTCTCTTCACCTTAGGGATGGCCAACTTTTGATGTTGCAGGTTCAGGCCATTGTCATGAAGGGCAAAGCATTTGAGGGATTTGCCTGTTTGCTCATCCAATGCCCACCACTGCAGTGGTCGGAGAGATTCAGCTCATCTCCCTTGGCTCAGAAAATCCTTAAGATCCACCTCTTCCCTTCTACCAAACCCACCTGCCACCCACACAGAGGTCCTACCCTTATGCACTGTGCCTCCTGTCCCCCACCAGCGACCCTTCCCTGCCCACGGCCTCCGCAGCAAGGAGCAGCTCCTCTAAAGTTTGATGGTTTAAACTCACAGCCTGCTGCATGCACAAATACTTATATCCACACAAAATACCCTCAAAGTAGTCCCATGGACACGAAAGCTTTCACAGATCTGGTTGCACATCAACACCAGGCGAAGGTGCTCCTCTTCCACCTTTCCCACAAGAATTCCCTTCCCCTCTCCCCATCCACGCTGATTCGTGGGTTTAGGAAATCAGGAGTAAATGCCATAGGAAGCATATTCATGCAGCTAGAGTATCTCTGTGAGCCCTGAGTGCCTCCTCTCTTTGCTGCCTGTCTGTAGGAATAAATGTTATTAAAACGCAGGTGATTTGCAAAGGGCGTGAATTCTTACTCTTTTTGTATCTGGATTCTTTGCTGTTCTTAAAACTTGACTATCTTTCCAACATCCAGCAAGGTGTCACAGGAACCACAAAGGCCTAAGATACACACATGTTTGTTTCCTGGAGCTCACTGACTCTTACAGTGCCCTCAGATATTCTCATTGCTTTTCTTCCTCAGGGGCATAGCTGAGCTGTTTAAAGGACAAATATTCCAATTATAGATCAAGCAGAGAGTTCCTGGAGGCAGGTGTGGATTTAGCTTATAGCTCTGGATTTTCCAATGCCTCTTTCGAGGTTTCCAGGTGGCAGATGTAATCTTCTCTTCTTCCCTTTCTGTCCACAGGTCTCACGATGTTCTCAACCGACACATCCCGGCCAAACAGGAAAGATCCAAGTGACACCTCAGCAACACGAGAGCAGGGATGGAGCCACAACAGGCATGCGGAGCACCCCGAGTTCACAGGATGGCATGGGTGGTAGCCCCAAAATCAGCCACCAGCTGAACTACGGCTAGGATTGTAAAGCTGGTAGCTGCAGAAATCAGCCAGGGATTTCACTCATTGTCCCCTGCTCAGCTGTTAGAGGACATCCCTGTGGCACCAGCCTCTGCTCTGCTACAGATGAGATTAAATACTGCAGATATATCACTCACACCTTTGGGACAGCAATAGGATCTACATCAAGCACTGTTGCAATGAATCTCCCATCCTGTGCAGGTAAGCTACCACTTCTCAGTAGCAGAAGAGAGAAAATAAAAATGGTGTCAAAGGCACTCAACCTGTTTCAATGGAGCAGAGAACCTTGAGGATTAGTTCCTCTGTAATAACCACTCTTGTAAATAGGCATCAAGTAGAAACCCCTATCATTCATTGGTGGTATTCCGTTCTGCTGTATTTTTCAGTGAACTTGTTCCTTAGCCAGAAACAACAGAGCACCAGAACTGAATGGACAAAGTGTCAGACAGGCAATGGGGCATCAGGAGAGCCACTCCCAGTTTTAATGCTATGACCTTGGGCAAATCACTTATCTGCTGCGCTGTTTATCCCTCCACACTTTGTCTGTCTTTGGGACAGACACCATCTCTCAAAATGTGTTCTCAACAATTCCCCTTGGAGGGCACTGAAGAACATAATAAGTGCTTAGTGTACCATACAAGTATTTAGTAAATAACAGGCAATTGTGAGTCACTGGTCTGTAACTCCATGTCTGGTTCTTGGCAAATATTTTTATACACAACTAAGAGATGTGAGGACCTACACCCCATCTTCAAAAGGAGGAACCTAAGGGTCTTGACTCATGTGGAGTTAAAAATGTAATGGCTGAGGCAGACAGATGTCCTGCTTAGCCTCTCAGCAGAGACGCCTCTCTCGGATGGGGAACATGAAGAGGACAGCTGGGAGCAGCCCCTGGCTTCAGCTGTCCCGTTATATGGTGGCAAACACAAGTCCCTGAGCTCCCATTATCTCAATCTTTTGAGTCATTTCTGAAAACATAACTTCATTTCTTGATAAGTAAGAAATTACTGGTCTCTTGGCATTAAAATGTGTACTTATTTTGTTGGGTTTGTTTTACCTTTGCTCTTTATTGACATCTGAGCAGGACGTTGTCTTCTTTACAGTCTCATTTCATGAATTAAAAAGATTTGCTGGAGAACAGCTATGAATCAGCTCTGGTCTGCAGTGCACTTGAAAAACAGTCAGCTGTGGGGACAGCTTCATCTGTGATCACCTTGTAAGGGATGTGTCCCATTGCCCCTTCCTTTCTTCACCTGCTGCTCAACTTTATTTGTTCAACTACCTGCTGCTTTCTCTGTTTTTCGACAGGATCATCTGGCTCTGCAATACCACAGAGGAGGCCCAGCTGCTACAGCCATGCCAGGCTTGGTACTCCTGACCCATGCAGAGGAGAGCTCATATTGCTGAGGATGTGTCTTCTCACCTCTAAGCCCATCCACCCTTGTACTGCTTTGACTACAGATCAACTTTTTTGATAGCCCAGTGAAAAATCTTGGGCAATCCTGGCAAATGCACATCAGAAGAAGCTGGATGAGGCCTGAGTGTGTTGGAAAGACTGTGCCTGTACAGCTGATCTTTGAGTTTGATGTGCCCAAGAACCGTTTCCATACCCAATAGTGCTGGCGGATCTCTAGCTCATGCTCTCACATGTCTTTTCCATTGGCCGTTTCAGCAGTGCAACTAAAACTGCTGTCAGGTGAGACAGCAAGAGGTGGTATAAAGCTGTGAGTTTGGTTTTTCTTGGGAAACATGAAGATTTGATGAGATAAGAGTGGCAGCTGGATCAGCCAGATGTTTCACCAGGTTTGGGGGATTGTTCAAAGAGGTGAGGAACCAGTATGTTCCTTCGCTCATCAAAGACCTTTGCATGTACCCCACAGATAAAGGAGAAATTTTAAGCATTTACCTGGGATAATCTCATCTGACCAATTAAACCAGCCACCAGCTTTTGTGCCCTCCCCTAGGGGCTGTGTTGAAATGAGGACATCTGTGCAACTGTGCCGGCAGGAGGAGAAAAACCACTTCTGCTTCTTAGAAATGCCACAAAACATATGATACAGTGAAAGACCTGAGGATATTCAGAAGACGGCAAAGCCCGGGAGAAAGCAAGCGCTTCCTAAATCGGAACCATTCTTTGCCCTCAAATATCCATGCCATCGAAGCTTTGACACAGGCCAGTTTATAAGGACAAATTTAGAAGAGCAAAATACTGCCTGTTGCAGGCCATTGCCACGTTACACAGCACCGGCACAGCCTGGTTGATGGGGCACCGCTTCTCTGTTATCTCGCTGCAAAAGCCCTTTGCAGACAAAGCTAGAGCTCCCAGGCCATCCGGTACATTTTATTCCTGCAAAAATGACAGGGCTCTTCATCCTGGGTCCCGATGCATTCCTCCTGCTGCTTCTCCTTAAAAGGCATCACCCACCTGGCCTGATTACGAACATGAACTAAGCAGCCTCACACTCACCCTTGCATAGCAACTGCTGGGCAGTGACAGATTTTAAGGGAATTGGTGGTTATCTGATACATAGTTGAGCAGCCATGTTCAAGGCTATAATTGATCCTTGCTCTCTTTTCTTTGCCACAAGCCCACCTGCTAACTGCAGCTCTTTCCATCAGGTTGTCCTCTAAAAAAAAAGAGGGGATTAATCTTGTAGTGTAGTTCAAATTACACAGGAGTTATTTCACAGAGTGGTATCTGTGCACTGAGCTAAAGAACCAACCTGGGAGTAAAAAATCAAACAGGGCTGTTCTCTTAGTGTTTAAAGCCCAGAGACTAGGCTCATCTGGTGATACGGTGTAACAGATGACACAGAAGGCAGATCTGCATTTTTTATTTTTATTTTCAAGGGGTTCTGTCGTGCTGTGACGTGTGCTCCAGGCTAATGCCACTTTACCTTAAACTAATCCCCTTGGGTGAATTTAACAGCTAAGAACTTGCATGTTATTCCAGCTGTAGGCAAAATGTGTGGCACTGTGCTTTATATTTGAAAAATAAAGCCACATTGATGCAAATAAATGAGACTGGAATCACTGAAGTTGCAGATTATTTGCAGCTTGGGAAGTACATGAGGTTGAAAAAATACCTCCTTTATGAGCAGGTCGATACAGAGTTAAAGACCTGAAATGAAGTCACTGGCCATGTCCTATAGCTATGTTTGGTGATGTTTCTTAAATTATTCTTTCTACAGAGATAAAATCACTGCTTTCTTTTCTCCCTTTTCTGGTTTTATGCTCACAGAATGCATTAACATATATTCATTTTTTTGCACTTTTATAGTTGCTTTCACATGTTTATGAACACAAACGAATTTAGCACAAAGGCACTCGGAGACAGAAAGACATTGATTTACCAGCTTAGAGGCGAGGAAAAAGACCTGGGGGGAGATAGCAGGGAGGGAAAAAGTGGCTGGAGGCAGCTGAGAATACCAAGGAAGTCATGGAGGATCCAACACGCTTCGCCAAAGTGCTGCCTGCATCTGCTGGTCACCAGCCCACCATCCAGAGCTCCGGCACCAGCGTCAAGAGAAATCCTTTGCAGGAGAAAGGGCCATCAAAGCACAGCCTGGGAGCCATAACTACTGTCGGACTGCCAGTTATGGGAAACCCTGGCGTCAGGGCAATGCAACCAGGGGAAAAATCCACATCAGCTTTGGCCGCACTGCCACTCCGTGCCTCTGTTGCCCCATCTGCAGAATTCTTCTTTTCACAAGCTCTTTCTGAGCATCTGTTAATGCTCACAAGGGG
>Ga0065711_1031320_pt1 | contig 29978 bp, 28 predicted proteins | sample Hoacrofraction12_FD_59098 | JGI IMG/M metagenome (GOLD analysis project Ga0065711, IMG submission 59098) | Hoatzin crop microbial communities from Cojedes, Venezuela - Epithelial fraction 12 v2 (version 2) | ecosystem: Host-associated > Birds > Digestive system > Esophagus > Crop | place...
GGGGCCCGCCAGCACGGCCCGGGCCTTGCCAACGCCCCGCAGCCGCCGAGGGCGCGGAGCGAGACGCCGGGCCGCAGGCAGCCCCGGGCCGGCAGGTGAAGGGTCCGGTGCCAGGAGCGTGGCGGGGCGCCGGGGGGTCGGCTCTGGGTCGCTTCACCCCCGCATCACCCCCTTGGCGAGGGGAGACAGGGGGAGCATGAGCCCGGCGGCCTCGCCGGCGCGGCCTGGGAGGCGGACGAGGCCTGGCGCCAAGGTGGGGCCGCCCCGGCGTCGTGCGCTTGGGCCACGCAGCAGGCGTTCAACACCGACCTCACCTTCAACATCACCTTCAACATCAACAGTCATCATCGCGTTCAACGTGCCTCCTGCACGCCGGCGCTGCTTCCGAGCTGTCCTCCGGGATAAATCAGCGGCCATCAGTGTTACGAGTGCATGCGTTTGAAGAGTCTTCGGCGCGGGATGGGGTACGACGTGGTGTGGCTCCGTCAGAAGCTTTGGCTGCGCAGCGGCTACAGTCTGTCAGGCCTTTTGGGTCCGCGCTCCACAGGAGTCGCATGAAACCACCGTTACTGGCCTTGCACCCAAAGTTGAGATCACGCGTAAGGGCATGGCCAGAGAAAATGCTGATGCCGCTTCTTGTTGCTCTGTGCGGTGAGGGACTTGTCACAGCAGCAGAATTCCAAATTACTGAGTAGCAATTAATAAAATACATGGTCACTTAGGAGATTTGTGAGCTGCTTCATCTCTGGGCTATCACATAGTTAGAAAAGATAGCGCAAAGGTAGCAGTGCCGAAAATAGAGCAAACTTGTTATTTAACATCACCCTCACCTTTCATCCGCAGAACACAGGCCAGCAAAATAAATCACGTGGCCGTAAAGAAAGTCACACGTTCTTCCTGGGGATCTGAGAAATTTCATGTGGAATTATATCTTCTTTTTGAAAAAGTACTCGGATATGTCAGGACAGATTTTGCCCTCAATTACACTTGTGTAACCCCAACTGTTTGCTGTCTCTGTAAACCGTCTTTGTGGCTGATTCTGGTGGTATCACAGGAGATGAGTTGGAGGCCGTTAATGTTATTGCCTTTAGCAGAGAGAAGTGGGAAATGTTTTCACTGAAGAGAAAGGCACACACAAGGAGATTTGAGGTCTGTACAGCAGAGGAATTTAGTTCTTTGCTCCGAACACACAGGACAAATTTATCCCTGGCATAACTTCAGGGACATTACCACCAGAGGTTGAGACACAGAGCTGATTGTGTTCTAATAACTAATTTAGATAAGCGTCTAAAAATGCACATCACTTAAATGTCTGACACAGCCATTTTGGAGGCTACACTTAAGCTGTCCTTGATAGAGTCTTGATTCCATCTCTCCTATTTTCTCTGCTAATTACAATTTCGTGTTCCTTGGGCTCTGGATGTATGCATTAAAAGCTGTACAAATTGCCACGACGGCAGGCTTGCCTTCGGCTTTCTCCAGCCACCATCTCTGTGATGGGAAAATCCTCCACAGCAGCCGCGCGCTCGCTATCTCTCTCTTTCTCTCTTCTCTCTGTCCCTCTCCCCCCCCTTTCCTCTTCTACTAACCTCCTGGTGATCCCGTCACCACACAAGGACTGGAAATACGTACTCACAACATTTTGATGTCATATTTTGTTGTTAAACACGCTTTGGGGGGCATCTCCTCCTCTATTGTGTAACATAACACCTGCATAGCTCCGGAGATTCACGCAAGTGGACCTGCAAAGTAGGTGATTATTCGCAGCCAGTTGCAGCAGGCATACCCACGTCCTACCCCACCCACAAGTGATCCAGTTATAAGTTTGCTCCTTAACCAGAGGATCATTGCAGGAATAGCACTGAAAGCTGCTGCTTTTTTTGTTTTTTTCTTTTGTTTTTTTTTCCCCAAAGATGCAGCGCTTCCTGTGGACAGCAATAAACAAACCCACAGAGCTTGTCCTGTAACCTTCCACCAGCTAAAGTAGTACAAGATTTAGTTAAGAGAAGGAAGCTCAAGGAAGACGCAAATGCTGCAGAGAGACATCGTTGCTCCTCTGTCTGATGCCTGCAGATGTTCGTGGTTCACATCCCAGTAGAGAGATCGATGGTGAAATGACTGGGCATGTTCCACATGTAAAATATCTTAAGTACGTATGGATTGTCCATATAAAGATACTAGCAGGTCTCTAACAAGGCAGTTTCTGACGTCTTTGCAATGTTTCGTGAGTCTATCCCCCAGCGCTCCTGGGAGGTATAAAATTCCTGATGCAGAGAAAGGCTAATTGGCCAAATCCACGAAGAGACTTCAATTCCAACATGCCACATAAGGTATCTACACACAAAATATTAATCCTCAAAATCCTTGTCCTTACCCCTGGATATTTCTAAAGATCTGATGCAGCAACATTTCTGCTGGCTTGAGTATTCTGGATCTGAAACACTGCTTCTGCCCTCAACTGGAAGTGCCTCTGTCTTGACCGCGTCACACCGGAGTCCCACCGGTATTCACAAGCCCCTGTCCCCGCTGCGTGCGTGGGTGTCCATCATGGAGCTCGCTCAGCCAAAAGCACGCGCTCTGGTGCTCCAGGAGCATTGCAGGTTGGCAGAGAACACACCGTGGTGCTCCTGCCTCTGCTGCTGCTTTCCACGCATCTTTTCTGCATCTGCCACGCTCTCACAGACTTCCTGTCCCAAACTGGTCTGCCCCAGACTGCTCTGCCCCAGACTGCTCTGCCAGCTCCCTTCCGTGCCTCTCAACGACAGAGTTCTGTTCTGCTGGTCATGCAGCCAGCATCCACCGCAGCAAAAGACTTAGCAGAAACTTCATACGTTCAATATTGTTATTCCTACTTTATAGAAAAAGTCACACTGTATTTCGTCTGTTACCATTCATCTTCTTCATTACAAAAACACCCAAACAAACCAACCAGTGGCAAAATACCCCTTAATGAACGGACAGAAAGCAGGCACTGATGCAAAAGGAAAATCACTTTCAGACAAAATAGGTCATCAGCGAGTGAAGAATTAAGGTGTTTCATGACAACTTTGCTGCCAAATCCAGCTAACACTCGTGTGGGTAAGGAAAAGTACCTGTGGTGCATCCAGCAACCCTTAGAAACACTCTTGAAGGCAATAAATGCATTTGCATAGTAAGAACACGAAGCCTTTCTGGATTTATTAGTGTGATGCAGGAAGAATTCTTAGTCCGAATAAAGGAGGATTCTGCAGACAACTTTTGACTCCTTTCAGATGCTGATTTGTTTCTTGCGTGTGCAGACAACTTTTCTGACACTTCCCTTTTGCTGCAAAGTTTACTGTCGGTGCGTTACAGAGACCATGAACTTCTCTGTTCAGTCAGCAGCTGTGGAACTTTATTACGTGGATAACTGACTGACTGCTGACCTAAACTGTTTTTTAATTTGTAGTTTTAGATAACATTTCTTTCTTTCTCCCTTTGTTAGCCCTTGCATCTATTATATCTGACATCTGTACATCAGTGTATGTGGTATATTTAACTTTTTAAAATTATCACTTTACAAATGTGTTTTAACATGGCTCTTTTTTTAACAACTGTCACTTTTCCAACCGAATGAAACAAAAATCTATGAGAAAAAAAATCTAACTAGGAACTATGAAGTCAAAAGACACCAGTACTGAGAATTCTGTGAGCGCCATTTCAAGCCAACTAGTTCAAATAAGGGAAAGATTTTTTTTTTTAATTCTACAGTCATGAAATTACAAACCAGTCCTTGACCGTGACAGATGAGTCAGGTTCTAACCTCAGCAATGCAGTGAAAACGCAGCTCTAATGAAACAGGCAAATGTCAATACAGCGATTAGCTTGGAAGATAATATTCTGAGAGGCTTTTACAGATGACCTGACTCCACTCACAAAAAAGGATTATATTCTTTCTTTCCCTTTGCGATATCGGAATACCAGCCCTTTAGCTGCAAACTCTTTGCCTGGGGGGGGGTTCTGTTTTGTTTTGTTTACCGTAGAAATCTCAGGAATTTAAAATCTCATTTTCACGCCTATTACTAGAGAACTTTTTGGAAGTCTCATAGCGCTTGAAGGACAACGCACTGGATCGTTGCGAACTCCTCTTGGACACACCCCAATTTAAACCTGGCTATATGGGTTGCAATGAAAGCAAAAGTAATGTAAATGAGATTTAAATCAATTTGAGCTTATTCACACACGTTCAAGCATACACAAAATTACAGTGGCTCAGCAGAATCTGTTAAAAAGACTCACGTTATTTGTTAACCTGATGTGAATTTTCAGAAGCTGGAGAAACAAGTTACTGACAGCACAGGCTAAAGAGACGAGTTGCTGGGCGTCAGCTGTCCCGTGGTGACTCTACGGTGCAGATGCTTCTGGTGTCTTCCAGGGCCGCTGGAAGAGGAAGAAGCGACCAGCTATTTATTGTGGGATGAAAACGTGACCACTGTGGAGATCACGGTGTCAGCGGCGCGCAGTGTGTTCACAGCCAGCTGCCACCTCGGTGGCTGCTTGCAAATTCTCTAACATCAGGCTCCTAAGTCACCTCTGAATACCTTTTCTGTGATCTAAAAAAGTGTCTTGTCTGTACCTTTGCGCGTTGCTCACTCATTATTTCTTTGCTATGAGGTTTTGAATACATTGATAGCACATACAACCCTGATATTTCTGGGTTTAATATTCTAAAACATCCCAGAAATCTAAAGTCTTACAAATTAGTTTCCTCAGGAAAAAAAGGAAAATTTTTCTTTTTATCTTTTAAAGGTTTTCCGTTTCCCTGACTCAGACCATTTCCTAGTGGGTTCTGCATAATGAATATTAGCAGAGGTTGGCTTACCACAGTGTCTAGTGAGACTCATTTATCAAAGCCCAGGATGTGCGCCTTACAAAGGGAAAAAAAATCCCGTTGAAAATGAACAAAAAATTTCAGCCCTAACAATCGTTCCTCTCATTTTTGTATACTTGGGCATGTTCCAGTGCATGCAGCGAGAAGGCAAAATGGCCATCTGCAGAACATGGAACGTATCTAACGAGAGATTTGTACACCTTGAAAGTCACCTGTGCCGAAGCTGCAGATGACTGATGACACTCTTTCCTCGTGAGCGGGATTAATTGCGTCACCCCTTGATGCTTATTTCTGTATCGCGTTGATACCTGGGGACAGTCACAAGCTAATTCATTCTGTGATTTACATACCAGGTACAACCTGGTAAGTAAAGAAAATGTAACAAAATTACTTTCAACCCAAACCAGCTTTTGGGCAGTAAAACCATCACAAAGAGAAAGCAGTCCTTCTAAGCAGAACACTGTAAAAAGGATGCTGAGCACCAGGGGCGTTTGTGTGGGGTTTTGACGTGGATTACGGTACCTTTTCACTCTGAAGTATCATAGCCTTGTGTCTGAGAAGTAGCAGCCACTGGACATCAAGTAGTAACTGAGTACGTGCACGCTCACGCACAGAGATGTTTAGCTCTGCTCCTACAGCCACGCACCCAGAAGCCAGAGGCGTATCGATCTGCTGCTTTCCAGGGGAAAAGTGTGGCTTTGCTTAAGGTCGGATCCCGCAGATGCCCGTGCACGCGTGGACGAGGTGCCTAGTGCGAGGCACGGCGGTGATCTGACACGGCTCAGGAGTGGGTGTATTCCCAGCTTCAACTAAACTCCTGGACTTCACTGTCAGCGACAAGCTTGGTACGTGCATGGAGTTGGCTCGTTCCTACGTTTCTTATGGTTAAGATCATTTGACTGCTCATAACAGAAGCGTACATAAAACCCAATTGAATCTGAAATTACAGGCTGGAAAGCTGGCTGCCTCCGACACACCAAAAACACGGTGGGTTGGGTGCAGGCCCACTGGCGTTGCCGGAAAGGGCGCTCTGGAATCACAGCATTGGTTCGACGAGGCACGGGGTCTTGCTAAACCAGGCAGAGAGTGGTTTCCACGTGCACTTGAGATCAGGGGTGACGGGAGGACATTCAGATCTTTGCAGCACCTGCTGTTAAGCCCATTGAGCTGTAGCAGATTCGCCTGCTGCTGGGGAAGCCGAATTTCAACGGCTTTGGGAAGGACCCCCACTTTTTTGATGCAGCTTTCCATCAGCGATAAGGCTCATGCTGCCAGCACAGTGGGACCCCAGACAAAGGGGGGCTCGAAAGGAGATGTGGCGTGGACACCTCTGTGCCTTCGATGAAAACTCTGAGCCAGGGCAGTGGAGGGAAGATCAGTCCACAAAGCTGTTGATACGCCCGGCTCCCAAGGCCTACATGCAGTCTGTTTGTTCGAAGGTTTGCTCTGCTCTTTTTGAGCCATCCTCTACCGCTAATGTGGAACACCTCATCTGTGCACTTACTGCATTTCCACCATAAATTCACTGCTTTCCTTCAGTGCAGAAAGTAGTAAATGGATTTACAAGCTTCTCTTCTTGTCCTCAGTGACTGACTTCACTTTAAACTGTTACAAATGGCCAAAGCGTACAAGGGAGAGAGAGATGGATTGATCTCAGATTTGCATTTTTGTCCTTCCCACTGCAAATCTGCTCCTCCAGGAGGAGGTTTCTGGCTCCCACCTCCCCATTGTGGCTGCTCGTTCTCTGGTTTTGCAACACTGCTACCTTTGAAGGCACATTTGAATGTACTTTGTCAAAAGGAGAGAAAATACAGTGAGAGAAATGGAAGAATTTCCATTTCAAGCACCATCTCTTTTTTCCCCTCAGCGCTTGTTATCTTCAAAGCACTGTACAAAATCAACCAATGAATTCTCCTCACCTTACTGCAAAGTGTCATCCATCCCGTGGGACAGGTGAGACAAGTGAGCAACAGAGAAGAGGAACAACACATCCGAGGTCTCAGACTAGGTCTGGGGCTGAGGAGAGCTCAGAACCTCCTGGCACCTGCGCGAGGACCCTCGCCCCTGGAGAGGTCTGTTCTTAACCCTGCATCCTCAACAGCTGGGCAAGAGGATTTTAGTCTTTGTTAAGTAATAGAGAAATCTCTCAGCCTTCCTAAAGACACACACCTCTCCTGCTTAGAGACCGAAGACAGGTTCAGGCTGTACATACTTAGGAACATCTGCTCTCTGGATTTTGATGGGACAGTAGACTTTCAGGCTCTGAATTCAGCTGTTCCCACTGTCAGTGATTTTATAGCCTACGTAGAAGCCAGGATATGCACCTTTCCATCACTGTTTATTGCAGATGAGAGAAGAACTTGAGTACTACAGACCATAAAAACCACAGGTTAGACTTATCTGAAGCAGTGCAGTAAAATGGATCGGTCCATGGATAGTGCAGCAGCCTGTAAGCTTTTCTTCCCCAGCTTTTGTCTGCAGACCTGCTTCAATGAAGAGACAAATCAAAACATAGTGTGGAGGCAGGAGCACATCCCGAAACCTGCCTTTACAGAAGCCCTGCAGCTCCACTCTGACGTGCAAGCAGGTCTTTTTCAGGGATTGGTCACCAACCTGCCAAAGTATTGGCTTAGGAGCTTTAGCATACACTGCTTTTTCCAGCATCTTTTTGGTTTTACATGTACTCACAATAGTGCAGATGAGACATGGCTGGCATCAGGCTTCTGGCGCAAAAATCCCCAAGCCCAGCCTATACCAATAATATCCACCCACCAGCTGCTGCCTCTGGAGCAATAGCAAGGCTGGGACAATGGCAGGGGGTTTTCTGGGCAGGACTCCGTTCTGCACAGCCACACAGCAATGCTTCAGGTACCTAAAAACTACGAGGACTCCGGTCACAGCGAGCAGGAAGCAAACTGACAGCACAAATGTCTGCTCTGCCCTGCAAAACCCCACGCCTCTTTCCCTCTCGGTGTAAGCAGTGTTTGGGGAGAAAGTGGGCTCAGATTCAACACGTTTGCACAGCTTCGGGGGGCTGTCTCTGTTTGGGACAGTGGTTAAGTCAAACCAAGGTAATCCAGTCAGGTTGCAGTGGTGTTTTCTGTCCTTGAAGTCTATGAACACTGATGACCTGGGCTGATCCTGGAAGTTTCTGATCAGCAGCAGCCTGACATTTGCTGGGTCAGTTCGATGAACACTCATCCTGTCACTCTAAAGAAGCAGTAGAGGGTCAGGTCATCGTAAGCCACCAAAACCGAGGTCTACACACTTTGCTGAAGAGCTTTCAGAAGCAGACTGAAAACTCTCCGTGGAGGCATTTTCCCTGCGCCCACTCCCAAGGTCATCCTCACCTCCCCACGCTGTGTAGCAGGGGCTGAGCTGCTCGGCTCTCCGTGCTCAGCTGCAGGATTTCACTGCTGGGACTCAGACTGGAAAACATCTTAACTCGCATTTTAGTTTTAATACCTGCATAGGTAGTTGACTTAGCAGAATCAATCCTCTTCTTTTTCAGCACTGGATGGCTGTTTAATGCAATATATATATTATTCAAGATCCGTCTGAACAATTTCAGGGATCCAGAACAAGAACTTAAAATGAGACAAGGATAAAGCCCACAGCAAGCAGCTGCGGCCCATTGGCACCTTGATGCACGAAGTTCCACCCGCGCCCTTCGCTTTGGCTAACGCAGCTGCTGGAGGACATGGGCGCCGTCGTGCCTGACACCGTCTGCAAGCACTGCGTAAGCAAGGGTCAACTGGTGGGTTTGGGTGGCTTCGCAGATTGAAATGCATCATAAACCGCCTGCTATTAAACAGAGACTCAACAGTAAAAGCAAGTGGGGTTTGTGGGGTGAGGGGCTCAGGCAACTCGTGCTGCAGGTTAAATGCACGCAAAAATCAAAGTTTCTGTTTCAGTGTCCGTGGCCAAGTTGTGTTGGGTCGCCCTGAAACCCAGTTGCTCAGCAATGCGGACCATCAGCAAAGAAAATGTTTTGTCTGGCAGGAAGTGTTTCGTTTCCTTGTTGGTTTGCTTTAAAAGCTTTCTTAAGGAGTTTACAAAAGCAACATCCCTTCAAAACAAACAATGTCTGTGTAAGTGTTTTGTTCTCAAAATGATAAAACAAAACACACCATCATGCAAATAATATCTTGAGCTCAAATCAATTTGCCAAGTTTGGAAACAGTTCCAGGTGGGCAGAAGTGAGCTTTGCCACGTGTCACTGCTAGCAGGAGTTTGATCTGTCTGAAGCAAAGCATCTGGCAGAGAAGGAGCCACTGCTGCTGAAAAACACCCTTTCCCGACAGCACAGGACAATGCTTGCTTGGGACAGTTCTGGCCCTTGCAAAGAAACCAAGGAAGACCACGGATTCTGCTTTTGAAATGCTCAATCCAGGTGCTTTCCCAGCTCATCTTCCGGGGAAACACTACACCCCCCTGCCCATCACAGAACTCCCTGGTTCTCAAATTCTTCTTTGGATGCTTGGGTTAACCTCGGACACCTTGTTACGCTGGTAAAATTGCTGGCTGCTGACAGCCAGCGTCAGGGAGGGGAGGTGCTGAACCGGAGCTGAACTTAGCTGGACTGCAAGCACAGCCGGGGAGGGGGAGGCTCAGCCCCACCAGAAGCACGAGGCCACGGCCCGGGGACCCTCAGCGCTGCTCACGGTGCCTCCACCGCAGCCACCGTTGTCAGCAAGGTGTCATTTTGCCTGGGCTTGGGCCAAGGTTTTTACTTTGCAGAACCAGTTTGTATTTCTTTTCTCTCCTGTAACTTCAGCCTGCAACTGCCGCCCTGGATGATTAAACACGTGTTTCTAGACAGAGCTAAGCCTGTGCCTTGTATTACAGACATGAGATTTCACCACATGCAGACTTCAAGTGTGACACAAGGAGGTGATCTGGACCTTGTGATTATTTTCTTCCTATAGTTTATTTTATTTGGATATCTCTCATTTTTATCATCTGAGTTCTTCAGGTTTGCAGTTCAAGTTTTTCTTTGTCCCTGCCTCAGTTCTCTTCTTTGTATTTTTTCTTCCCCCTTCCTTTTTCACCTTCAGCTTTTCTTAGCAGAATTGAATGCTGCAGCTGGTATGGCTTCATTTCTTTTTCTTACCCTCCTCCACACCCTGAACTTCTAGTCTCTGCGACTGTATCTATCCACGGAGCACAAAGCACACGTGGACTGTGCCAGATCTGATAGCATTTCAGTCCCTGTTGGGGATCAGAAGAGGGAACACTAATGGGTATTGCTGTCACGGTAGAAATGACCAAAACGGGAGTCCCCAGGCTGGGACAGGTTGAGCACCGTCCCGGTGACCCCAGCAGCCAGGTGCGGGGAGAGGCTGTCTTCCCATGGTCTCAGAGAGGAGCACTGGCTGCAAGGGTTCTTGCATTTTCTTCTCACACCCACCCACAGCTCATATCTACAAGGAAATCATCTCACCCAGCAATACAAAGAGAACAGTAATAAGAGCTCTCCCAGGGAGCGGTGGGACTAAGCTGGTGCCTGGCACAGTTCTTCAAATCCAGCTGTGACAGGGAGCATGAGGCCACAGCCTGCGATGCTGCTGCAGGGCAGGCAGGGCTGGCTGGCTGCCCAGCAGAGCTCCTCTCTCCCTGCATCCACCATCCGCTCTCGTGTCTCCTTGCAGCCTACACAGCAGCGGGAAAGCCAAATATCCTCCTTCCACTGGGGAAAACACAGCAGCTGCCCTCCCTTCACCTGCCCTTGCTGGTCCTTTGCGCTGTTGGGGAGCTCTTCCCCCCAGCCCCTGGCAGCGTGCGAGGCCGTCTACACAAGTCTTTCTGCCTGTCAATGAGCAAGTGGGTGTTGACGAAGCACTGCACTCAATGGATTTCCTTCAGAGCAAGATGGCTCGCTCCCACAGCTTCTGCCTCTGCAGAGACAGGGAAATGTGGATGGCTCGCCGAGGTCCCTGCCTGGGGGGCACAGCAGCCCAGGGCCAGCAGCGAATGCCGCGGCTCCCCCAGGGTGATGGCACTGGCTGCCCACAGTGAGACAGTGGCTTTTTTGTGCGTGGGATGCTTGGACGTGTCCCATGAGGCGTGCCTGGGATAAGCAAGCAGGAGGAAAAGAAGCGTTGGGTGTAAAATTGTTCTTACCCACATCAGAGGCAGTAAAATCTCCTACCTGGCACGTTGCAAGATTCCACCGAGCTGAGCAGTTCCTGCAAGGAACAGGGTTGATCCACCGTTCAGTTGTAGTTTTGTTTCTTTTTTAAAAAAAAATCAATGATCTAAGAAAAAAAAAAATATAATTTCTAACATTTTTTTGAATGACACAAAAATTGGGGAAGAAAGGTGAACAGGATGAAACACAGAGACCAAGCAATCCAGATCATCACCCCAGCCAGCGTCGCGTTACGGACGCATGTAAATTCAGGTCTCCGTGCTCAAGGGCCAGAGCCATCCCCAGCAGGTGGGTGACCTGACAGCACCAAGCACAACTAGGAAGGTTACAGCACCGGTGCGTTTGACACCATTGCTGCTGCAGGAAGAGGGTCCAGTTTTGATGCCCACCATGGTAGAAAACGAGTGAGCAGGCTCTAGGGGTGGTTCAGAATAACCGAAGGGTTGGAGAACACACCTTGTGCTGGCAGCTTCTGTTCTGAGGGAGAAGGTTACGAATGATGTGCTTACTCCCTGCCAGGGGCTAACGTCAGTGAGAAAGCCAGACGGTGAATCATTTGGTTTCTCATTGATTGCAGAGGGATGGCAACATTCCTTTCTGTCCAGAACAGACTCTTTGAGGCAGGGCCTGTACGAGACCCAGAAGCCGATACCAAATACTACCAGATGCTACCAAGCTACTAAGAGCAGGCTGGGCTACAAATCAGAAAAGTTACCTTTACAAACCCAGAAACAGAGCCAGTGGGTAACGGGAGATCTTCCCCGCTCCAGTCCTCTGCATCACTCCATTACATATCCCGTTACCTGAATAGCTCCCGAAAGTGCTGCCTGCCTCTCTCTGCTCATCAGTCATCCCTTCTGCTGGCTTTTTGCTTCAGATCCGCTTTTAAGGCTGCCTGCTATTCTCAGGATAGCCTCCCCGTTCGTGTTTGCTAAGCTGATGCCTCCGTCTGCTCCAAAGAGTGCCATCCCTGCAAATTATTACAGTAATAAAGACACTGGCTGTGCTACGTTTGCACTCTGTTATAAAGCACAGCCTTTCGAGTAGGAGCTCCACGGGGACAGTACAGAAAGGTGAGGAGCTATGCAGCGGGATTCAAGCCCTGATTAAGGAGCAGCCACATCTCTCCCCCCCCTCTAGCACTGCGGGTTTAGCTCTTGATTTTCAGCAATCAATGCTTGTTCCCTGTTCACTTATTCCCTTCACTCCAAACACACACACACACAGAGTTACCAATCATTCACTTTTCTCTAACACACTTTAAATTCTTATCTACAAGCCACAGTCCCAGGTTTCAGCACTTACCCATTCTGGTCTCTTTTCTTCCTTTACAAGGAACTCCTTTCAATGCTCCAGCCTCATTAGGCAGAGCCTGAATCCTCTGCAGCTGGAAGCACCTTGCTGATCTGGCCCAAATACTCTCTGAGATGTAACTTGAAAGCTTTATATAGCTCTAGTTTGATGGGACAGGAGAGCACAGCATCTGACATTCTGGGATTGATTTCCTGGTGTAGGAAGGAGCACACAGTTCAACAGTATCTGACTTTAGCTTTTTACTTCAGAGCCCAAGCAATGTTCTTCTACCCCTGCCACTTTGCACGCAATTTCCTGATGATTTGAAGACATGACACATCTGTAACAGTTCTCCATCGTGCACTGACAGCAAGGTGTGCACAATAATTAATTAACACCTAGGCTTCAGTTGCAGCTTTATGAACCAGGAGAAGGCTCTTTTGTCTGAGCTGGAACCAAACTAGAGCAGGATTCCAGCTCGGGGCACAGGGCCCCTTCGTCCCCCAGGTCTCTGTAGCTGCACACCAGCACCACAGCCCACCGCCAGCCATGACTCACCTCAGTCCTTTCATCTCAGCTGTGCTGCCGCTTCAGGTTTGTCAATTTACAGCAACCACTGACCTGATTTCCCAACTCTTTTTGCTTTCTGGTACTTATTAAAAGAAAATCACCAGGTGTAAAAACAGAGGCAGTGGTGGTGGGCTTAGAATTTGGACTGCATTTTCTGAAGTTCCAGGTGAGAAACAGCTATGCTATTGCTTCCTAACATGGCTCTGCTAAAAAGCTTTCTGAACCATTTTGCATATATTACAAGCTTCCCTCTCTGACAGAAGAAAAATCCCTGGGTAGGATTTATGGATAATTAGCTGGTTTATTCATTTAACAGGTCTAATTCAGAGATCAGCTATGTGTGAAAAGTGCACCAGGTTTCAAATCTTCATGGAGCACAACCAGCTTAGACTAACGCCTTATGAAAGGACAAATACGTGTGAGAGGAGGCATTTACTACGTGCCGAGCTCAGGCTGGTAAATTTGGTATTTATAGCAAAGCTCTGCTTAAGAAGAGCTTGACAGAGGAGATAAATCTCCTAAGGAGAAACAGTTGCCAACTGCCCAACAAAGGGATGTTTTCATGGCCTTGGTTCTCGCCTCCGTCTCCGCAGGCAGCTGTGCCTGCGCTTGCTTTCAGACTCCCTCTGCCACCGGGGTGGCAGGGCTGGGGGAAGCCCGGGCTGCGGCCGGGCTCTGCCTTCACCGCACTCCCGGGGGATGGTGGTCTGTGCTCCTTTGGACACTGCAGAACACGGATCCGGATCCAAGCGTGCCCACACCCCAGGTGACAGGAGGTCAATGCTCCTCCTCCTCTGAACGCGAGCAGGGGAACAGAACTGCAGGCCGCATTCCCGCCCGAGACGAGCTTAGCCTTTGGCACCGGGGCTGCTCACATCAGAAAGCACAACATTGTACGAGACCCGGTGTTTTCCTCCCTCCATGGTCTCAGTTACAGTGAATATGCCAAAAACTCCTCCTTTCCCCTGTGAAGCACATTTAGCATTCTTGGTGCTGCAGCTTTACACAAGATGAGGTATTCTGGAAACGCCAACAACAGATGAGTCTTTCTAGTTAAAAAGCATTGATCCATAGACACTAAACAAGCCAGGCTTTCCCATCAACAGCCCCTCTGTGCTACACCCTTCCACAGCTGCTGCTCACGCTACTCCTAGGCAGACCTTACATCTCCCAGCAACTTCTCAAACACCTCTGCTCTGGCTTTACTCCTCCCAGGGCAGGCTCCTGTCCCTCATCCTGACGGCAGAGCACTGTGGCAGGGGTTTGTTCAGGGATACACCACACAGCCCTCACCCCTCAGCATTCCATAGCTCTGTACTTCGTAACAGCAGCTTTTGAAATAAAGCCTGGGTTGTTTTTTTTCCCCAAACTAGAACTGAAAATGTTCTTTAAGATCCAGGTTTTAAGGTAAATAAAGTGTACCCTGCAGCATCACTGGCTTTAAATGTGCCATTTCCATCTTACCAATTTAAAACCGTAAGAGACAGAAAATTGACTTACATGGCACCACATGCAACGCCCACAGCGGGGCACTATTGAGCTCCTCAGATAATAAGCATTTCCAGCCACAGGTAATTTAGGTTCCTGGAACTGAAACACCAGTAGAACAGTCATTGAAGTGGCTCAGAAATTAATCTTTTTCCTTAAAAATCTGCCATTATGGAGAAAAAGAAAACGTTAGCAACAAGAACTGGCTTAAACCACCCCTCCCTCAGTTGTGCGATGATTTCCTGCCTGGTACAGGACCAACAGCACAGCTTTGCTCCCCGCTCTGACAACGGCCACGCAGCAACAGAACTGCAAGGGTGACAGAGCCACTGAACCTCCTCCTGCCAAACACCAGGACAAAGGAATTCTTCCTCCTCATCTCCAAAAAGACAAGCACTGACTGAGACCGAGCCATATGCTTTGCCATCTCTGCACCTTCCCTTCCCTGCCCAGCCACACCGGCAGAGCTGCCACCTGAGCAAGCGCAAGGGGTTGGGAAATCCAAATATTTGCTCCCAAGCCTTTTGTTTATGGCCATCTGTTCTCACACAGCTGGAAACCCCCTGAAGTCTTTTCTTCCCCCATGTGAAATATGGCACCTAGATACTAACAGGGTAAAAATAAAGCACAGCTATCAGATCAGCTTTCAATTACACCTTATATTAGAGTGCTATTAGCAACGCACACAGCTTCAGAACAGTACTGTTCTACAGCTCGCATCCTGTCAAGCTACATCTGCTCACAGCAGCAACAGGTGAAAATGGAGGTTACAAATTCACTTTCAAGATGGTTAACACTGTGCCAACGTCCTGCTAAAAGCCAAGCCTACCACTGAATTTTTCCAGTAACACTGTGACAAGACTGAGGAGCAGACATCTGCAACAGCCCATGACAAAGGTTAATCACAGCACTTGTCAGGATACACCTCATCTTTGGTAAATGAGGGAAAACCTCTGAGCTTTTTCTCTTCCCCTGCACCATCACAATTGCTCTAGGGGTTAGAAACCTACTTTTAGTCCCCCTTCCAAATGACTAACCACATCCTTGAAGGCCACCTCTTGATAGTGGGCCCATACACTCAGCTAATTCTTAGTCCATTTGTCACAAAGCAACTTCAGCCCACCCCACGGCCACAGTCACAGCAGTCCACCTCTCGCTCCCTGCAGAAGAGCTTTAAACCATGGTACGATTGCGCAGAGGCAGGTATCACATCCCCGCTCCTCAGTCTCCCCCAAAGTAACTCAAAGCCACGCTTCGTTGGATTGTTTGATGCTTTTATTTGTCACATGTAAAAACACTACTATTTCTGTCTGCAGGTACCTCTCACTGCACTGCAAGTCACACAGCTCCAAACATTGAAGACCAGACAGGCAGAGAAAGGAATCAAAAGTGTTTATGCCCAGAGTCACAAGGTCGTGATCCCAGAGGGTGTTTAATACACAGAAACCCCCACAGCGACTGTTCTACAAAAGCAGTAGAGCATTACAAGTAACAGACTAGAGCTGGTGAAAACACTATGCAAAGGAATCATCTGGGGGGGAAGAGGACCTGCGAACCAGTCTTTTTCCTTCAGCTGCCCTTATCTTTCTAGTATAAGCAACTGCAATCTAAGTAGACAACTACTGCTTTAAACCAGAACAGGGGTTGACCGATCCACACAGCTTAGTTGACACGAGGGTTCCTGAAGTTTCTTCCAGCAAAACGGGCCTTGCTGCCAAGCTCCTCTTCGATTCTGATGGAAGGGGAAGAGAGGGCTGGGTGTCAGCAGACAGTGTAGGACTCCTGCATTAGCACAGCTGCTGCCCTTACACTAAATCACCAGATCTACCTGGTACTGAAGATGCCACCACAGCACCACAAGCCAGCTCCCACCAACCAACTTCAGTTCTACACATGTTCAACTGCACTGGTCGGTATCACCCATCTCACATAAACTTCACCCAAACATTTTAAATGCTTGCCCAAGGAAACAGCACCATGCAGACAGAAGGACAATGTCTCATACCCAGTACGACAGGATGCTTTACATGAGGTTCCTCTTACCCAGCCAACTCATCGTTTAGCCTACAGCCAGCTCTGCTAGCACTGCACCAGCCCAAAAAGCACCTCTGCCAGTGTCAGTTTATGTCCTTAAGCTGCAGAGTGTTCAAGATGCAGAAGACCAAGCTGTGCCCTGAATGCGTTAGTGGAGCATCCATTCTATGCCAGGCTTAACCCTCAATGCTTCCACCTGCCCCGAGTCTCACCTCAGCAGCTGGTTGTACTTGGCTAGACGCTCAGATCGGCAAGGGGCACCAGTTTTGATCTGAAAGAGAAATCACAAAGTTAGTAAAGAACTACAGCAGAAGTAAGTCCACGGATGCTAAAACAAAACTATGCTATTCTGTTCAGGGTAATCAGCATAATCACAAGCTTTATTTCAGCATCAAGCTCTAAATATCTGTATACTCAAACAGGGTAGGGCTTGGGAGTAATAAAGATTGTTCACTTGCTAAAAATTTCAGTATGAGCAAGTCCCGATATACCCACTGGAGTTCACCAAGTTTTTTTAAATTGGTGGTTGAAGGCGAGTTTACACAAGATAACATGTTCCCTTGTCACACTCCCATCAGACAAATCAGCTTCCTCTATCTGCATGTGTTAAGTCAGAACAGATCCCACCCACTGTGCGGCATGGTTTCACCACCATATTATTGCACCAAGCAAAAAGGCAAACTACAGCAGTAGATACCAACCTGACCGGTGCAGAGACCAACTACCAGGTCAGCAATGAAGGTATCTTCAGTTTCTCCAGAGCGATGACTCACCATCACACCCCAGCCATTGGACTGGGCAAGCTTGCAGCTAGAAGAGATAAACAGATAAAGCCCCACACCGTCCTCATTTGCTCAGCAGCCTTTGCTCTAGTGGTGCTGCCAAGCAGCAGGCATTCCTCACTTTGGCAAGACAGAACTGCCCTTTGGTACGTGTTAGGATCACACAACAACGCAGAGACAAAGAGCTGCTTTTACACATGCTTAGACCCAGTGAAGTTGTTTGATGTGCCCAATGTAACTTCAAGACCATGAAGGTACAGGTTTGTCCATATCCTCTATTAGCTAACAACTCTTCTCCTTTCACAGATGCCAAATAAACAGATTTCTATTCCAGTAGCTCCAGTCAACATGTTCATCTCCCTCAATAAGTCAATCCCTCTCCCTGCAATGGCCAAGAGGGGAGAACTTACGCTTCCAGGGACTCTGTCACAGAGCCAATCTGGTTGACCTTGAGAAGGAGACAGTTGCAGGATTCCTCCTTCACAGCCTTGGCAATACGCTTTGGATTGGTCACGGTCAGATCGTCACCAACCACCTGGATGCCAGCACTGGCAGTGAACTTCTTCCATGCAGCCCAGTCATCCTGGTCAAATGGGTCTTCAATGGACACCACTGCAGAGGGACACAAGGAGCTTTAAGACAATGCCACTCAAAAGTCTTGTTTGAAAGCACTCGTACCAAGGCGCTGCAGTCAAGTACCACCCACCTCAGAGAGCATTAAGACTCCTAAAAGGTTAGCTGTGTGTTCTGCTCTTGATCCCTCTTATGAGGGATGCTGCATACTAACTCTTTCCTTCAGCAATCAACCCCTATTCACCACCACTACCGTGCTTCTTGTTGACAAAGAACTTACCGGGGTAGTTCTTGACAAAGCCCTTGTACAGGTCAGCCAGCTGATCAGGAGTAATGTATCTGCTGGGATCATCAGGGGATTTGAAGTCCAGGTCGTACTTTCCATCACGGTAGAACTCTGAGGCAGCCACATCCATGCCAATGACAACCTTCTCAGAGTAGCCAGCCTTGCTGATAGCAGTCTTCAGCAACTCCAGAGCTGAAACATGGTAAGGGATTTCTGAGTTCCACCCAAACATCTGAATTTAAAGCTAGTCATTTACCAAAACCAGTACATTCACTTGGCAAAGAATCTCCATGACCCCCTACGGAAAGCCCAAAGGCTGTGTAGAAAAGGCTCTTAACTCTCCCACTTCTGAACTGACTGGAACAAGATAGTACTTTAACACTGCTTTTAGCTTGTAATACCCTTGAGACACCATTATGGGATTCATAATCTCTTCAGGCAGGACTCCACGCTAGCCCAGAAAGCTTAGTACTAGATGATACTACATCCTCTTTCAGCTTTATGCATGTGGGCAGGAAGCAGTGACTGCACTTTAATCCCTTTTAGCTCCAGATCAGGTGCTGACCATCCAAACCCTGACAGGCAATGTGATACACAGCCTGCCTCTGCACAGGGCACCCTCTCTTTGCACCTACCTGTTCTCCACTTGCACATTTATATGCCAAAGAGGGAACAGACTCAGCTGGAGTCTCTGGATACTACCCACTACGCTACCCTGTTTGGCAGAGTCCAAGCAAGGCAATTCAGTATGGTCACGAACAGTAACGCTCTCCCAGTCACCTCCAACTCAAAGCCAAGCAGCTGGATCAGCCAGGCTATTTACAGTAGGAAGCTTAGCTCAAATGGTTTTGATTGGGTTCATTTTGGTTTGTTTTTGAGATGTCAATGTAGTACAAACTGCAAAAGCAGCAGCTGCCAGAAACACAAACTCCTTGGACTGTAATAGTCATTCAAGGACGTCTTCACTCATGTCTGCTAGGGTACAGACCTAGCAAGAGCTGCACGCAGCTCTGGGATTCAGAAACACCCCGATTTCTGCTGCTGGCTCAGTATCTTCAGTATCAGGCAATGCAGTTCAGAGGCCACCTTCAACGATAATATAACCAATAGCTTTTGAAGTAACAAGCAGCTTAACAGAGTGCTAGCGTTCTACTGGCTTAATAGCAGCTCCATTTCTGCAGGAGAGGCAGAAAAATAGCTCTTCTGATATATTTTTTTTTGTAGGAACAGTTATTTCACTTCCCACAAGACAAACTGCTTCCCTCTCCCACAGGTTTCTGAACAGTACTGTTTGGCTGTGGAAGCAGCAGATGCCTCAGCTTCCCAGGCAAGCGTTCACACACTCCCACACATTACCAGGCATAGTTCAGACTGTTTTTCTGCTGACAAAGGAGGAAAACAACTCCACTAAACTGACTACTGGGTTCTGGGAAACCTGCAATGCATGCGGACATTCCCACACCACTTCTCAACTGGAAGGGGCTAAGATTCCTTTAAGCTGCTACAGGAATGAAACGGTAATGAAGCACTGAAGTCAAAGCCATCCTGTCAAACTGCATCAACTGATATCCAAGGGAACAGCTTTGTGGTCCCTACACTAGACCACACCACTACGCCATCTTGGAGACTCTGTCAGGGTAAGAAGGAGAGCAAAGAAACAGCAGCAAGTCCTAGAACCTACTCATCTTGCTTTCCTTTCAAACAGGTATGGTCTTCATTCTCTGGCTATCAGTTATGCCTCCTCCCACATTTAGCTCATTCTTACCTTCCTTATTCTCCAGGATGTTGGGGGCAAAACCACCCTCATCACCCACATTGGTTGCATCCTTGCCATACTTCTCCTTGATTACGTTCTTTAGGTTGTGATAGACCTCTGCACCAATGCGCATTGCCTCCTTGAAACTGTCAGCACCCACAGGGAGGATCATGAACTCCTGCATAGCCAGCTTATTGCCAGCATGGGAGCCACCATTGATCACGTTGAAAGCCTTGGAGTAACCAAGAAAAGTCAAGTTAGAATGTTTCAGGGTAAACTGATAACAGCATTTATGTTAAGACTCTTCATTCTCTCAAAAACTTGGGATCCAAGACCACAAGACATCATTGAAGCACCTGGTCAGATCAAGTCTTTAGCTAGCGATATCACAAGACTTACAGGAACTGGAAGAATGACTTCTGCATTTCCAGCAAGGTCAGCAATGTGACGGTACAAGGGGACACCCTTCTCAGCAGCACCAGCTTTGCAGACAGCCAGAGACACACCCAAGATGGCATTGGCACCAAATTTGGCTGAAATAGGAAAACATTGTTTATAGAAATGTTATGTCTTCCTAAAGAGACTCAGCAATACCAGCACCATGATCTTGCTTATGGAAGTGCACTGCATATGCCATGCACCGCTCCTTGTTTCTGCTAAGGTAAGCTAGAATTCTGTAAACCAATCCTCATCTTTTCACTCCTCACTGCCACACAAAGCCCACTTACATTTGTTCTCCGATCCATCCATTTCCAGCATCAGCCTGTCAATCTTTTCTTGCTCCACAACGTTGACATTCTGCAGAGAAAATCAAAGCACTGTTTGACACCAAACATGGCTCTACAAAGTCCGATCCACCCACTGCATTTTTATTTTCCTGCCAGGCACCAACACCTGCCTAAGGGCAGCTACCAACAGTTCAAGAGACTAGTTCCTGTCATTATCACACAGCAGCATCTTCGGGTCACCTCCAGCACACCAAGGCTGACAAGTTGGAGACATCAAAAGCTCATTTTGTTCTTTGCATTCACAGGTGGAAGGCTGTCATGTCCCTTGACTTCCTGCCATTTACACTGCTATCTACCTGGCATGGCATAGGAGAAAGGCCCAGTTTATGCCCCGCCCCTTTAGTGCAAGCTCAAAGACAACCAGCTTGCTCATGACACACATCCATTTGTAACTTCGTACATAATCTTAGTGACAGTTCCAAACAACGTGCAATCACTTTATGCATTACCACTTCCTTTTGCACCATCCTTTCTAGCTGGAGCTTAGCACCCAAACAGTGCACAGGAATCTCGCTCACGCAGGCTTTACTAGGGTCCCCTCAGATCCCCTTCCAAATTAGCCAGCTTGGATAACGCCGAGGCCCTCTGCATCATTCAGCCACCCTTTTAAGCATAAAGCAGCTTGTATCTCAACCACATGCTACTGAAGTTCCCAGGTGCTTAAGTATTTCTGCACACTACCACACTAGGCTGCTAGAGTTTGTTTTGATTAAGTGTTAGATATGCAGTCATTAAGTAAAGCAATGGCTGTAGGTCAGTTTGTTCACGTGCACCCCCAGACACAGGCTAACACCCCTCCAATGTAACACAGTTCCGGTAACTGTCTCTAGAGAGAACTCCTCAGTTAGGACACACTGGACTGACACTATCTGATGTTAGCAGAAGATAGATTGCTCCTACCTTATTAATCAATGCAGGTGCAATTGTTTTATTGACGTGCTCAACAGCTTTTGAGACACCTGGAAGGAACAAGCAAATCGGACACTGGTCAACCACACTGGTTATGCAGGCATTAGTAGGTGATCTCAGGAACAGTAAAATCGCAAGAATACCACCTCATGCTATTCAAACCCCAATGCAACCTGAGCTTACAGCCAAATCTGAACACTTACAGGAGGTCACCTCAATTCAATGGAAGCTGCATGACGTCAGCATCATCTAGGAATGCCTGCTGCAATGTTAGTTTGCAAGACCATGCACTGGAGAAATTCATCCAAGTGACAAGGTTGCACTGAAAGCACATCCATTACCTGTGTACACAATGCTGTCGCCAGGAACTCATTAACATATTTAACAGCTCTGGATACACCTGACAGAAGTGAAATGGACAAGAGAATCAAGGAAGAGATGAAGACTCACAGCCCAAAACAAAGCCAATCATGCAAGAAAAAGAAAAGGACTCAAATAGGTAAACAGACCTACAAGTCCACAACTGTTTTGATACTGAGCAGCAGACTAGAAACAAAAGGTTCAAAGGGTGGAAGAAGTTGTGCACCACCAGCAAAGCTGTATCTGGTCTTTCCACCTGGTTATCCATACTATTGCAAACACCACTGTGGACCAAAACCTCGAGTGGCTGAATGACAGCATTTAGAGAAGGAATTTCACAGAATGGATGAGTAAAGGGAAAGATACACGTTTCCCCAGAAGTCCAGCATGCAGCAGCTCAGGCATTTCACTGTCTGCTATCATTCTGCAACACTGCTAAAGCATCACCTTAGCATGTTTTACACTTGACACAATGCTTCTGTACATGGATGCAGGCACAGAAATTGATTGTCTGCTCTTAAATAATAATACAGCATGAACATGGCACCATCCTTCTAATCTACGTGAACCCACCACTGCATAAACCAGTAGTTCCAGTGTGAACTTCCTTCTTCCCCATAAGCAGAGACCATAATTAGTCAGCTACCAATAATATTAGCTTCAGGAATACTGGCATCCCTGCATAGTGTTTAAAGGTTTCCAAAGACCTCAGCTTCAGAACTGGTGAATGCTAATTAAGTGCACCCTGAACCACATTAATTGCCCTTTAAATGGTCTAAGTCTGCAGATTGGTATTACAAAAGACCTAACAGCTACCTGCAACTCATCCCATTTGGTGATTATTTTTTCATATTTCATGTTCTTCCCCAGCTGCCAAAAACCTTCAGCTGTGATAGCCTGGTGCAGAAGCTCAGACTACTGTCCAGTTAAGTCCTGTGAAGAACTGCCTGTAGGATCAGATTTAACAGCTCTAAGCAGACACACATTTAGCACACTGAGGTAAGTACACATTTACTCTTCTCAAGGAACAATACCCTAGGGAAACAGCATAAGCTCTTCAGCTCTTTGGGATACTCGGTCACCTAGGAGTTTAGTCTGTGTTAAAGTAATAACAACAATGAATCTTTTTAGACCAGGCTCTCCAAGTTCCATTCAGTAGTTAACCACTCTAACCGCTCTTTCTTAACAGCCACAAAATATTTCAGCTTCCTTTCACCTGACTGGCAGAAAAGTTTGAAGACAAGTAACACTCTCTCCCAGCCAAAATTTAAGTTGATTGCATGTACTTGCAAGGCATGACACAATGCTTTACAGCAGCAAGCTAAAAAGCAGTCCTGACTGTCCAAGCTCTTGGAGTAGACGTAAGAATTACTATTAGGATGTTTATCAGGTAGTGACATCTTGTTTGCAGCTATTCATTTTCCCCCACACTTGTTCCCAAGCCAGTCTGGTGACCGCTGCTTAGTTTCCTTTCAGAACATACAATCAGTCCCTAGACAACTAAAATATTATGCCACTAACATAAACTTAAGTATCTCAGCTACCTATAATGACAGATAAAAAGATAAAGTGGCTTTAGCTATTATCTAGTCTGAAACAAAAGTGTCTTCCACAATTACCAGCGCAAAGCTGCACGTTAGCTGTGGTCAGCAGTTGGCATAAACCTCAGGTTCAGGACTTAACATGCTGGGATGTAAGGAGTTTACAGTGCCAGAGCAGACACATTTAACAGTTCTCTGAAAACTTGGTCTATGAAGAGATTTTGTGACTAGCTGCAGTATCACCAAGCCTTTCGGAGCAGGTAGTAGTGTAGCATCTAAACTAAAGCACGCTGTACTCTGACAAGCACCAACATGCAGGGCAACAGGAATGGCGTAACAAAGTACGTCTGGGCATACTGTGCCAGAGACATTACCACCTAGCTGGCACACCCAAGCTCCATGCACCCATCTACGGAAGCACAGTGATCTCCACCACTACGCAGCTGCACTGCTGGAGGCAGAGTCACTCTCCACATTGTCCCCAGGCAAATGCAGCAGTCTGTGCTTCACCTCTGCCCCAGCAACACAGCCTGAGCATGGTATGCACTGCTATCACCTCACCATTGCTTTTGCTTCAGTGCCACGCCTTGTGCAGAACATGGACAGCAGTAAGGAGCCCATGAGTCCTCTGCTACCATCTAGCATAAGTATATACAGCAACAGAGCCACTGTAAGCCAGCCAACCTGGGTACCAAAACTCAGGTTTACCTTTTCCCATGTAGCGTGTCTTGTCATTGTCACGAAGTTCCAGAGCTTCATAGATTCCAGTTGAGGCACCGCTGGGAACAGCAGCTCTGAACAGACCTGTTTACAACAGAACAAAGAACTGTCTTAGCACATTCGAACCCACAAAACGTTCTCCACCCATACGCCACCCCAACCTACGGCATACTTCCACCCCTGCGGAGGGGAGACAATCTCTAAACCACATTTCTGCTCACTTATACAGTGATCCTGAGAACTATCTGGTCCTTTACAGCACCACCAATTTATCAGTGTCTCCCTCATACTGATCAACTGCAAGATGATTCACTCATTCTCTCCCACGGTGCATTTCAAGTGTTTAAGTTCAGAAAGTCATCCATTCCCCTTCCAGAAAGGTAGCTTTATTCACTTAATTTATTTTCGAGCTCAGTCTGGCATACGAGCTCTTAAATTCTTCTGAGATACGGCATACAAGGGACAATTAGGAGGCCCCTTTTGTTAACACCAGTTCTGAGCATTTCTGATGACAGGACAACCACCCAGCCAGGCCATTCTTCCAGCCAAGGATGCTGAACTCTGAGAAAATCAGTACGCTGAAGCCTGTTCTGCCTGTGCTTGAAGATGCCAGCTTCAGTCTCCAGTCTTTCCCTTATCCCACTACAGCAAAGAGCTTAGTAGAGGCAATCTCATTAAATGACTGCATTAATCTTTTGAGGCAGAAAGATCAGCTATTTAGTTAGTGTATTGCAGCTATTGTGTTTGCTCATTCCACCAAACCACACTGGTATGTGTTTGCACAATGCCTTTGTCAGATCTTATCAGACATGGGACGAACGACTAACAGACTAAGGGAAAGTCCTACAACAATTAAAAATGTAAGATGTTCCATGTGAAAACCCAATTAGACAAGTTGGTCAGCGATGCTTGAGTACTTATGCAGGGAAGATACAGCTCGACAGCAGAACACTGTTTCATTACACAAACTAACTACTAGACAAATCAAGAATGACATTTCAAGTGCACTCATACAGAGTTTAGGGAACACTAAAAACTAAGACCATTAGCAGCTGCTTAAGGACAGGAATGAAGGGCTCCACATTTGCAAGCCCTATCCCAGTTTGCACTCGGGGCATGGAGAGGAAGGCAGGTTTAGATTAAAACTTGTGAAATTTAAACTGTAAGCAGCAGTACACTTCAAAAAAAACCCTTCACTGTCCAGGCCACTATCATGAGCTCAGCAAATTCATCCCAGTAGAACAAGGTAGAGGTTTTTCCTGCAAGTCTCATAGCAAGCTCAGAACACGTTACATAGATGGAGGAAAGAATAAGCACAATTCCACCACTAGAACACCACAGTTTGTACACTTTTGACTGCCTCTTTAGTCCTATCAGCTACAAGAAAAGAATAAACATATAGAGGTAAGGACTCACCTTTGTCGGTAAAGAGGTCTACCTCAACAGTGGGATTCCCACGAGAGTCAAAGATTTCACGGGCATGGATCTTACGAATGGCCATCTTGAACACTTGAAAAGAAGAATTTAGCATTCATCAGAATGGTTTGGAAGGGACACCTTCCACCAGACCAGGCTGCTCAAAGCCCCATCCAGCCTGGCCTTGAACACTGCCAGGGAGGGGGCAGCCACCACTTCTCTGGGCACCCTGTGCCAGGGCGTCACCACCCTCGTCGTAAAGAACTTCTTTCTTATTTCTAATCTAAATCTCCCTTCTTTCAGTTTAAAGCCATTACCCCATGTCCTATCAGTACCTGCCCTTGTAAAAAGTCCCTCTCCAGCTTTCTTGCAGGCCCCTTCAGGTACCGGCAGGCTGCTCTAAGGTCATCCCAGAGCCTTCTCTTCTCCACACTGAACAGCCACAGCTCTCCCAGCCTTTCCCCACAGAAGAGGGGATCCAGGCCTCAGACCATTGCTGTGGCCTCCTCTGGCGCCTCTCCAACAGGTCCAGCTCTATCCTGCGCTGAGGGCTCTGGAGCTGGACACAGGACTCCTGGCTGGGTCTCACCAGAGCAGAGGGGCAGAATCCCCTCCTTCACCCTGCTGGCCATGCTTCTCTTGATGCAGCCTGGGATACAGCTGGCCTTCTGGGCTGCAAGTACACACTGCCAGGTCCTGTTGGGCTTCTCACCAACCAGCACCCCAAAGTCCTTCTCCTCAGGGCTGCTCTCAATCCATTCTCCACCCAACCTGTTGTTTGTGCTTAGCATGGTCCTGGCCCATGTGCAGGACCTTGCACTTAGCCTTGTGGAACTTCATGAGGTTCTCACAGGCCCATGTCCCTCTGGATGGCATCCCTTCCCGCCAGCACATCAACGGCACCACAAAGCTTGGTGTTGCTGGCAAACTTGCTGAGGGTGCACTCGATCCCACTGTCCATGTTGCCGGGCTGAAGCTTCTGGGTAGGCTTGCAGAGCCACCAGTTGAATTAGAGTGACCACCATGCTGCAGCCTGAGCCTGCAGGTGAGCAGAGCAGGCAGCAGCCCTATCACTACCACGGCCTTCCCATGAGAGCTGCCACACAAACTGCTGATGCCACTTCCGAGAGAGTCCACTCCCTGTTTCCACACCCTGGTTGCTGGTGCTCCCTGGACACTTCCAGCAGCTTGAACTGGCCACAGACAATCAGGGGCACCATCCAACTCTCACTCAGCCCTCTCCCACACAGCTCAAGGGTGCAGAACCCCCTCAGGGACCTCACAAGCCTTGCAATGCCTCTCACCATGCAACAACTGCCACTGCTAGCATCAGCTTGACATTTATATCCTGTAGTAACACCTGCAGCCACGAGAACAGTTCAAAAACATCACTTCACACTATTTCAACTAGGAATACTTTTTATACTTGGTGAGGATTAGAGTTGTATGTTGAGAGGCCAGAAGTCTCAACCTAGGTGGGAAGAACAGTCTAAAACCAGCAGCCTTGTTTCCAGAGAGATCCAAGGGAATGTCACCTCACCACAGAAGAGCAGCTAAGCCATTTTAATACAGGAAATTTCTGCTACTAGTCAGAATTCTTACAAGCTTAAAGTGCAACAGCTCTTATCGTGCAGCTGCTCAGTGCCTAATGTAACCTATCTTGAAATAGACACAGACAGCCACAGCTCTAATTAGGAACTTACATTAATAGTCACACCCTGTCTTGAGTATTTACAGGAATAGCTTTTCCTCTTAAAAGGAAGAAAAATCAGTGCAATCTTTCAAATTCTTCGCCCGCCGCCCCCCAATCTATACACTTATCCTTAAGAAAACTGCAGTGAGGAATGCTTACGTAAGCTCAGCTTTTAAAAACCAAGTCATACAAATGCCTGCAAGCCATCGACTGGCACCAAACCGAGCTCATCCGCAGAAAAGAAAGCTCAGCCTCACAAGCAGAACTATCTGGAAGCTGGCTTTTTGGCAAGCCAGTGTGGGCAGTAACCCTGTTTACAGAAAGGGTCATGAAGCTCTCTGCAGTTAGTGCAAAGTTAAGAAAACAGGACCTTCAAAATTCTGCTGCTTGTACAGAGAGCGTGTGGGAGGGTTAGCTTCATACACTCATTCCACAGCAAGATTTCCCTCCCCACTTTAAAAACGCGGGTAACCATTTGGATTTTCCCCTTGGCTTGAAGTGTCCCTTCCAGTTGTCCTGTCTCTAAGCAGCATATCATATAAGGCAGCTCAAAGACTTCAGCTACTGCCTGCGTTCCAGTAAGGCGCACACCCTGACACAGGATACAACTAACCTCAGAAGCAAGAAGCAAGACAGCTTACTGCAAGCTGGCCTTCACTATGCCACTACTAACTCTAATCACTAAATATACAAGCTAGAAATAAATCCCTGCAACTCTCCAGTTATCAGTCCCATCCATGCTAACACTTATCTCTCTGCACCTGCACTGAGCAATGGCTAACAGGAAAGGGCTTTCAGCACTTATTGGGCTGGCACCTGCTATGCCTTACTTTCATTTTCAGAACCATGGCTTTTGACAAAACATAAGGTGCCTTACCCTTTGAAAGCACAGCCAGCTCACAGGAAGTCTTAGGGCCATGCAAGAACAGTTTGTTCACCTTCACAAAAAAGATGGCACTTCAGGATTACACATTACAAGAGCTTCCACTGGTGATGTCTGCCAGGTCTGACACTACTCAAGCGTCCTTGACAAATGACCTCTCCAGTAGTCCCTCCCTTTTCTTTAGGAGGAGGCATCTCACAGCACTTTGCCATTCCAGAAATTCCTCACACTTTTTTTTTTGGGGCTCCTTTTGCAACCCACCCTCACTTCTGTGTTCAACAGTCCTCCCACTGAGCTATTCCTGGGTAAAAATCTGCTGCTGTTTAGCTCATCACAAGCTGAGCATTACATGTTCTGCCTTAATCAATTCAGTCAACGCATCTAGCAAGTGAGTGTCAGCCCATGCACAGATCTAGCTGTGGAAATGCTAACTGAACATGAGAGCACTCATCAATAGCGCTGCCTGCGCCAGACCTTTGTACTTCGTGATGGAGCTAGCCAAACACACACATGCATTGCCTTAAACTCTTTTTTGTACTATGATCTGCTTGCAAGGTCAAGGCCTCCCTTCAGGAAAAGAACCACACACACCAGCTTTCCAGGCCTTCCCACGAGCTCACATGTTATTACCTACTTCAAGGCTAAGTTACAGCCCAACGCGCCACTGCCAGTTCTGAGCACTAGCTTCACTATCAACAGAAGTCTGACAAATCACCACTTACTGCCTATCTGATTCTGTGCTCCAGCCAGGGAATGCAGTACTCCAACAGCAATGCAGGCTGCTCCAACTTAAAATTACTTCTAGAGATTTCGTTTACAGCCAACTTTACCACCAAAATCTGTACTTGTGAGCTATTTTGCAGCCACTTTTCTCTTCAGTCAAGACAGGGTTAAGACTGAGCACTACAAGCACCTAAACAGAGATTAAAAAACAACAGTAAAGTTTGGCAATAGAAAGAACTACCCAAGTTAAGTGTCCTACAGTTATCAGTGGACATCTTACACAACACTTCAACGTCCTGTAAGACTGCAAGTCTCACACCATCACCAGTCTGAAAAAAGCTTACTGCTCATTAAACCTCCGACCTCACTGTATGAGATCCTAACATACCAATTCTAATGCTGAAGCACTGCTAAACACTGGGCAAATGTGGACCAACAAGGGCACCTTTGAACCCTGTTCCTTAATGTTCCACGTGGTATTGATTCACCTCCATGCTCTGTAACATGAAGCAATGTGGTTTAAACAATGCCCGGCAGGGAGTAAGTCACAGACATGTTGAACTACTTTCTCTTCTCACTGCTTAGTAAGATGGAGGCCTGAAACTGCATTGCCTCAGTCTGTGGGTTCGGATGACAAACTTCACTACATCCTGCCAGGCTCGGAAAGTCACAGCCCTGCCCTGTGACTCAGCACTCGAGTAACGGACCAGGAGAAAGACCAAGATCCTCTCCCGCAACCCTGCACGAGGCAAGCCGGTTCAGAGGCAAATTCTCTCCCCCCTCCCCCCTTTAACATCCAGAGATGCACATCAAATCGTCAGGTGCTACTCCGCACAAGTGCTGCGTCGAGATAACCAGCACTCAGTCAACCCCACCGGGCAACCCAGGACACACAGATTTGAGTGCTGACATTAAACATTTGAGATGCGAAGCTGAAGGACATCCGCTGCCACTAAAGAGGGGAAGGTCCAACTCACAACACGCAATCCGAGAGCGACTGTTAATCATTAAGAGAGAGAGGTTAAACCCTGCCTTCGGAAGCAGCCCTCACCCACCATATTCCCCAGGTTCTACAGGCGCACCCCCACCCCCCGCGCAGGCTGGCGGGGCTGTGGCCGGAGCAGGCCTTCCCCCCACCCCCGCCGTGCGCGGCGGCCACCCCC
>Ga0065711_1031318_pt1 | contig 29975 bp, 18 predicted proteins | sample Hoacrofraction12_FD_59098 | JGI IMG/M metagenome (GOLD analysis project Ga0065711, IMG submission 59098) | Hoatzin crop microbial communities from Cojedes, Venezuela - Epithelial fraction 12 v2 (version 2) | ecosystem: Host-associated > Birds > Digestive system > Esophagus > Crop | place...
CGCCGCTGCCCCGTCGCGGGCGGGGAGGCGGGAGGTGCCCCTTCCTTCCCCCGAAGTTTGTCGGCGAGCGGGGCTGCAGCGCGGACGGGGCAGCGCGGGCTCCCCTCAGCGGCCCCGGCTCTGAGGTGCCGCTGCCGCCCAGCGCCGGGACCGTTTCCCGCCCTCCGGGCCCGGCGGCGGCGTGTGGGGACGAGGGGCCGGTGCGGGGCCGGGGACAGCCCCTCGCCGCGGAGACCGGCCCTCACGGGGCAGCCGCTCGGGTGGAGACAGCCGCCGTGGAGCGACTGTTAGCCGGAGCCCGCCGCGAAGCCGCCCGCGCTCGTCTTTGAAGGAGCGCCTTACTGACTGCCTGCTGGGGGGGGTGTGTGTGTGTGTGTGTGTGTGGAAAGGCAATACCGCCCGGTTAAAATGTCAGCACGGAGAAAAAACCCCACCTTATTTCGTACTGTAGAGATGCTTGTAACGTGGCTAGGCAGGTGGGAGAAGATCAAAAGAAGAAGGGTCAGTGGTATGTCAGCGGTCGGATCGCTGCAGGCTCTTGGAGTTGGGAGCTGCTGCGTTGAGTGTGAGGGGCAGAAGTAAATGTTTACATCTGTTCTGTTTCTCCTGGTTTCTGTTCCTCAGTGTTTCTGTTCCTCAGTGTTTCCATCTCTGTCAGCACAGGCTGGTCAGTTTGCGCTGAGCCTTTGGATTCGATTCCCTTCCGCTAGCATAGCTTGCGGATCAAAATCCCGCAGGGGAAACCTGGTACAAATAAATCTTGTTTTCAGCAAAGTAAAACTATGATATTTTGATTTTTCCTCTTGTAAAATAGTTTTCCTTTCACCTATGCAGCTTGGTTTTTGGAGGAGTCCTAATATTCTACTGCTCTTCCTAACGCTGTATGTCATTCTCTTTGGGACTGGGAGTTTTGCTCCAGTGCTTCAGCAAGGTACTATATAGCACTTGTAACCTCGAACAAGTAGTAATCACGGCTGGAGAATAGCAGCTTCAATTTTCCCCGTGTGTGTATGTGTATTTATTTTGCATACATGCGGGTAGAAGGCAGAAATGGAAAAACCTGGGTTCTTGCTTGTGCAGTTACCTCATGTGTAGTAGGTCTTAAGTAATGCTTGTATAGAATTTGTTCACCTGAAGCTTATTGAAGTATCATGGCTTTCTTGTCATTTTTTAAATATCCTTTTATGTTAAAATCCTTCCTTTCATAAATAACCATGCTTTTGAGGTGGCCAGGATAGTAAGTTTGCTAAACAATCAGTTTTGCTCTTGGAAAACAAATAATTTCAATTGCATTTCACAGAAGAAAACAGCTTGTCTGTTGGTAGCTAAGTCATTTCATAATTTCAGCTTGCAGGTGGCAGCTTGCAGAATGGATGGGAAAACGTATTCAGATGATTTTGTTTGGTCTAACTTCTGCACAATCGGAAGGGATAATGATGATGCTTTTTCTTCTACTGTTTTTCTTTGCTGGCCTTTTGTAAGGATACTAGCGTACACAGCACTCATTTAGGCATTTCGGTGGTTCACAGTGGTGATTTCAGCTGCCTTCCCATATGTGCCATTAGCTTGGAGAAATTTAGTACAGAAATAAAATTAGTTGCTTTTGTTTTATGAAGAGCTTCAGATGCTGGAAATTTGCTTGCGTCACCCCCTCCTCTTCCTTTTCCTCCTCCTCCCCCCTACTTTCTCCCCATTTTGGGTTGATAAATCTGTAAGTCTTCATTCTCACCTGGCTAGACCAGAGTCTTTGATGCTGATAGGGTAGCAACAATAAAGAAGTATTATAAAAACTTACATATAAATACATGAAACGAATTTATTTTGCTTGCCAGCACTCCCAGGCTGTCTCATTATGGAAGATCCTGTCTCTTTTGACTGGCAGCATCGGTACAGATTTTCTCTGGAATCATTTCAGTCTGTACAATCTTATGTTCTTTGAACACTTGGGAGTGGGAGGAAACTCAACCAACCCCCAACCAAAATAAAACCAGGCCTTATATTAAAATGTAATTAGAAGTATAAAGAAATTGTATTTTAAATGTTTTGTCTACTGTGCACAACATAATCATTGGCTTTCATTTTTTGAAGTGGTTATTATTAGTCATGGTTTCACAGTAGGTAAGTCACACAACCATAACTTTTTTGTAGCTTGTTTAAACTGACCCACAGTCCAATGAGGTGATTGGAATGACTCTGGGGTCAGTCAGCCTTGAATCAGGCTGTAAAAGAGGAAGATAACAAAAATGTTACCTTTCTCCTTCAAATGGATTTTGTCTGTGAAAGCAAAATAATTAACTCCTCAGTTTTTAACATTCTTTTCACTTAAAGGACAGGTAATTGTAAGTATTTGGAAGTTGTTACACTTGAAAGGGTATTGCTGAAGATAGGATGACTCCTACATTTATAATGTGGCATTATTTCATTATATATATATACACGCAGCATAGTGTTTTTTAATACTACAACATTTACATGCATTTTGCTAATAGTTTGTTGACACATATTCCTGCAGTTCAGCTGCTGAACAATGAAAATAAATGATTGAGTTTTACTTTCTAGTATTATAACCAAGTCTGTTTACTCACCAAAATTTTAATGGAAATAATGGAACACTTGAGAGAAATGAATAGGAATTGAAGTTCATTACATTACATTCTCTGATTAAATTTGTATGTTTTGAATGGGTCTAAAAATGTCTGTTTTTTTCAGTGGATTTTAGTCCTGCTTGCAAAAGAAATAAAGATAAGACTGATGAAAATAAAGAGCTTTAAAATCTTTCTAAGATTTCTTTCCTTATCGTCAGTTCCTGAGCATTTAGCAAAAGGAGGGGAGGACTGGCAATTGACACATTCAGCTTCTGGCTACGTGTGCCAAATGATGTGAATAGCTATGTGTGTTAACAAACTTCATAGTACACAATGCATTAAATAAGCAACAAATACAAAATTATGGGTTGCATTTAAGACAGTACCTTTCTGCTTTTTTCTGCTTTACATAGCTTTGTTTGCAAGAAATTGTGTAGTTAATTGCTCTAACCTTTTTGGTTACTGTGGTGCTACACAGTTTGAACTTTCACCAGCTGATCAGTTTTTTTCTTGCTATATATTTTCTCTGTGCGCTACGGTAAGTCAGTGGTCCACCTGCTTGCATTGCATCAAAAAACTCAAAGGGACTAGAGGAAATTCTGGATTTAGCAAAGGTACTTCTTGCTCCAGAGACTGATGTGTGTGTTGGGGAGTTCTATACTGAAAGAAATCTGTTGCAGTTGTCTGAATTAATAATGATGTTTGGACATGAGAAGTTACTGTTTTTTATTGTAGCATCTGATAGCTCCCAGGCATAGGTCACCCTTCTTCGTGCTTGTGTACTTTACACACAACAAAAAGAGATCCGTGCCACAGAGGGTTTACAGTTTCTACCTGTGTTGTACAACTGATCTGGTCATTCAGAGATTGTGGTGACTGGGGGAGATGCCTGAAGGGAGCAGATGACACTCCTGTCTTCAAGGAGGGCAAGGAAGAGAATCTGGGGAAGCTGTAGGTTGGTCAGTGTCACCTCAATCTCTGGGAAGGTGGTGGAGCAACTAATACTACTGGATACTGTTGCCAGACAAGGAAGGACAAGGCAAACATACAAAGGATGAGAAGGTGATTGGGAGAAGTCAGCATACTTTTGTGAAGGGGCTGTCATGCTGGACCAACCCAGAAGACTTCTGTGATAAGGTGACTGCCTTCATAGATGTGGAGAAAACAATGGATGTTGTTTATCTCAGCTTCAGCAAGGAGTTCAGTACTGTCTCCTATAACGTCATACACAAACTGATAAAGTGTGGGCTAGATATGTGGACAGTGAGGTAGATAGAAAACTGACTTGCTGGGCTCCTGGGCTCTGATCAGTGGCATGGTGCACTCAAGGGGTTGATAATGACTCTGGTAGTGTTTAACCTCTTCATTAATGGTCTGGACAGTGGGACAAAGTGCGTCATCGGCAAGTTTGCAGAGGATACAAAATGGGGGAGGAGGGTTTGATGCACCAGCTGGTTGTGCTGCCATTCAGAGGGGCCTCAGCGGGCTGGAGAAAAGGGGGGATGAGAAACTTGGAAAACCAGGTTCAGCGAAGGGAGATGCCAAGTCCTGCCCCTGGCGAGGAGTCATCCCATGCGCCAGTCCACACTGGGGGCACCCTGTCTGCAAAGCAGCTTTGCAGAGAAGGACCTGAGGGTCCTGGTGGGCAACAAACTGAGCATGAACCAGCAGTGTGCCAATTGTGGCAAAGGTGGCCAGCAGCTTCCTGGGCTGCATTAGGAAGAGTGTTTCCAGCAGGTCAAGGGAGGGGATCCTTCCCCTCTGCTCAGCACTGGTGAGACGCACCTGTGGTGCTGTGTCCAGGTCTGGGCTCTGCAGTACAGAAGAGACATGGACACATTGGAGTGAGCCCAGCAAAGGACCACGAAGAATGTTAATAGATGGGAGCACCGGACATATGAAGAGAGGCTGAAGGAGCTGGGGCTGTTCAGCCTGGAGAAGATTCAGGGAGGATCTTACTAACGTGTAAATACTTGAGAGGAAGCAGTAGAGAAGACAGCCAGACTTTTTGGTGCCTGATAGGACATGAGGTAGTTAGCAGAAACTGAAATACAGGAAATTCTATTTAAACATAAGAAATATTTTTTTTTTTTTCTTTACATGGAGAGTGGTTGAACACTAGAAGAGGTCGCTCTGAGAGTTTGTAGAGTCTCTGTCATAGGAAGTATCAAAACCTGACTACACGAAGTCCTGAACATCCTGCTTTGTGGGATCTTCAGGGATCCTTTCCAACCTCAAGAATTTTGTGGTTCTGTAATATGAAGATGAAGTACGTTGTTAAAATAATTCCCCGAAGAGCTTTATCTGTACTCTCAAAGACATAGTATGAAATAGATCTTTTTTTCCCAGGTTATCTGAATATTGTTTGATTTGTTTCAAGGATCATGTGCATTAATATTTCATAAATCCTAGAAGCAGTGTGGCATGGGTTGTTGAATGTTATGGTGAGAGAGGCAGCATCTGTTGTCAATCACAGTTGTTTCAGGTCTCGTGGTTTTCCTCAGCTGCATATTAAAAACTAAAAGTCATAAAAATTCTGCTTGCATTCAGTTTTGCGAATAAGCTGAATTTGTGAGGCTATGCTTCTTCAGGTTAATACTATGTACTTAATACATTTTACAGAATAAGGGTGTTTTGCGTTGATCTTGTAATTAGGATCATGTCAAGTAGAAGATGTGGATCTGTCTTGTGTAGGGGAAGATATTCCTGATCTGGAACTCTTAAGTACTGTTATGTTGGAAGAGAAGGAGGGAAATGACCATAACATGCTGTCACCAAGAGATACAGTAGGCAGATTGAGGTATTCGCTATGCACTTTCAAACGAGAAGTGCAAAACATAATTACTTGAGGACAGTCCTACTTGTACTCTGTTTATTTATTCCTGGCTAAACGCCTTAGTGAAGTGAGGTTATGGTCAACATGAGTCTGTTAGAATGATTTTTGGGATGTCTGCATCTAGTGATGTGATTTAAGATTCAAGTTAGGACCTGAGGTGGTGGTGTTTTTATGGTTTAGCCTGGATAAATTCAAAGTGCCCAACAAAGCCACTCTTATCACTCCCCCTCCTCAACTGGACAGGGGAGAGATAACACGATGAAAGGCTTGAGGGTGGAGATCAGGACAGGGAGAGATCAGTCACCAATTACTGTCACGGACAAAACAGACTGAACTTGGGGAGAAAAAAAGTTTAATTTATCACCGATCAAGTAGGATAATGAGAAATAAAACTAAATCTTAAAACACCTTCCCCCCACCCCTCCCTTCTTCCCGGGCTTAACTTCACTCCCAATTTTCTACCTCCTCCCCCCGAGCGGCGCAGGGCGACGGGGAATGGGGGTTACGGTCAGTTCATCACACGTTGTCGCTGCCGCTCCTTCCTCCTCAGCGGGAGGACTCCTCACACTCTTCCCTGGCTCCAGCGTGAGGTCCCACCCACAAACTTCTCAAACATGAGTTCTTCTCACGGGCTGCAGTTCTTCATGAGCTGCTCCAGCGTGGGTCCTTCCCATGGGGTGCAGTCCTTCAGGAGCAGACTGCTCCAGTGTGGGTCCCCCATGCGGTCAAAAGCCCTGCCAGCAAACCTGCTCCAACATGGACTTCTGTCTCTCCACAGGTCTGCAGGTCCTGCCAGGAGCCTGCTCCAGCTTGGGGTCACAGCCTCCTTCAGGCAGCCACCTGCTTCAGCATGGGGTCTTCCATGGGCTGCAGGTGGAGATCTGCCCCACCATGGACCTCCATGGGCTGCAGGGCGACAGCCTGCCTCACCATGGTCTTCATCACAGGCTGCAGGGGAAAATCTCTGCTCCGGCATCTGGAGCACCTCCTCCCCCTCCTTCTTCACTGACCTTGGTGTCTGCAGAGTTGTTTCTCTCACATAGTCTAACTCCTCTCTCTCAACTGCTGTTTCACAGCAGGGTATTCCCCTTAAATATGTTACCCCAGAGGCGCTACCACCATCGCTGGTGGTCTTGGCCAGCAGTGGGTCCACCTTAGAGCTGTCTGGCACTGGCTCTGTCAGACACAGAGGAAGCTTCTGGCAGCTTCGCACAAAAGCCGCCCCCTTGTACCCCCCCCGCTACCAAAACCTTGCCACGCAAACCCACAATTGTGAAACTCAACTCCTAGACACTTGATGACATTTGGTCTCCAGCTGAAAGACCGTAGGGATGTAGGTAATCGGAGATGGAGCACCACAGGCTTTGGACAATCCTGTCTTCTTGCTTTCCTACATTCCAGATTTCTAGCATATCGAAGGACTTGACAGTTGCTAGCAATTCACTTTGAAATCAATTTCAAGCAATAAATAATTTATACTAGCAGTGAGACACTGCACTTGAATCTGTCGGGTTTTTTTTCCACCCCAGTTTTTAAGAAAACCATCTATTTGACCATGATAAGTAGTATGTTGAGTTCCTTCCAAATTATAGCTATTTACTTTCATTTGCATTTCTTTAGTATCTTTAAGAAAAAGACTCCTTAGGAAGAATCTTAGCAAAGCTTTCTTGTCTTAAATGGGACTACTTCTACAAATGAACTAGCTGAGACAAATTGATTAGACTACATCAACAAGGAAAAAAAAAACACAGGACCTTTTTATGATTATTTTTCTAATACAAACCAGAAGTGTATGCATAGGGTGGTGTCAGTATGAACAGTTTAAGATAATGCTGGTTCTGTGCAAAATAGCTCTTTGGGGTTCTTTTTGTAGTAAATGTTTATTTGGGTTTCTTATACATTAAGAAGTTTGACTTGTTCAAAGATGGCATTCAAAGCATATGACAGCCATCTACAAGTTTGATAGAAATATCCATCAGCTGCTGTCAGTTTCTGTGGTTCCAAGTGAAGCTTTGGCAATCCAAACCATCCTAAAGACAGAGTGGAATGCAGGTCTCCCTCATGATAGCACATTATGCTGTTGTCAAGTGAACTACTGGACTGAATGGATTTGATTTTTTTGTTAAATGAGATTTATTTGCCTTGAAGCCAGGATAAATTGGCTTCACATCAAAGAGTGATCTTTTCAGCAAAGTACGGGAATAGCATTGCCAGGCAGCAAATGTATTAATTCTGTAAGAACGGACTGTCTTATGTTCATAAAGATTATTACCAGTATAGTATCATTTAATGTGAAAATCTACTTAAATGTTTTTTTTTTTTTTGCGCAGAACTCTGTCAAGTGTGAAAATGAGCTCCTATAACATGAAACAATGTCTGCTTTTTTCTTTCAGCTTTTGCTGTAAGTGTAGTTCCTGAAGGTGCAGAAGATGAGACTGAACTACCAGTGCTGCAGGTAATGAATTTTAATTACCAGAACAGGAACATTTTACAGTCATTATAAAATCATGTAGAAGAGACCAGAGCAGACAGCCTATCATCTGTGACATTGATTATTTTGATCATTGACTTCAGTGGTACTAGATGTCATATGATGTCATTCTGTTCTGCGTGGAATATAAGAGGCATTTAATGGGACACAAGTTGTGTGTAGCCCTACTCTTCAAGTATTACTAGGATCTTAATTTAGCCTATGGATTCTTAGAATTACCAGAATAAACTTATACCTAGCACTTTTGATTTCTTTCTTATGCTGGATTTTCCGACTTGTTTTGACATTTGTGTTAAGAGAATTAGATTTTTTGGGTTTTGTTGTGGAACAAAATCACAATTGAGAAAACAATTTATTTTCTTTTTTCCAGGATCAGCTGAAGAGTGCATTAGAAACTTACAGTAATAAAAAAAACTTAGCGATTTTCGCATAGCTTCTACAAGTTGATAGTGTTATTGCTCTTGAGAATAGTTTTTGAGTATATAACCTTTATTAGTTCAGAGACAGGTTTTCCTTTCTTCTTGGTTTTGTTAAAGATATAATACATTGAGAAGGAAATGGCTGCCTCCCTGCTAAATTAGCATTATTACATATTGCTACCCAAGTCACGGCTCAAGTAAAGCTTGCGTATGAAATTTCAAATTAACAGATTAGAAGAACTAGTAGTCAGAGCTAGCCCTGCAGTTAAACAGCATAATGGATGTTAGGTGTCTGAATGTATGTCCTTTAATAGACTTCTGTCCACCAATTTTTTTATATTTGTAATAGATATTTGCGTATGTGTAAAAAAGATTTAAGAGAGGAAAAATCAAATAAAAGTACTGGAATGAATCAAGAGTTAGAATCTGTAACTGCTATTTAGATCTAGTGATCTCGCATCAAATGCTGTACAAGTATGGTCAGAGATACGTGTTTCTAAATAATTTTTGGTGTTGATGATGATTGCTATGTCTACAGTAATTTTGATAAATGAAAACGATCCCTGTTGCAGACTGCTGATCTGCTGCAGTGTATCTGGGAGACTAGGTAGTGTCATTCTGTTTTCATTACTTCTAAGTTGCTGTTTGTCAAATTCCATTACTGTCTCAATCCAGCTGTTTAATGTTATCATTCTTGTATAGGCTGTAATTTATGAAGGCTTTCCCACTATTTTAGAGTTCCAAAACTTCCCTCAGATGAAGTCAGAAGTGCCTCCTAGAACTCTTCAGGCCAAAATTCTTTTTTTTTTTAAATAAAAACCTTTTTTTTTGTGTGAACAGGAACGTAGCGGGCAATAATTGTTTTGTTTTCTGTTTTAGTAAAGATAATTGTAAAATATCACTTGTCACACTGTCTACCACAAAACACTGTGTATAGTCATCAAAATAACTTAGCCTTATAAGAATTTTTTTAAACTTTGTTGACCCAGTCAGCGAAGAAATGGTCATAAGCATGGATGCAAGGCAGTCATTCTTGAAAAGGTTTTACAGATGGCTAACAAAGATGTTGGAGCTTATGCATTTCAGTGCAAAAGCCAGACCTGGACAGAGGGAGGATTGCATCATCTGATGCAAATAGGACTAAAAGGATTAGACAGATGTGATATTGAAAAAAAGAAAAAGGAGGGAGGGGAGGAAAAAATGTGTTTATGAATAGGAATTAAATCACAAGGGTAGGAAAGCTATATACAGACTTATTACTGAGGAGTGCCTTATATGGCATTTCTGTCTGAAGGTCGTAAAGCACTTGAACCAAGATAAATCCTACAACATCCTTATGCAATTAGTGAAGATGATCTTGATTTTACATGTGGAGAAACCAAAGCACTGAAGTGCTGTTACCAGGGACAAATTGTGCAATAAATGAAGGCTCTGTTTTCCTTACTACACTTTTTGTAGGAAGTGCAGAGCTGTTTCTCCAGTCCTGTCTCTCTACGAGTCAGCAGTTCTTAAACAACATTTTTCCATCCAGCCTCTGTTATTTAGAAGCAATTGAATACGCTCCTGAGATATTTTTATGTGCATGTCTTGGTTTCCCAGTTAACGATGCAAATACAATGTCACTGTTGTCTGTTTCCCAGCAGTCCATTGAAATTCCATCACAAACATATGTGATACCGGAGTAAATCCCAGTGAAGTCATTTTATGTACAACAACCTTTTCATATTTATTTGTCTAGATAGAAATTGCTTTTGAGTCTTCCTTTAAGAGGTGTATTTCAATAAATGCTTGATAGTGGATCGAATGAGTAACAGTGTGTTGGGTTTCTTTTACTGCTGAACAGGTGTGTTTGTGTTATAGAGTTCCATATTCTAAATTTTGTACTCAGGAGATACATATTGGAAAAAGAAAAAAAAGACGACGTTAATTTGAACTTAAAGAGCTCTGGTATAAATTGAGTCATGGAAAAGCATTCTCCTTTTTTTTTACCTTTTCTTTTTATTCTTTTACTGTATTGCCTAAGTAATAGTGTACAAACGTAAAATATGTTTCAGTGCTCAATGTTGAAAAACTTTTTACTTTAGTTTTTTTGTTAGTTGTTGAGTTAAAACCTCTATATATGCATTTACAATCTGATAATGCTTTGACTCCTTGTGTCTCTGTATAGAAATATTTGAGGTTTTGCATGTATCTTTATTTTGCTTTTTCTCCTTTCTTCTAGAAGTCTGAAAAAAGTGGAACAATTGGTAAAATAAGCAGAGGTAAGTACTGTATAGTTTGTATTTTTTTTCACTGTGGCTGCCTTTTTAGTATAAATGAAAGATGGTTATGCTTTGAAAAGTGACTGTGTGAACAGTGCCTAAATGCTCAATAGCATTGTTAGTTGATCGTGATTCCCAAATACTTTGTATTTTTTTTCTCTACTCGTGTAGTCTCATCAAACAGAAGCTTCTCGATCTCTGTATTTGCAATTCTTGTAGTTAAGCGTTTTTCTGAAAGTGTGCACTGGCACTATGAAACTGATGCATTGCTTTTTGTAGTACGCAGTATTTTAAAATGAAATTTCATGATGCTTAGTTGCAGTTCTTGTAAAAATTTAACATGAAACTGGGTTTTACGATTCTGCTAGGCTCTCATGGTACTTGTAATAACTAGGGTTATTATAAATTACTTGTAACAACTTGTAATAACCCTGTAATATCTGGAAACAAGTATTTAAGAAACATGTCAAATGTTAATAGGATACTGAGTGGTAAAATACATTTTTACTGGACATGTGAGATAAATTATGAGAATAAAAGTTCTGCAAGCTTCTGCCTTTTCTGAAAACAAGTCTGATGTCCTTCTAGTGAAAAGTTTACAGACCTGAGCTAAGGATTGCATTCTCTGCACTGTAACCTAGTGCTGCCTCTGCTATGCTATAGCAGTTCAATTCCTAAAGCAACTTGGGCTGTTGTGGTACTGCTTACTCTTCTAAACCCTGAGCACTTGGGTCTGCTTGTTCTAAAAAGAGCCAGCTTCACCATGTTTCTGTTGCAGCAGTTTCTGAATAGTTGTGAATTCATTCTGACATCAAAGCTGAACACCGGGAAGAGTTAGCATGCCTTTAGTGGAGTTGCTGACAGAACTCTGAATAGTGCTGAGAAGGTCTGGTTTTTGTTTGTTGGCTTATTTTGGACTTCATTGCAAGCTCTGTCCCTAACATAGATAACCACTTTTGTGGAAAATAATTAAGTCCCTTGTCCCATTTATCTCAAGTTTTACCACTGAAAGGTCAGGACACGTCTATAGAAGCTTTATTGCTCTTTCCCTGTTAACCCATAAGGTGAACACCAGATCCGGTGATGAGGATCTGGTGTCAAACAAAGTCCGTTTCCTCTATGTGTTCTTTCATCTCTTTCTGTGCACAGCCAGGTGCTGGTTGCTGCTTTTATCACTCCCAGCAGACCTGCTGTGTCTCACTTCATAAAACATCCAGGGACGCGCTGACAGTCTTTTTTTTTTGGCTTTTAACAGTGCTCAATTTTCATAAGTTTTAGTATAATCTCATTACTTAGGAAAGTTATATTTAGGAATATTAGAATGGTACGTTAGTAATGTAACTACCGTCATCTATTATTTGTTTCAGTAGGAGGTCACTTTAAGGCAGACAAACAAAAGTATTTTGTGCAGCAGGTAGCAAAATTTAGAGACTTGCTGCCACAGAATGTTGTGGAAGCAGACCATACAGCAGTTTCAAGAGTGGGCAAGTCCATAAATGTATCGTAAGATAAATAGGTAGCAGTGCGTTGTCTGGCATTTCCTAATACAGTAGTTGTGGATGATGTTAAGAGTATGAGGAGCACTGCAGAAAGTGAAGGTCTTGTGGTGTCCCTAAACAGCGTTTCCTGTTGCTACTGTTAAAGACAATATACTGGACTAGATGCACTCCTGGTCTGATCATAGCATCATAGAATAGTTTGGGTTGGAAGGGACCTTTGAAGGTGATACATCATTTCTTGTATTCTGTATCTTCTTTTTAACAAGATTCTACCTGTGCGTAAGAAAGAATTTTTTTTTGTTTTCAAAGTCTCTTTTAATCCATTTCAATGGGTAAAATCAAGGAAGGACTTGAAACAGAGAATGAAATTCTTGATGTTTCTTAGTTCCTGTTCTTCTTTTTCAAACTGTTATACAAGAAAAGTCTTTCTTCTTTATAAATAAGCTGTACCTTTGTACCAAGGAAGCAAAGTTACCATCTGTAATTTTACTTTCAGAGTTTTAGGAGGTCTTTTTAAGTATACTTAGCCAAGTCTTTGAAGACAGGTATCAACATCTTGGTATCGTAGTCACTGGGAAGATAAGTGTAATAAACAGAAGACTGAGCTTGATGTTCTCGTGGTTGCTTTGTCTACCCAGAATGTCATGTAGCTTTCTGGATTGACTGGTGTACAGAGTTTCGTGCATGGATAGTTCAGCCAGTGATGTGACTTACGAATATTGGCTCATCATTGCCACACCATGGCAAAAAGTCTTGTCCTGCAGGTAGATGTATAGGTACTCTGTTGGTGGGTGTATTTGTCCCCAAATGGTAGGCTATATTGCGGACCAACAGTATTTTCAGCTTTTAGAATATTTGAATAACAAGAACATATATCTACTTGAAGTGAGACCCTGGCTATTTCAGGCTAGTGTACAATGATTCTGCGTTCTTTGGAAACTCAAGGAAGGCTTGAGCTTGGGAGTGTGAATTGTCTAGATGCCTTCTGCAGTCTGTGGAAAGAGAGGGCCACTTCCAGAGGGTGGCTGAGATCCAAGGTAGGTTGAGTCATTCTCTCTGGAGATATTCCTTGCCTCCAGAGTATCTGCTTGCTTTTGACTGCGGGTGAGGGCATGTTTGGTTTGGGTGTTTTCCTTTTTTTCTTAAAATGTGTATTAAATGAGACAGGAAGAATGAAGTAATCTTGAGGCTTTTTTTCTTGTATTTGATGCTTGTAAATATGGTGATGTTAGACTTCCTCTGATCTGCAAATACCTGCAATGTTCTGAAAGGATCAAAAGTGTTTTTTAACAGTTACATCCTTTTAATATCCTGCCTGGCCTAGTTCTGCATTTTATCTAGGCTCTCTTGGAATTAGTGAGAGAGTTTGGGTGGAAAGGACAGAACAATATGCCAGGATTAAAGAAGTTTTTCTTTAGTATGAGAGGAAATGCATAGATGATGAACCTTCTTTTTTGTTTTTTTTTTTTTTGTTAATTGAGTATTAAGACACATCATGAGTTCTGAAGTGGTAAGCAATGTACTTTATGTATTACAAAACTATGGAAGTGTACAGTTTGAGGAAAAACTAGATACTATTATTTCTAATTTCAAGAAGTAAACAAGTTCATTAAAAATGTGCATTTGGAATTGATTTTAAAGAGGTTTTTTTGGATGTTACTAAGGCAAGTAATTTAGTAAAATTCAGGAAAGAGAAATATTGGAAATACTGAAACTGTGTTGAGAGAGAGTGTTTGAAGGTACAATGAATGGCTTTTGGTTCTCATGCTGCAGGCCGTAAGTAGATAGTCATTACAGTGAGTATTGCATATTTGATAAATGAGCATGCACACACAGATGAGAATGTGTGTCTGTATCTATCTGTGTGTGTATATATATGTGTACACTGCCTTTAATCTAGAAAGATCCCAATAACATTGTATAAACACATTTACAAATTATTATTCTTAACGTGAGAAAACACTTGTGTCTACTTTTAACTGTGGAAGCTTTATACGAGGCTACAATAATCTGCTTAAAATATAAGAACTAAAAGATCCTGATCTGGAGTTTCAGGTTGTTATTAGAATTGGTATAAAAGGAGGGGGAGGCCTACAGAATATGCAAATATCCGAATTTTGTTGAACCCAAATTGAAAGCTGAGTTTTCTGACCTACACAGTAGAGTCTCCAGTTTGTGAGTTGAAGCACCAGTTTAGTTTTTGTTTGACTAAATAATGAGACATTTTGTACTTTCTCACTGGAGTGAAAACCTTGTTTTCGTTATATGAATACTCTATTTAGCCTTAAACAAATTAATTTTATTTCCATCACTTCTTAAGAAAGAAAAACCCAAAGAAAAGAGGAGCTAGATTTAAGCACCATTGACAGAGCTGCAAAGATGTCAGTGGCATTCTTTTACTATTAGAGGCCAGTGGTTAGACTGCATCCTAGTTGTTCCAAAGTCCTAATTGTGATTTTTGCAAAAGTGGTTTGGACCATGTCACACATTCTCCAGGAAGTATATAAGTCATCATGGAATTCTGGATTTTCTGTTGATGCCTGTTCTACCTTTTTAACGATGTGTTTAAACATTCAGTGAGTCAGAGACATGGTTCTAGATGCCCACTGTTTCAGGAGAGTTAGGTAATTAGGAAGCTCAGGAGCCATTTTCATTCTTCTTCATTTCTAGAACAATGGGAGAGAAGAGGGAAGACCCATCACATAATATACTTGCAACCTGGAAGTTAAGAGACTGACTTAAAACACCAAAGACCATTCAGATCCAAACTACCTCACAGACGAGAATCTGGGTTTCTTGCATCCTGGATGAATGCTGGCTAGCAGAGGAAGGCTAGCAGGCAGCATCATCATCTCATGTTCTAGGAGCTTTCTTCATCTTTTTTTTTTTTTTTGGTCTGTAATGTTTGTATTATTTTTTCAGCAGTTTTGAGTTGAGTAAACCAGCCTTTTGTGGTGAATAAACTCTGGAAGAAAAAAAAAAAATCGTATACAGGTATATGATTATATTCATGCTGGTCATTATACTACATTGCTTATCTTCCAAAGAGAAGTTTTTCCCTATTGCCATCTTTTGAACTGATTTAGTGATAACTCCTAAAGAGGCGTATTTTGCAAAGGGTCGTCGTATACTTGCTAAAACACACGTTACTGTTACTGGCTTGTTAAAAGTTTATTAAGGCTCCATTCTGTTTTGCAACGAGACAGGATTGTGCGAAGACTCAGGAAGTTTCAGCTTTCATGTTTCCCAATTTTTAATTTTTTAAGTTTGTTTTTTTTTTTTTTCTGTGAACTTGCAGTATCTTTCCAATCAATGAGCATTTGAGATTGTTGAAGATATTTTCCAGATATGGAAATATCTTAGGGAAATAAAAGAGAAAAGAAGACAACAAGAGAAACAAAGTCTATCAATAGCTCTTCTGGATACTAATCTTCCGAAAGACTGCATTCTTTTTCTTGCTTGGCTGACTGTTTCTCAACTTGAGAAACAATTTCCGTGTTTAGTGTTATACGTGCTTTCTGTTGACATTTTCATACACTGAATATTTCTTTTAATGGACTACTTTTAAGTGTCTGTAGCAGAGGAAACTATTGCCCTTTGATTAAAGCAGTAACACCAAAGTAGTTATTAGATTACTCCTAGAAAGTATTCTATTGTGGGATATCACTGTTGTTACACATACCATAAGTGAAATTGAGTGTAATTCAGATGCTTATATATCTGTAAATGTACTGATACTAAAACAGTAATTATGTAAAGCAATATAGTTTTTGCTTTTTGTCTCTGGGGATGTTTTCATTGTTGTGAGTGTAGATTTAGCCCTTTGACTCTCGCTAGCATCATTGAAGTGTAATTGTAATTTTTGCACTAATTTTAATTTTTGCACATGAAGTCTTGCAAATTTCTTGCTAGATAGCAAATAGCTGCTATTCAGACATTTTTATTGTGCATGGGCTTTTTAAGCAGTTTGTTGGGTGGGTCAGAGGATGAAGGAACACTGCGTGGGAAAAAATGTGAGATCAGAACTGTTATCTGTCTCAGTGCTTATGCCGTCTCTGCAACTTTGTCAGCAGGAACCTCACAGAATTTGACATTTTGAAAGTCTGTGTTGGTGAATAAGCTAATAAATTGAGGAGAAAGTGTGTCAGGGGAAGGCAGAAAAACATTTAACTGCAGCTTTGATCTGTCATAGGACTCAGCTGTTCAGAAAAACAAAGGAATGTGATCGATGGTCAGGTCTTGGACGTGGCAATCTGCTCATAATCTTAGCAAAGATATTTGGGGTTAATGCTCTTTTTGTTGCCACTGGTTTTCTCGTGAACCTTCTTCAAGAGCTCAATTTTACTCTTTTTCCTTGATACTAGTGCTTTCTTTTTTTGCATATTTGTTCTCCGTCTTTGTTCCACTGTTCTTCACTCGTTCCACTTCTATTTGCCAAGTTATCATTTTTAACCTAGAGGTCAAAATCTTGATGAGAAACTAGCATCTTTTAGGTTGATGACTATGATGCAAGAATATACATTTTAAAAATAAATAAGGCATGATGTAAAACTTGAATTTACACTGCAGTGAAGCTGCAAATTAGAAGTGTTGAACTAATCTGCTGCCTGACAAGCTTCACGTGCTTCCTCTAAGGGGTTATGTCCTTGGGATGTTTGCCTTCGCACAGACGTTGCTTGTAGTAAAATCTGGAAGCTTTCAGTCAGCCATGACACTGGATTTTCTTTACTGAACTTTCATCGTGGACTCCCTTCAATTTGACATCTGCTGTATCTCATCGGAAGTTTGGTTTCAATGGAGTACCAGTAACTGTGCTTAGGAAGCACTCTGAGAGGTTTTGTATCCTTTATTTCTCTGTCTGCTTTCATAATGTTGCTAATGATGGTGATTGGGAAGTTTTGCTTTTCTGAAATCTGAATCTTATGTCTTTTTTTGTTACCTATATAATTTGTTTTGGTGTGCACTTTATTCCGTCTCCACATTTTTTTTCTTTCTGTACAGATCCCATGGGACTTCATCTTTCGTTTCTTTCCTTTTGATACTGCCTTGTCTTGGAGCGATGTCATCTGTAAACATTAACTCAGCAGCCTTTTCTGTGCTGTCTCCTCCTTGAATTAACTAGAATTTGTTCTCTCTTATGCCTGATCTGGCTGAACAGAAACTGCAGTATAGCGTCTCCTCATCTTAGACATTGCTACTTAGTTATGGTCTTGGGTGGGTTATATAGCATAGGTCAAACTTGTTAAGGATTCTGGAAACGGCGTCTGTCCTCTGCTCTTCCTTTCACCTTCTCATCCTCCGCTGTGTTCTGCTTCTGAACAGAATGAAATCTGCCTGTTTTTCTTAGCTTTCAGAGTTCTGAGAGATTATTTTATCTGCTGTCATCAAGAAAATCTGGCTATCTTCAGCTTCTCCATGGTATCGGCCTTCATCACCTAGTTGTATTTTTTAATAAGCATTTTTTTACTGTCCATAACTGTTTGCAGAGCTACTTCATTATTTTCTTTTAAATTTCTCAGTCTCCTCTCCTGTTGAAAGTTCTTAACTATGGTGCCTTTGAGCACTGTGAAGACACATTTGAGGTGTTGATGCTGTCCTATCAGATAAAAGTATTACATTGTTGTTCTTACTTACATCTCTCTCCATCTGATGTTTGTTTCTGGGTAGGAATTTAAGCTCTTTGTTGAGGAAGCAGCTTTTCCATTTTGTGTTCATCGATTGCCTAGTGAAGGGAGATACTGGTCTATAACTAACACCTTTTAATTCTGGTGATAACAAGTGCTGGTGTATTGGAGAAAAAGGAACTTCATGAATGTGGCTGCTGTAACTATGGGCATAAGTTTCTTTGTTGCTGCAGATCTAGTCGTGTCATAATTTTTATGTGTTAATCCTCAAAAGGACTGGTTTGGATTTTGTTTGTGTGTTAAGTTATGCCTTTTTATTATTTTGTGAAATGGTTGTATAACTAAAGAAATAGCTTGCTATGTAATAGATTCCCCCCCACACCTGGGGTCTCAGTGGCTTTGGAGCAAAACTGAAAATAACTTCTTTTGTCTTTAAATCTTCTTATTTTCTGGTTCACAGAATTAAAAGAAATTGTATTTATCATCCAGAGTCAAAGTAATTCTTTTCATTCCAAGAAAGCAGAAGATCTAAAAAGAGGTATTTTAAAACAGGCTGCAGATCTTGGAAAGGTATGTTTAGATAATATAGATTGCACATTGTTATGTATGTTTTTACTGCATTATACTAAAAATACAGTTTTCTAAGGTTCCTTTTTTGGATCCATTTTATTGATTGTCTTCTGTGTGCTTAGAAGAGAACTATCTCAGTGGGTGTTTACTGATTGTATAGCGTGATGTATCACCCAAGAATTCTAATTTGAGCTATCTACTTTTTTGTATAATAACTGTTTTTATTTGTATGGCATTTGATGTAGAAGTGATAACAAGAAAGACTTGTAGTGTGCATTTAAGAAAAAGTCAGATGCTTTCTTTATGAAAACATAATCATTTAAGCAGTACTTAGAATCATTTTTAGCTGAGTACTTTATTAGAGCCAATGAAGATGCTGTAAAGTAGATTTTGTCAGAATTTCATTGCACAACTGTAGCATTGTGGCAGGAGAGCAGCAATGTATGTGGACATAAAAATCCGAACACAGGATTCCCTGCTTCCAGCGGCACTAGTCTTCCACACCTCTCTTGCCTACATTGGTATTGGCTCCCTCCCTGATGCAGTACCTTCCTCAACTACTCCTTGTTCCTCTGCCACCCCGCTGCAGGCTGAGCACTCTGCCTCTCGCCTGCTGGTGAGCCATGCTGGCCTGGGAGCGGCGTGTTGTACAAGTCTGGTTTTGACTTAACACTCTTAGTATGAGCTTTTCCTTGTAAAGCTTAACCTAGAGAGGTTTTTAAGAGACTTACATTGAAAGGTAAGTGTACATAAACAGTGTTTTATTTTCTTTGTCTTTAATAAAAATAAGAACAAAGTAAGAGGCGTGCATCACCTGATATGCAGTCGCTTGCTGTGAGGTTATTGGACCTATTTTTCAATTTCAGGTTCTTGGTTGTAAAGGAAAAAAAAGTCAAATTTAAATTGTCTTATGTATTTTGGCCTTGGAGTGCCTAAATCAGGTTCCTGGATGTTTTAGGCTTCATTTATCCAAGCTTATCAAACCTGTTGTAGTTAAATCAATTCTAAATGAAATTTTTAATCCCTTAATGAAATCAGTCATGTGAACAGCCTTTGTTTTGTGGAGTTCTGCACTTTCAGAGTCCTCTTTGGGACTGGGGCAAGCATTCGGTTACAATGTGTGCAGAGAGGATTATGGCTTCAGTTGTTGAAAACAAGGATTTTAGTTGAGTTCTGTAACTGATGTTGCAGAATATGAAAAATTGAAAGATCATTATATAGAAGTGTAAGTAGCTCCAGTGAGGGAGGAATATAGGCATGTTTTACAGGAGAGAGGTAAAATCTTTTTTGTAATCAGAGCCTTGTACCTGTGAGTACTTCTGCCTTGAGCAAACTGAACTGGCTTTTTAAAAACTTCATTGTTGAATTAAGGAGATTGCTTTATGGGAATGCTGAAATGGTGATGCTTTTCCAATTCAGCAGCACTCATAGCATCTTAGAGAAGCAGTGATGGAAATGCCTCACACCAAAAATCTCATACGTGAAATCTGGGAAAAGGGGAAAGCCATCAATGTACAGGAAGAAAATGAACATAGACAGCATGTACTTGGCACGTCTTGATTTGTTTTTGTCCACTCACAGTTCCACTGTACGCCACTGAGAGGCATGACCCAATAATACTAATTATGGAGAAGAGACAGAAGATCTCTTACATTCTGCACATCAACATTTGAAGTTCACATTTTTCATTAAAAAGAATACATATGAAATAATTACTTTCAGGCGAAGGAAGTTAAATTGTTGTGTTTTGAAGGACAACTGCCATATAGGAACAAAGGACTGGATCAATTGCATCATCAGGTTCACTGGTCTGTTGTCACAGGACCAAATGATAGATGTTTAGTCCATGAGGATTCATTAGTTATTATTTTCTGCTGTTTTAAAATGAGAAGTGGAAGCCAGCTGCTAGATATGTGTTTCTTAATCAAACTGCAATATCTACATTGCTTTAAAATGGATGGAATCACTCACATTCATATTTACTTTAATATTTACAAGTCATTTGTCTGCTTATTTTGTTTCACTGTGTACTTAAAACATTTTTTTCATGTGAAACTAATCTGTAATTCCGGTCACCAGTAGATGTCATTATTGAGTTCACGCTTAAAAGCGTATTCCATAGCAATTTATTGAATATTAACCAAAACTCTTAAGTATATTAAACAATGACTAGAACACAGCAATGAAGACAATTCCATAAGTTTTTACCAATTTTCTTATTTTTTGCGAGATTTCCACGTTTAAGAAGCTCTGTAAGCTAGGCCTCCCTAAGGAAGCTGTCAGAGTGTGAAATGATAATATTTGGGACTGTTCCCTTTCTAGCTTCTTAAAAAAAATGAAAACCAGGATTAATTTTTTGTCTATTATATTTGAGACTAAAAAACAGTTATAATACAGTTTTTGAAAATGATGGCTTTTGTCTGAAGTACTGTTTTAGGTACAGATAATGCTATTTAATTACCTAGGATCGTGACATTGTTTTGAAGACAAAGATCTGTGTATTCATTTATGAAAACTGTTCTAGTAGACCAAATGCCTTCTTTTTTTCTTCTTTTTCTTCCCCTGAGGCTTCTTATATTGAACACTCTCAGCCAATTCATTATGTTCAAAAAACTGTTTTTTCCTGAAAAGCTATCCTAGGGAATCCTATGTATATTAACCTATGTGTATATATCCTAAGGAGTCTTATGTATATTAACCAGAAGAAAAATAACAAATTAGTGGTATTCATTATAGAGTTTTTATAAAAAAATCCCAAGCAAACCAGTCATAGACTCATAGAATCATTTAGGTTTGAAAAGACCCTTAAGATCATCAAGTCCAACAATAGACCTAACACTACCAAGTCCACCACTAAACCATGTCCCTAAGTGCCACATCTGCACATCTGTTGGACACCTCCAGGGTCGGTGGGTGACTCAGCCACTTCCCTGGGCAGCCTGCTCCAATGCTTGACAACCCTTTCAGTGAAATATGTAAGAATAAGATTTTAAGACTGATACCGTGGAGTGCTGGAAAATGAAAATGAGTGTCACAGATTTCCGTATGAATAATAGATGATGTGAAATATGACCTCTGTTTTATAGAAGCATTACAACTATAATTTGTAGTATTTTTACTATTTGGCTTACTTTGTTTTGAGCAAAATCCTATATTTTGTACCCTCTTATATAAATGAAGTTTCACAGATTTAAACTATCCCTACATATAAAGAGCAGTATTGCTCATTTGTGAGTTTGAGGACTATTACTTTAGAGCTTATTAACATCAGTTTAAAAGAAACAAGTACAGTCAAAAGTATGGAGCTGTACATAGAAAACTTCCATATTATGTTGTTAGAGTAAATACTTGCTTTAGTTAACATCTTCATGAAACTTTCATAATATTGTTTCTTTGTCAATCTCCCAATTTCCAGTTTGGCTAAGGTGAAAATAGGTGACAAATGTTAGGAGCATCGTATGGTTGTGTTCTCATTTGTTTAAAGCAATTTTGCAAAATCCTGTTTCCTGAAGCGCAGCAGGAGCAAAAATGATCAGAAACGCAGCTGGCCTGGGCCCCTGGTCGGAGCCTCAGAAGTTCAGTCTCTTTGTTATCTTACAGGACCATGCTTACAGAAGGTTCTATTTTTGTGCTGCCAACACACATTGACTGCAACTCAGTATCCTATCTGCTGCATCTATAAGGTTGAAAAGTCTCTTGGTGCCTATCTCAGCTTTATTTTATTACATCATTAAAGTCATAGCCACAGTATCTGTTGCCAAAGTGCCAATTGTTGTTGAGCATGGCATATGTGCTTTAAAAATCCGTTGTTTTTAATTGCCTAGGCTGTAGCAATGGCAGCATTGCACTCTTTCAATAATATGGAAGATTTCTTTGTTAAAAGTGTTGGAGAGGGATAAAGAAGTATAATTAGCTTGCTTGAATTTTAATGTATGTATGTTAAGCCATCACCATATTTCTATCTGAAATCATCTGTCTCCAAATTGTTCGTGCTCATGTTTTAGCCATCTGTGAGAGACTACTTTCAGGGAGTTTGTAGATTGTATCTTTTCCTAATTTGCCGGTGGGACACACATTCCTTTTCTGGGTGAATTAATATTTTCTGAAGTTCCTCCTAGCTCTACTTCCACATCTGATTTCAGATGCTGGAGTGAAGCTAGCTGATCCACTAGATGATCCACAGAGGTCCCTTCCAACTCCTACCATTCTGTGATTCTGTATGATTCTGTGAAGTTCTGTTGTCCAAAAGCGTCCTGAAATATTCCTCTCCGATTGATTGATATTGTTCCCACAATGAATTCTGACATCTTTATCTCACTTGAAAGAGATTTTGAAATATTGTCAGGCTAGGATGGAAAAAACTCTGAAAATGTGTCTAGATTTTTCTTGGTCTATAGTAGTAGTTGCCTTATTTTATTCCTTGTTAGATGTATTGCACAAGTGAACAGGCATACATTCCTCCTCCAGATCTACAGCAAGCTGTGTGGCTAAAATTTCCTGATGGTTCTGAGTCTTGGAACAGGTCTGAACTGTTCTGCATTTTCCCCTCACTGTAAAGCTCACATGCATGTTAATTATGCTGCGTTTATAAAATCTAGTGAAAGGATTTCTCATCCACCGCAATAGATCCTCTGTGTTTAGAAAAGCTATTTAATTTGCTGGAGACCTTTCAAAATTCATACCGTAAGTGAAGGCAATCCATAATATATCTGTTGCTTCTGCTTCTGTAATTCTTGCTCAAATTCTATGTTCTAGTCTGAAAACCCTGCTTCCTCCTGTCCCTCCAATAATGGCTGCCTGTGCCGCAGAAACTGCGTTCAGCTGAGGCTGGTCAGATGATTCATTTTTGGATCTTGCAGTTTTAACAAGGTTAAACTGATTGTATTTAAGTGAAGTGTTGGGCTACATTCTGTCTTGCCCCTCCATCTCCATGTCTACAATGATTTCTCTTATGGCTAGGATTTCCACAATATCAAGATCAACCCCATCTTTTTTAATTAGAACAGGTATTTTTTAATATAATTTTAAATTATAGTATTTCCCAGTGTTATTAGATCTAATGTCTTCTTTTTTTTTGTAAAATGTTAGTGTGAAATCTGTTTCCTTCCTAGCAACAGCTTTCTTTTCTTCTGCCAGGATTTATTCATGTCAAATAAATCCTGCAGCCTCATGAAAAGTTCTTGTCACTTTAGTTCTTAGAATGCTTATTCCTTAAGATGTAAGAGTTTATCTTGGCAGGCAGTGGACAGTTTTTGTTGACTTTATTTATGAAAAACAAGGCTCTTTGGCATACCTTCTCCATTAGCTTTCCATCGTTTTTCCCTCTTTGTAGAACGAAGATCAGATGCCAGCCTATACCAGAGCTGTCGGGGAAGATACTGTCGTGTCATCTGTGATGTTGATCTTGTACGCCACTCTACTTGGCCCAGGTCTTGCTAGTCGTTGGCTGATCAGCAGGACTCTCTCCACAGCGAAATGATGAATCTAGCACATGACTGGCAATAGACTGTGTGAAGGTATCTTGCTGAGATGACAAGTCCTGCACTTCTCTGGTGAAGGCAGAGATGCTGATGGGGTACCTGGAGCACTCTTACCTTCTCAAAGAAGTGAATTCACTGCAGGGAGTCCTTCATGGACTCAGAAAGTTGGAGTAATTAGGAGACATGGTACTGCAGTGAAAGAGAGGAGGAAAAAGTTCCAGCCTTTATCAGTGGCCTCCTGAAACCACACAAATCCTTGTCCAAAAGTTTTGAGCATCATAGTACCCGGTATATGCTGCTCTTGTAATGCTTTTTTTTTCCATCTGTAGTGCCGGAGTCAGATAATAGCTGTAACTACTAAAAGCTCTGGATCAACTCTGGTTTATGAATAGAAAATGCTGGAAACAAGATTTCTGTGTCCTTTTCTACACCCCCCCACCCCCAACAATATTTTGCGTTTAAAGAATGAACACATAAATATTGCTATACTAGTTGAATTTTCTCCTAAGCTTGCATACTTGTACCTTGCATAATTTGGATTTCTTGTTTAAAAGACAGAAAACAAATTAATGGATTAACTTAGTATTTTGGACTTGCCCTCATTTTCAGACTCCTCTGTAAAGTTTAGTTGAACCTGCATGTTATCCAGCCTTTCTTCTCTCCCCCTTTGCTTTTGTTTTTATTCTATTTGTAACATCATCCAAAACTCTCATACTTATGCTTATCTTCCAAATATGTCCATAAGATTTCACTTCTATTATGTGGGCAGAGCTTACAGTATAAAAACCTTGTCTCTAATAAGTGTGTACCTTTAAGTTGTCAGTGTATGAAGTTCATATTTCCCCTTCCTTATCCATATTAACATCTGCATTTGTTTGTTTTCTGATGTATTACTTATTCTGCTGACAAACATTGTCTGATATCAGCATGTTCTTGGTCAATTTCTTTCCTGTTGAGTCTGGAGTTTGTCTTCATAATGCCTAATTTCTTTTATGATTTGTGTTTTACTATGCAACTGCTCATTTTGGGGTCTCAATATTTGGGTGCTCAACTTTTGAAACGCCTCTGAACTCTGAGTTGTTGAAGGGTGAGGTGCCTCTAAGTTCTGAAAAATCAAACCTTGTGAAAGTGTTTTAGGAAATGTTTACAAAATTACTATTTAGTTTTGAAAATGTATTTCAGAATTGTCTTGAATCTCTTCAAGGTCATCTTGCAGGACTTTACAGATTTGACTTCTGTTTTATCTTTGCTTTCATCCAGCTGTTCTCTTGGCCTTTTGTTTTAATTGTTTGATCTCTGACTTTCTGATACACCCTCGCTTCTCATTCTGCAAGGGTACCACAATCCTCCTGACAGTTGCTAGGCTTTGTTAGCAGCAAGATTGATGACTAGCCCATTAATTGTTGAAACTGTAAAAGTTACCTACACTGCAATGCTGGAAGGTGAATATGATCATCTTTCCATAATAGATGTTCAGTAGATCTGAAGGAATTTGTAGATGTTGGATAATTCTGCACTAATGAGATCTTTTAAATGTTTTAGTAGTGATGAATGGGCTTCTCTCAGCCCTGCCCTAAACGTCATGCACTGTTTTTATATAGCTGCTTTTCCCATTCAAATAGATGGTAACTGCGTTGGCTGTTCTATGAAGAAAATAGGACCTGTCACCTCACAGAGATGACTTCTCATGTCAGGGCAGAATACATACATGAAATTGGAAAGTTTAAAGTGCTTTGGGCAGAGGTGCCTCTCAGCCTCTTCTGCAGCAATCTCTGCATACATCATAGGATTTGAACAAAACCGTTTCGCTAAGGTGTGTCTTTGTTAGTAAAGAATAAGAGATTGTTCTGAAGTTTCCCTTTCCACTGTGGCTGCATCTGCTGTGTTAAAATTGCTCAGCCATCTTTCAATAGAGTGCCATATTCACTGCTCTCAAGTGTACATGAGACTAGAATTACTAGATCATCAAATATAAACCCTTAAAATCAGTACCTGTTGACAGTTTTCTTTGTTCTTGTAAGTCCTCCAGAGCATCTGTACTAGTACTGGAAATCCATTTACCAAATTTCTTGCCTTGTGGAAGCTTCTTTCTGCTCAGCTGTTCCTGTTACTTCTCTTCTTCCTTTCTTCTTCCTGAGTTAGAAACCGTAGTTTAGGTTTGCTTGGTAGGAGGCTGTTGGGAAGAAGGGACCTGCTGCCCATGTATCCCATTAAGTTAGCTAGGGAGATGAGTGCCTCAAACTCCCGGTCAGTGAAAGGTGCTCCAGACGAATAAGCGTTGCTGAATATAAAAATCTACTAAGTGGAAATGCTTAAAACTTTCTGTGAGGCTAAGAATTTCAGTAGATACTGCAATCAGAAGTTGAAGGTTAATGATCTTATATTGTTTCCGTAAGCTAAAGGGAGAGCAGTGCAGAAGACAGAAGTAAATCATTGTCCATTTGTCTGTGTGGCACATGGAATTTGCATACCGTCCAATGTTAGAATAGACTTTGTAAATTTTTGAAAGGACAATTTGCTAATAATAAAAAAATCAACATAACCCCATAAATAGCTTAACTTCATTGGTTGAAATGTTTTTATGTGTTAGTTCTGATTGAGATTTTGCTTTTAAGTGAAAGCTAACAATATTATCAGCCACGATACTAAAATCCTATCTTAAATACATTCTAAATAAAGAATCTAATTCAGATCACTTGGCAACATAATTATTATGGTTCACTGTTAATACTTACTGTCATGAGTAATAGCTGTGTACTGTATACCACATGTCTGTGTTTTGTATGATTGCTTTTATTTAGAATTCTTGTAAACTGTGAGCTGTGGAGACAGTATTTCTCACTGCTTTTTATCCACACAGGTGAAAAGTGAACAAATGGCACTTTACTGCAAATTGTTGTCTTTCTAGGCCACCGTCTCATTATATGCATCTCTGGTAGCATTTATTTTAATAAGCACTCAAAACTTTTCCAGATTTTTCCACATCTTTTTTGTCTTGTTACAGAGTAAGACTTACTTTGGGATGCTGGTGATCACTAACTCTCAAAAGAACCAAATAGGGAAGATAGGGGGTATCTAGGGGGAAGAAAGGGAATTCTAGGGGAGGAAAAAGAAAATTAAATGCAGAATAAATTGGCGAGAAATTTTATATTGATTAAGTTTCTTCCTGCAAAGCTACACTTTTTAATTAGCAAGTTCAAAGTCTTGGTTTTCAAAATTCAGAATGCTGGTCAAACTAAATACTAGACTGCCTTAAAATCCATATAATTATTTTATTATTATTTTGTTAAATCCCAGTCAACTGAAAGTATAGCAGATGTGCCATACTGTTTATCTGGACTACTTCTACGTTCAGCAAGTAGTGTGGTGCAATAGGAGCGAACGTGTAGAGCAATGCAGTTGTTGCTGAAGAGCTAGCACTCATGTTACATGATGTTTCAAAGGGGTTTACTCTGGACGAGTTCTGGTTTGGTTCTATGAACTGGAGGTCCATTAGCAGTTACAGCACGTGCTTTGGTTTAGGAATACAGTTTGTGCACTCTATATGCAAGATAGTGCAGTGAGTAGGAAAAAATGTCCAAAGATGGGCTAACCTAGGCTGAATATGTGAGGCAGTGTTAGGAAGCAGTAGGAGCTGCTTTTGGTCTTGGTCTCAGTCTTGCAGTTATGTTTGAAGTCTCTGTAGTGAACAAGTCTTTTTTTCTGGATATTAAGATTTGTTATAATAATTTTGAAATGGGTCAATACGTCGAAATGTTGTTCACCTCTCAGTAATTACAAGAATGAAATTAGTTAGTTTTTTATACTGTTCAGTTTGAAAAGTCAGGAGTTGACAACTCTGTCAGCAAGCTCTAATCGACGACTCCAGACTTCATTGTGATCTTTGAAATGTGTAGCCCAGTCTAGATTGAAACAGATGAAATTATATTTTTTTACTAAATGGGGGGGCGCATTATTATTTTTTTGATGAACATATATTTTGAAATAACTTTTTTTTTCAATTTAGTCATTTCTTGAGTCTTCTCATGTTCTGGTCATCTGAATTGTGATCCATTCAGGTTTTCATCTACAAGATTGGAGGCAATTGTGTTGATGTCAACACATTTTCTACTCCTCATAACAGAAAAGATGCACATTTATAAATTATTTGTATGACTGTTTTTCAGTTTGGTGCAGGACACTTGTTTTTACCAGTGGTTGAGGAAAATCTTGTGGTGTCACAACATCAACATAATGCAAACCAAATTAACACTGGTTACCACTGACCACAAGTGAATTATTTCTGGATCACAAAAACCCTACTGGACATTTTACTGATTTTTCTATAGGCAGCATGTTAGCAATTGGCAACATTGTAATACGCATGTTGAAAGTTACTTCCACTAACGTTAAAGAACAATAGAGTAACATAAAAAAATCAGTGGCTGCCATCATCTTTCTACATGAAAAAGTTACGTCAATGATAATTACAGGTTTTTGAGACAGAAATATATTGTAGTAGAAAGCTTTCTTTTTGATGATGAAATAGTTTATTGCATGAGGGCTAATATTCTGGCTAACTGCCTGAAAAGTCCCTTCAGATACAAATGCTGGTTGTAGCTGTTTTCCCAGGCAAGGAGTGGTTGGACGTAGCATGCAAGCACTCAGGAGTCAGTGCATTGGTTATGCATTCAAGTATATTTTCTGGCAGCTGAGTAGTGTGAGAATTTCAATCTAATGTGCAGTAGGAAAAAGGAATAAAATTACTTCCTCTTTGTGAAAACTCTTCCTTTTTTTTCCATCTTATCTGAAGTTATAGTCAGGAGCACTTCAAATCACTTTCTTAAGGTGCAGTTATTGCCTCTGTGTGATTGGGTAAATGCTTCCATCTTTTCTCTAATGTGAGATCTTTTGATGACAGACTTGCACATAGCACCTTGCTCTTGATTTATGAAAGCAGGGTACTGCTGTGGCCTTTCCCTGAACCCTTTGAAACTGCACATAATACATTAAGAAAGCTCAATTCTTTTTTAAAATGATAACTGGGCATCTGAGGGTAGAACAGAAGTAGAGATTCTCTCTAATGGAAGACAGTAGATTATTACTTTAGGTTTCCTGAGGAGCGAAAGACTACAAAAAGTCTATTTATTACATATTATGCTTCATTTGCAATGTGGGCTTTTTTTTTTTTTAAAAAAAAAAACAGCTTAAAGGGAGGAATAGAGCAAATGTTAAAGGAGGGCTGAGAGGAGAGTTCATATGCTAGCTCTGAAAGTGTTTTGGGGGTTGATTCCTGAAAAGAAGAGAGTAGGGAAAAGGTTTTTAAGTGCTTGTAGAGCACGTAGAGCAAAAACTGGGAAAACATTTCTAATTCTGGAACTGTGCAATTCAACTACAGTATTTAGGGTTTAGGATTCCCCCCACCTGCTCCCCAGTTCTCGGTTTCATGAGGGAGTTTAATAAACACACAAGACAAAAGGATGTATGCAAGACACCTGCAGATACCAGTGTACTGGACTCGTTGAGATCAGATTCCTGTACACTTCTGTATTTTTCTATAATGTATTATATGTTTGCTAGTTGCTCTGATCAGGTTACTCAGTAATAAAACAATAAATGTGTTACTGTCATGTTTTGCATTTCACCACAGCTCCATATCTATTTATATGTAGTACTTAAATACTTTGTCACATAGGTATAATAAATACTGGTGAGCAACACCCAGTTTGAATTATGTTCTAAAAGGTATGTTCTCACTAAATCGTACACCTAGGGCAAGGTTTAGTTGTGCTTAGATGAATTTCAGTAGACTCTGTTCTGCAGGAGCATAAAGCAAGCACAGGTCTGCTAGGGGGTCTTAGAGGATATGGCCTAGCTGTGGCTCTGGAAGTCTCATTTTAGCTGGGGATGTTCTCTGCATTCCTGCATGCTTACAGAGATCCCTTTTGACCTTGTAATCTGTCAAGTCTTAGTCCTTTTCTTTGTTTTTACACTGCACTGTTTTGTTCTCTATAAATTGTGCATTTCTCATATAGACTTTGGTAGATTAATATGAAATTGCTTAGTATTGAGTTGAGGGGCAGGACAACCGTATGGCAAATGGTGCTGTGTAAGTTAGGTGTTAGCTGCTGATCTGTAGCATTTTGGGGTATAAGCTGTCTCAGGCAGAAAGTTTAGAAGCATTTTATCCATAGCATGTGGAAGGACATTGGGTAAGAAAATGAAGAAAGC
>Ga0065711_1031321_pt1 | contig 29974 bp, 14 predicted proteins | sample Hoacrofraction12_FD_59098 | JGI IMG/M metagenome (GOLD analysis project Ga0065711, IMG submission 59098) | Hoatzin crop microbial communities from Cojedes, Venezuela - Epithelial fraction 12 v2 (version 2) | ecosystem: Host-associated > Birds > Digestive system > Esophagus > Crop | place...
CTCCGAAGCTGGAGACGGGGTTGTTGGGGTTTTTTTTGGGGGGGGGGACACACACACGTCTCCCCGCGGGGGGTTTCCCCCCGCCGAAACACGGCCGCCGCCTTAGGCGGTCCGGTCGCTACACGGAGAGGCCGGGCAAAACGGCGCGGCCACACATTTACAATTTCTCGGCTTCGGGCCGGTCGTGTTCTCCTCAAAGAAACGCGCTGGCGAGTTTGCAAACGAATTTTGCCAGCGCGGTCTTCATGTCACACATCCCCTCAGTGTTTTTGATTGCTTATATTAAAAATACACTCGCCAGCTAAAACGAACAAATAAACGACAAACCAAAACAAAAGAAAACGAGATATTGTGGAGAGTTTTATTTTTGTCCGTCCGCAAAGACTTTGCACTACGAATTGTTTTTCGTTCCACACGTTTTTCTGAGGCAACGCTAAGGAGCCACTGCGGGACTTCGCAGTGAGAGAACACCGCCCGGCACACGCTCGGAGACCTGCGAAGCGTTGGTTACAGCTGCTGGTCCGTAAGATGAAGATCCGATAGCTTGACAGAGCCTTCCGTGGCTGGCGAGACCGAAGCCCCCGTCCCTTCCTCCACAGCGGGGAGTTCTCCTGCGTGCCCCTGGGAGGTGGCAGGAACCCCGCACCACCGGGGCTGCGGGAGCCCTGTGGCCCGCCGACACTCAAAGGGGCAAGTGGATTTTAAGACCCGGAGAAGTACAGTTGATAATACCTGTTTTGGGGTTTTTGTATTTTTTTTTTTTTTTGTACCGCTGCTCTGAATGCTCATATTGATGAAGTCCCCTTTTTTGAGCAGCGGCTGTCAAACCCGTGAGCGGGGAGTGATTTATTTTGGTTCCAGGTGTAGTCTCTCACTTCAGCTTTTGTTCGAGTGCTCGGTGGATAGGACTAGGGTTTCAAGAGCTGGCAGAGAAGTTTTTCTCGTCTCTTTCTTGAGGTAGGGCGAACTGGTGCATGCTACCCTTTGTGTGGTCCTTGAGGCTCGCCGGTGAGCAGTGCTCTGTTACAATGAGGTGTGGGACAGAGAGCATCAGCTTTGCCGCTGGCAGAAGCGCTTGGGACTGGGATTTATTGCTGCAATGTCTTTCTAACAAAAGTGTGTGTGACTGGGATTGTATGAATTCATTCCACCTGCTGGATCACCAGTTTGCCTCCCAAAGAGGGGATACCGAGCTCAGATCCATTGCTTACTTGTGTATGCGATGGAAGGAAACGCCAAACTCTGCCCCTCGTAATGCCTCTGCTCCACCAGTGCTCTGGCTGCAGAGCAGATGCTCTCGCCCATGGCAGAGGAGGCAGTTGTGGGACGCAGATGGAGCTGCCCCGGTGAGAGCCGGGAATGTCCCGTGGGACTCGGGAGAGGGCTGCTTTGGTCCAGTTCGTACAGCTCTGACCTTGGAGCCGGAGGAGACAGAGAGTGAGAAGGATTTGTCTCTGCGGTGATACGCATCTTACTGAATTGGTGAAATCCTGCTGCTGGGTTTGTGGAACTCTTCCTGCAGAGAGGTGAATTGCTCACGCTGTATGAAGAGGGCAGGTAACAGAATAACAGAGACAAATCTCCCAGAGCAGCAGAGTATTAGAAAAAAGGCAGTGTGTCAAACAATGCCTTCCTTTCTTCCCTGCGTATTTTAAATCTGCAGCACTTTTTATGCAGGTTTGTTCTATCTGCAGGGAAGGGGAAAGCTGCTATTTCAAAAGACATTTCTTGCCTTTGACAAGAACTTTGGGAGAATCCAAAAAGCTTCTGTTACAAGCAAAAGTCAAGTAATTCCTTACAAACCATCAATCACTTCTCCCTCCTCCCACTTGGGACTGAGCGCCTGTATCAAATATCAGCCCAGCTCGCCTCTCCTCAGGCAGAAGTGTCCTGCGTTATCTGTATCTGCCTTTTAGGAAAACTGATGCTTTTTTCAGATGGAAAAGTTGGAAGATGTCTTCCAACAGTGCTACATTCAGGAAAGAGAATTCGCGTTGTTTTGCAGCGCAGTTGGTGCCACTTAAGTTACCTCTGTTTACACAGATCACTGTCCCTGTTTTAGTCAGTTGGATTCCTGTATGAATCTTTGCTTGCAGTCTTGTGTCTTCAAAGGTTCAAGTGTGGGTTTGTTTTTTTTTAACTTATCTTGCTGCCTTCTCATCTAGATTAATAAGCTTACACTAGTTTAAAAAAGTGTATTAAAATCAGTCCGAGAGAACTTGGAAAATTCCTGGATATATTGAGACTGGCTCATATGGCATTTACATCAGTTTATGTTGCAAGTAAAATCTCTTGAAGTGTGATTTAAATCACCCCAAGTGTCCATATTGAGATCTGTAGTTTACACTGGTGGTGTAAAATCAATTTCCGTTGAAAGAAGCTGAAGTTTTCTAAAACTGACAAAGTTTCAGAGATGAACAGAGTCTCCCCGAGAGCCTGAGCCTGTTGATGGAGTTACAGGATTTTGTGCTACCCCCTAGCTCTCTGGCATCCTCCTGAATAATACAATTCTTTTGCAGTAATGGAATGGGAAGTTATGGAAGCAAAGGCAGGGTGAGTACATGCGCAAATGGTCAGTAGCTGTCAGCTCGGGAGCTGGGGGGCTCCTTTGGGAAGAGCAGCAGCGGGCACCTGGGTGTGCAGGGAAACGCAGGCGAAGAGGGGCTTCCCAGCCTTCCAGTGCCTAATCCTGCCCAGAGCAGCTCTGCATAGCGGGGCGTTGGAAGACTGGGCTTTTCTGGATGCTTATTCGAACTAGAGTTTCCACAGGCAGAGGATATTGTGCGCCAGTGCTGAGACGTTTTTATTTTCAGAGAAAAAAATGATGTAGCTGCTTAATTCCAGTACTGGTGAAGATCGGTTATGATTCCAACCTTTCTGCCTGCGAAGTGTCTGCTGTCTCAAAACACACTGCCATTGCATTTCTTGTGGTGAAAGCTGTAGCGTGCTTTGGTGAGAAGGGCTAGGGAAAGATAACATGGTGTTATGGTAAAATGAAATTAAAATATCTTTGAAAGCAGATTAAGAAATTTTAAAGCTCAGAGAGGAAATGTAGTGATGATTCAAATTCTAGCAACAATATTTATGCTGGGGGCATCTTTTAATTGTGTGTTCCGTAAGATCAGAAAACAATGAATTAGTAAATCAGTCCATGAAGTGACAAAAGCACTTCTTACAATAATATTTAGAATAATATTTCCATATACCATTTGTTCAGTTGAGTTATTGATTCAACAGTATTGTGAAGACGGTGAAAGGATTGTCCAAGTCAAACCCCTGCGACAGTCGTTTGTCCGATGTTTGCTGTTTGTTTGCAAATGCAAACTTACATTTGCTAGAGGGAAGGCTGCACCTAGCAAATGTCTTAGGCCAACACATACCGATTCGCAGCAACAGAGGAATTCAGAAGAGGATTTTTGATTTGGGGATTGAGCAGAAATAAAGTGAAGACGGTGAGGAGGCATTTAGGTTTGTTTGAATAAAAGCTTTTTTTTTTTTTTTTACTTTACTGAGAAACTGGGAAAATTAAGTTTCTGCCATCCTTTAAGTATTTATTTCTGTATTATCAAGCTACCTCATGTGTTCAAGTTATGCAACCATTTAAAAAACAGATCCCCAAACCTCCTTGTTTAAATTAGTTTAAATTTTTTTTTAAATAAATCGTAAAATGAATTTACAATTTTAAAAATAAGGCCTTTTGATTTAGATAATAATGAAATCAAGCATTTGGACATTCAAACCTTCTTCCCAATTTTTCTTCTTTTAACAATCAAAGTTATCTGCCAAATTCTGCAGGATTTCATAAATAAGTTTTCATTTCTCCAAAACTCTATTTTCTTGGTCAATTCATGATATATATACTAAAAAAGAAAAAAATTTCAGCTAAACTCTTGCATAGTAGAATTCAATCCCTGTCGCAGTGGACCGTTTCCCTGCACTGCATCTGCACCTGCTCATTCTTCTTAAGGATTTTGGGTTTTGGGAAGGAGATCTTCCAGTATTGTTCAGTGACTGTTTTCAGCAGTGTCCACACATGTAGCTCTTGGACAGGAGCTTGGGAAGAAATCATTGCCAACCACCTTTAAAAGAACCGATTTACAGTTTTTAAAGAGTACTTAACCAACTGGTTAAGAACTGAAGCAAATCATATTAATAATCAGCACATTCATGTGAATGCAGCCACAGCAAAAATTGGTTGAAAATCAGCGGGCCAGGGCACACAAGATAATTATGAATGACTTACAGTTCCTTGACTTCACTCAGGGGCTGGAGGGACAAGATGCTCTATTGGCTAGCATTAACATTTTCCCCATGACCAATGAATTGGCAAAAGCAAGCCTCTACTTTTAGAACCTTCAGGAAAGAGAGAACTCCCTGATCAGAAATCCACCCCAGAACTAAAGGGAAAACTGAAGACGTTAGAGTGTCTTTTTGCATTCAATGAGAGTGGAGAACTGTGCATTGTCCACTTCTTAGGAAGCTGCACCAGTTAACAGCAGTATCCCTAAAGAAGATACCAACAGTGCTGACTGACTGTGTGGATGCTTACGGACAGAAAATAATACTAAGGAGAACATGTCATAACATTTAGAAATGTGTGGTGTGTATGAGGAGTAGGTTAGGGAGTATTCAAAAATAGGTTCTTGTTGTTTTATCCCTGAAATGCCTGTGCATCAGTTCTGTAAGTTTGAGTTTGCTGTGGAAGAAGGGACCTTGGGAAGAGATGGAGAGATTCATTGATGGACTTTTTTTTTCACCTACTTGCCATGCTGGATTGTCTTCAATCCCGCTCAGAGGATCCTATTAAAAGGTCAGTTATTAAAAGTTCGTTGGTCTTGTTGTCATCACTTCTACAGGCATCACTTAGTTTGACAAAGAAATTACCCCAGCGCTGCCCTGTCATCCCTCTTTCAGCTTTGCAAGTAGATGCACTTTGCGCAGAAAAAATGCAAATGTATTTTTATTGTCCTTTAAGCAGTCTTTCTCATCAGGGTGAAAAAATAGTAGAAGACCCTTTGAGCATTCCCTTGCACCCTCTGAGACCTTAATGGAAGCACTCCCACTGGCTATTTCAAAAAGCAGACTTTGGCCTTGAGGTTGTACTGGACTCTGCTGCTGCCTTAAATTGTAATAAAATACCATGCCATAATTGGGATTGGCAATCCGAAATTTTTAGTTGACGTATTGTCTTGCACAGATGTGTGTTGCCCCTGATTTTGTTCTTTTACTTACCAGGTGTCTGCAAAGTCAGAAAAGAAAGACATAGGAAGTGTCGTATGACGCCGCAAAGTACAGTAACACGCAGGCTGTGTGGCAGCACGCTTACGGGGCAGCAGCTAAAACAGGGCCTGATTCTGCGAGGTGCTGAGCATCTGCATTTCAAAGGACTTTATGGTGCTGCTTTTCAAGGGGGCAGCTTTTGTCACCATATTTTCAGTGACGTTGAGAACTTGTAATTGCCACGGAGATCTTGACCTCTCGCTCGATTTCTGCTCTGAGATGCCCTAAACAGAGAGTGATGGCCAGAAAGTAGCCTCCCCCTCAGCACAACTGTCAGGACTGGAATGATTTTGGCTTACGTAAGGGGATTTCTTTTTCATCTGCTGGAATACTGTGTCAGTCTGTACGAGTAAAATTATCATGACAGTGGGGTTAATGCCCGAGTGATCACTTTTATGCCATGGAAGGATCATGTTTTCCTCTGCGCTTCAGTTATCCCGCAAATGCCTGATAGTGGGAAAACTACCAAGCTGGATCAGATACAGGTTTCTGGTTTATGCCGGTCTTCACAATTTCTAAGTGCTCCTGCCTTTTTATTGCATAATACAACAAAACAGTGCTCCATACAAGGCGACGAGGCTGTTATTTTTAAACCGAGATGTTGTTTTTTACTTCAGAAAACTTAATCTTTTTATGCCAGAAGGTTGTAGAAAGCTGGGAAAATACAGGATACAGCACATGGCCGTGGGTGCCTAATGGTTTTTATTTTGCTCCAGAATTTAAAAGATAAATAGAAGATTTATTATTGTAGGATTTGGGGGTTTCCTGTGCCAGGCTCCTTGGAGCAAATAAAAAAAGTCTTCATTTACCATCAAACAGCCCTAGCAAAGTCTCCATCTGCCTAGCGGCAAACCAGTCACATTATTCACTTCAATGCTCGGGAGTGTTACCCACATAAGACTGTAACATCACAGTTCTGTTATGCAGGTCCCTGCAACGCTGACGGAGCGGCAGAAAGCCTGCACTGCCCCGTTAGAGACTGCTCGGATTCTTCTGTACGTCGTAATTCTGTTTGTTCCATAACTCAGGAAATTGTGCCTGGGCTGGGGAAAGGGAGGGCAGCTGTGGAGGTGGCTAGCAGTGTGCTGTTGCAGAAATGGACAATAATTAATAGCTTTTGTGAAAATACAGTCATATAATGCAACTTCAGGAAAAAACTTCCCCTTCTGCTTCTTGGAATGAAAGATTCGATTGTTAAGCAGCGGTTTAATAAGAGTATTTCGAGACTGATTGCTCAAGTTCCATTAAGGTGCTAAGCATCATTTATCCAGGGTAATTCAGGAATAATTGATTTAGAAAAAATGGAGAGAGGCTTGACTGAATACATACAGGGCACACGAGTGAGTAATCCCATGTGGTTACAGCCTTTAACGAAAAAGAGCGCAACCCCAAAAGGAGATGGAAACCTTCTGAGGCATTTGTTGCCTCTCTCCTTTTGCCGTGTCAGATGCCCCGCATCTGGTTGTGCTCTGGACTGGGATGTCACTGGTCTTGTGTAGGTGCTGGCTTATCCTTGGGCTGAGAAATGGCAGAGGAATAACAAATTGAGGATAGGAGTGCTGCGCCTCAGCCTGGATGAGGACTGGGTGCCCCACGTTGCTCTGAGCAGCTCCCTTGGCGGGGACAAGGGACGTCACGCACCAGTGAGCGGATCAGGTCACCGCCGTGTTGGCTTCGTTTTTGCATTTTGGGTCAGATGTGTACATTGCTGTCCTGGGGATGAAATGATGGTGAAAGCAGGAAAAGACAAGTTAATAGGGGCAAAAGGAGTAGAAAAGCAGGCAGAAATGGGGACTGCTGTTGGGAAGCAGAGAGGAGAAGGAGGCAGGAAAGGGGGTGGTTCAGGGCTTCATTTCCTACCCACCAGCTGCTCGCGGCACGAGGAGGAATCAGAAACTATTTTCAGACTTTCTTCCTGCATCTGGGTACCCTCCTGTTCGTGTTCCCCCCCCAAATAATGAGCGACATGGTTCCTACAAATGAAATATACTGTTCAAAATAGTTTATGAAGGCAACTTAGTAAATTATACCAGACGAACACAGAATCATTTGGTATAGCTTAGATATGACAGAGGCCTGGGGGATAAAGGGGAAAACTTTTCAAACAAGCAGAAGCTTTCAGGAAAAAGAACAGGGTTTCTGCCTGTGGTCTTTGTTCTCCGTGATTTGATGTGAAAAAATCAGGAATTTCAGGAAAAGTTATAAAGACTCTTCCAGACGAAAAATTTTCTCTTACAGTGAACTCCATAGGATTTTGTAGAATAATATTTAAAATCCTGTTTGCTGCTTTTGCGGCTTTTATTCAGGCCTTCAGCCTTTTTACAATCAATATATGTTACACGTGGTGTTGTTTTAAGTTTATTTTATTATGCAGTTGCATTGGCTGTACTTTATATAAAAATCAGGTATTTCAGTGCCTTATATTATTGATATTTAAATTGTCAGTATGCAGAAGTTTTTTATGTGCCTGAGAGAGCTGGTTAGTCATTATTGCAATGAGTGTGGTTATTTATTATATAGGTATACCTAGAGGCAATTTCTGATTGCTAATTAAATTACGCACAGCACATTTCTTACAGTTCAGGAAGTAGTTAAACTTGACTTATGATTATCAGCTACTAGAGATCATTCAGTCTTCCCCCTCTACTCGAATTCTTACTTGTTATTTTGTTTATTTGTGTGTTTTTCCTGGGGCTGTGGGTGGAGGGAAGACGGAGGCAGCTTGTCTGCACTGCAGCAAAATTTTTGGAAATGTCACTCTGACTAGGGCCACATAATTTAGATGAATAACTATGAATAGTAGAAATGGTTTCTTATTACAATTATTTGTAGTCAAATATTGATTCGTGAACTGACCCTTAATCATTTTATTTATGAATATTCAGACAATTGCTGAGTATTCATGAAAAGACAGTCCTGAATTAAAATAGAAATAATTGCGTCGTAGTTGCTATTCTCTGTAGCATTGACACAGTGATGCTTGCTGTGCGGATAAATGGGAGGAAAACGCTTATTATTAAGATGGTCATCTAATGAAGTGTATGCTAGTTATTTTGTATTTCTTTCCTGAAAAATAAGTGTGCTTCTTTTTTAGCCTTTTTCCCCTATTTCTGCTTGCTTTTTTTTGTACTCCACATTCACAGTTGTAGTATTTTTGACTCACCTGAGTCATGACTTTTCTCCTGTAAATCAGGATGCCTATCTAGCTTTATTTCTGAAGCAAGAGATGATTCATGGGTAGCACTTGGGCTGTCGCACATACTGAGGCTGTTGACTCTTTGGGATAGCCTGATGATCTCCTTTGCTTAGGCTTAACAGTACTGTGGAGCGTCAATCCACATCCAGGGCTTCAGGACATTACAGTTGTACAAAGAATAATATTTTAAAGGTGTTGCTGGTTAGTCACCTTCCTTAATAAGACAACATTTACACCAACCGTTTACACTGCGGTTGGCTAAATTTTTTCCCATGTGTATACTACGATGCGATCTTCATTTCGTGTGCCAGACCGCTTCTTTGAGCACAGTAGGTCAAATGCTCTTAACTCTTCCCTGGTATCTCTGCCATAAGGAGTACAGGGACTTCAACCAGGATTTGTCATTATTTTACTTCTGGTCTGAGTTTGACATAATTTAATAATAAATTCAAAAGGATGCTCAACGATATTGGAGTAGGAACTCAAAATCTCAATGCAATGAAACCCCTAAATGAAGAATGAAGAAATACTGCAAGTTTTGTGAAGTAGTACAGAGATCTTGTGTTGTTTCAGTGCACAATGAATTACAGGTGAAATCTCCATTTTATAAAGGAATATTTTGTGAAAAAAATCAGAAATTCCTGAGATGTTTACTCTTGCTCTCTCTAAGATGTTGGGGGAAAACAGTGTTTTTCTTGTACATCTTAAAAATAAACACGGGAACAGAAAGCAGTAATTTCTCACTTGTGGGTGCAGAGAGCAATCTGAAGCTGAGGGCTTAGTCTGCAGAGTTTTCAGAGCAATTAAAAATAACATGATTCCCAGTTCAAATTGTTGGCTTGAGATACATCCTGATTTAGTACGGATAGCACAGGAATCAGTCAGTGGTGAAGTCCCTTACACTAGGGATTTTCAAAACTGGAGATCTAACAGTTTAATTTTCTTCAGTTAATTTCTGGCTACCCTACCATAAATATAATAGTGTTTTTTTTTATGAGGACATGACTTTCAAATGTTATTGTAAAATATTTGTTTCCTTTGTTTCTCTTCAGAAACCTATATGGGGCCAGATTCAGCAAGTAGCTGAGAACTCTAGCCTATCCTGTCACTGTATTTAAACAAAAGCTTATCAGTGACAAGGACTTTCACCAAATATCTTATATCCTCCATTTTTAGTGAATGTAGTCCTCCCTCTGTTTATTTTATTTTTGTTCTAGGATTTCTTTTCTTTAAGAACTGGGCATTTTTTTCAGGGAAGAAATTCCCGCTGCTCTTACCAGTTCAGAAAAAGCGACTCTGTAATATTGAGCAGCAAAAAATTTGGGTTTAAATACAATTTTTCTTGCTATGTATTTTCCCCACATTCTGTGCATGTGTAAGTCTCTCTATATAGATAGGTTTATAATACGTACATGTATATATTATACTAAAAATATTTTGGATCGATTTTTTTTCAGAAGACTGTAGCCTGCAATCTTTTTCTAGGATGATTAAAATCCTGAATTTAAACAATAAACATATTTTAAGTGTTATAGAAATATAAATCTTTTCCATTGCTGTTTTGCACTTACAGCTTGCTATGGCAACAAATGATACCAGTATTATGTTTGATGGCTAGAATTAAGAGAATCGTGCTCTGCAAGAGGTTTCAGGCATTTGGTAATGAAAGCTACTTTCATTTTGCAATGGAATTTAAACACCTGTTTTTGTATAGGGCAGCAAATAATGTCTTATTTTAATGGAAGAAGCCTTGTCTTATGCATCCATTTATCCAATTAAGTTTGCAGCAAGTACTTAATGTTCAGGAGGTGAAGGCAGAAATGTCTGCTGTCTTTGGTGAGAGCCACTCGACAACAAATGCATTCCCGTTTATCCAGCAGATATATTTGTGGCAGCAAGGGTTTCCCTCCAGGCAAAAGTGGAGGTGAAATGCTCTCTTAGAAGGGCAATTCAAAAAATTCCCTGTGTTAAACAGAAGTGCAAAAAACTCTTTTAATGAAAGACAGATTGCCAGCATTTGCCTGAGATTATCACTCTGCTACACTGAAGCAGAGCCGTCGAAATTCCTGCATCATTTACATCCCATGAGCAAAGCAAGGGCAAAAGCTGGAGGGAGAATATTCAATAGCATGGGAGCAAACAGCTGTGAAGAAGAAAAAGCTGAACTTTCAGTCGCAAAAGAAAATAATAGTTTAGTATAAGCCAAACCAAGCAAACCGTGGGCTGTGCCATGCCATGAATCCTTAAAGGGACACTCTCAACTCTGATTTAAAAAAAGCTGTTCCGGTCTGAAATCCTTCAGTTTCTGTCAGTGTTTGCTTTAAATACTCTAGCTGGCATTTAAAAATGTGTAACACTTTAATTTTTGTTTCTGGGATCTTTCCTTCTTTGTGTTTGCAAAGGTGGTTTCTGTTAGCCAGTTTCCTCCTTGCTATCTGAGGCCCTGATCCTGCCAAAATGTGTTCATGTCCTTTATTGCAACGAGTCTCCCACCAAAATCCCTCCCAGCAGGAAAGGTGAGCTCACATTTATGTGTTTGTAGGATCAGCGCCTAATTGTAGGGGAAGTGGAAACTGCACAGAGTTCTGTCCATGGCACAAAGTAAGCAATAGAGAATGTGTAATAAAATACATTTCTTTCATACTTCAATTACAGAAATGCTAGATGTGATGTGTAACTCTAGTAAGGACAGACCCTTCAATTTTTCATGTTACAAGCGTACAGTTTTAAGCAGAAATAGCTGTTAATATAGCATGTATTGAAATTGTTGTAGTTGTGAGGTGAGGAATCAGGTTCTTTATTTTCATTCTGTATTTTCCTATCAATATAAAACTTTCAAGCCCTTTTGTTGCTTGCCTTTGAACTCCAGTGGGACTTTGATTTTATTTCCCTGGGGCATGATCTTGTTTTGCATATTTAGCAGTTCTGATGATAGAACTTCAGATAAGTTCATTTAGAAATTGCAGTGTTTATTAAGTCACCTTTTACAGTGGCAACATGAGACAGAATGTTAAACAAAATGAAATTGTGACCCCTCGTGTGTCCTTCTTCAGAAAAATAGTCTCACTGAAGTAACTGGGAGCTGGAAAATATATTGGATGCAATTTACACATTTACTTGAACCTAAAAGCTTAAACTGCTTTTGAAACTAAAAAAAATTGGTTTGCTTAAATAATTTATGTGCTTTCACAAATGCCATCAAGATTTAAAGAATGATACTGGCATGCATGGACATAATTTAAAAAAAATAGTCTAGCCATAGCATGCTAGAGCTGGTTGAGATAAAGACTGCAAGCCTGCTGCCATGGTACAGAGCAAGTAAAATCACTGCACACCCCTCTATCAGACCCAACATGAAGAACGGGAGGGAACAATAGCAGGCTGAGCTGTTAGGTGAGAAATTATCTTTCTTTCTGGGTACCAACCTGAGAGAAACGCTGGGGAAAGGTGTTTTACTGTTACTCAGTTTTTGGACTTCAGCTGCAGGAAAGTTGTGGAGAGGCAATCTTTATTTCTTGTTCTCTCTTCTTGCACACTGGTGCAGCTATTTTACTGAGACCCATTTGCAGAGCACAGGCAAGGTGTTGGTATTTAGATCCTGTAAAATAAAATACAAATGAATGACTGTATAGCAGTGTTTCAGGAAGATTTTATAAAGCTTTCCACTCCAAAGACCTAGTTTTGCTCTTCTTCTGGGCCCCGAACATTTGATGATGTTTAAAGGGTATTTTGGTGAAAGAAGCAAGCTTCTTGCGAGCAGCTGCACAAATGACTTGTATTATGTCCTGAGGACCTCATCACAGAAATGGTAGTTCCTCTTGCCCTTTCCACAGTGACAGTATCCTGTTGTTTATCAGCATTTTTCAGCTCCACATACTTTTCCCCGAATATCCCACAATATCCTAATTTCTGTTCCAACACTTCTACCACAGCCAGCCAGCCAGATTTTCTTCGTCCGGCTCCTGTTTTGGGGTGTTCTGCCTGGACGAACACACAGATCAAGTAGCCAAGAGAGCCTCTTAGTTGGGGGTGCTAATTTGTTCAGCCATTGATTTTCACAGAATTTGTGGAAGTTTAATTCCTTTGAAATCTCTATCCCTCTGTCAAAGTTGGTTCAAGCTTACCAGTGAGTCAATTTGGATCAGTGAGTCCAGAATATTATGAGGAAAGGGAGAATTGACCAGCTGATGACCTCCTGAGAGCCTAATTTCCTGAGAAATATAGCTAAAAAGTTTGACACACAGACAGACAATCTATCCCCACACATTTTATACCCCAGTGTTCAAAGAGGATTCTTTAGGCTAGAGTTATTTTCCATGCTTATGAAAGGACGGTGAAAAAATAATACTCCACACTTTCACATGGTTTTTGTCATTTGTATAGTTTCATTCTTCAACTTTCAGATCTGAGTGCCACTTTAGGAAAAACCCCAACTGCACAATGCTTATGCACTTGCTGCTAAAAGGCACTGATCCTCCATGCTCTTTTGTTCCTGGCACAGGTCTTTTAAATACAAGATTTCCTCTCCCTTCTCACAGTATTTGCTAAGTAGACAAATAGCTAAGCAGTGTGATTAGCGAACAAATCAGTAATTAAAGATACAAGCAGAATGTCAAAACTCAAAACTACCAGTTTAGAGACTCTGCAGGTTCACGCAGAAGTCCGTGCGATGGTTTGTAGGTTTGCTTGGCAGCTTGGTTTAAAGGAAATTGTGCTTCCTGATGGCAAGGGCAGAGGGGTGCCGACTGAAGGGAGCTGGGCTTGGCCCCAAGTCCTGCTACTTACCTCCTGCGTGACCTTAAGCCAGACTCAGGCCGTATTGGTTTTGATCCTGTTCATTTTGTTTCAGTCAGTGTTTGAGCATTCGATCAATGACAAATAAACCCCTGTGCGTGTGAGAACCATTATCTGATGCCTAAAGTGTACTCAAATATAGCGAAATAAAGCATACCATTTGAATTCAAAGCTTCAGTTTTAACAAGTTCAGTCTGCTAAACCGCATTTTTTAAACACTTTGGGCTTTTATGAACATGATTTTACTCATTTGATTTTTCCATAAGGAGATTTGAGTTGTTACACGTTCAGCTGATGTACTATAACATTACTTTAATGCTGACTCTGACAAACCATTCAGGAGCAGTTTCCTGGAGATCGCTGTGCCTTTGCCACATTCAGGACCCTTGGGTTGTTTTAGAAGTCCTGACAACTCAGAAGGAAATATTTCCCCTTATTTGGTAATTGTTAACAGTTTTCTAATGATAATTAATATAGAATTAACCTTTCATAACTTTTTTTTCAGTGGTTTGATATAAATAGTTACATCCTATGAGTGAAAATCTCCCTGGCAGGGAAACCTAGATTAAGAATCCATTTACCACATAAGACTAATTTAAACCCCATATTAAGGGTTTAGTATAGTTTGTTGGCTCTTGTGTGGAACATTGGGTATGAATTTCGCCAGAATATTTATAGATACAACATTCCTCCTTTGTATCACCATCTGCTCACCACCTCTGTTTCTCTAGCTGAGCTTCAGGGTCTGTACCAATGTCAGCGGAAGCTTTAAAATCTGCCATTAAAATAGCAACAACATCAGAGATCTGCTGTTAAAATAATAGCAACAACATCCCTCTGTGGGATGCTAGGGAACATACGACTATGGACAGGCCTGATCCAGCATTCCTTTCCTGCCCTGGGAGCCTTTTTTTTGGGGAAAAAACCCCACCCCAAAGCATGACTGACTCCGTTTGTGTATGGCTAGATGGAAATGTGGAACTACTTTCTCCCATTGTCCTTCCAACTGAACACTGGGGAGAGAGAGGAACAATGCATGAAAATACCATGGAGGGAATCTAAAAAGATGCTCAGCAGCTGAATTCAATACAAACAGCTAAAACCATTGATAATGTTAATTTATAGGTTTTTCAAATGACTCTCCATATAGTTGCAACAGAGCCAGCTTCCACACATATTACACTGAATTATTAGCAAGATTACAGTCAATGGGAGCAGTCCTTATAGCAGTGGGACTGAACTTACGGGTCACATGTGAAACACCCTGAAAACACAAGTACGGTTGTAAGCAAGAAAACAAGATGTGAAAATGAAAGTAATAAATAAATATTAAATATTTGGTAAATTTTTAATTGATTGCAGGGGAAAACCATTGTGGCAAATCATCTGATTTAGTCCATGAGTTGTTCTTTTTTCAGATTCTAGGTGGCCAATGATGTAGAAAAAGTTGAGAAATGTTCCTGGATAGCATCTCAGCACACACACATGTCTAATGAATTCTCATCTTATTCAGCAACACAACTTCCTAACACATTTTTTCATGTTGCACTAGCGGAACTTCAGACAGTGTAATTCCTAATATGAAAATAAGATCATGGTGGCTACTATGAAAGAAAAACAGGATGCAGTGGTCAGTAATGTATCTTGAGAGGCTTTACTTTTCATATTTTGATACTGCTTTCATAAAAAAATAGTGTAAGACTTTAGGAGACAGTTTGAAATGCAATATAATGTGCTTTTTTTGAACAGAAAGAAACTAAGGGAATTAGAAAAATGCCTTTTTCACAGAACAATAATGTAGGACTGAGGAACTAAGCTAACCATAACAAAAGGGTAAAAAGGACAAAACCTCAACGCCTTTGGGTGATTGCTTGTCCTGAAAAGTGTGTGAGTGACCATTTGCTGTGGATGTTAGCAGCATAAAATCACTGGGGTGTTTTAGGTGCCTAAATACCTTTGTGGCCTGGTGTTGCATTCTCTGCAGAATAGGTTGCCTGCATGTTATTTTGAATAAGTCCTAGTTTAATCACAACAGCCATTAACGTATGTTTGCAGCACTTGGCTTTTGATTGTTTGTTAAAAGGAAATTTCTGCTAATAATTCCTAATGGCTGGCATCCTGGGGTGGGAAAAGTGTTCAGTCTCCAAAATACTCAAGCTCTTGCTCAGCTACAACATGATGTAAATAGACACTTGCAGTTTGATGGCATAGTAAGAATATACACAGAATTCGTTAAGAAAGAGCAACACAAAATGGCAGTGTGCTAAACAACTGATTAATGTTTTAGCAATAGTGAAGAATAGCAGGAATACCATCTTTGTATGGAATTTTATTTCCTCTTGTATTGTGCAGGATTTTTTTACCTTGCTTCCCTTACGTGTTCAGAGAGCACTGCTGGTTAAGTAGAAGATCAGATGAAGGTGAGAATTGCTAGCATCTCTATTGTCAGAGGGAAAAAGGCTGCTGCATTTTGTTTTCATCTAAACTGTGCGAGTCTGTCAGCAAAACTGTGTGGAAATGAAAGGAGACTAAAACAGGAGGAGAAAATAAGAGATCTCTATAAGATAAGGGAACCCAATTTATTATTTTTAATGACAGGCATATGGAAAGGATGCATATACCACAGTAGTAACAAGAAACAGTCTACCATTTAATAACTGTAGAAGATAGTATTTATTTTTATGGCAGGTCAAGAGCTTGATCCTCAAAACAGATGAAACTTTGCTTTCATGAGCTCAGCAGGCCAGACCCATACCGTGCAAACCAAGACTGCAGTTGGACTGGCCTTTGAAGTTTGTTGTATCCGTCTTTGCACTATCAGGCACACGAAGCCTGAGAACATTAGGGGAAAAAAATCTTTAAAAAATTACCGTAGAGAAAAGGGGAAGTAGCATAAAGGAAAACAAAGACAAAATCCGCATTCTTGTGGGTATAAATCAGTTCCAGTGACCTGAGTGAATTTTGCCTTGTTGGTATTATGTGAGGCTGACCCAGAAAGACAGAGGTACAAATACAGTAGCTGATTGGGCAGAACAGCAGTGAGATAGGCATTATCTGTGTAATCTGAGATAAATTCTTTCTATTTTTGTTCAATAAAAGCAAAAATTGCACAGTGCAAGCTATACAGATGAGGTCAAATTGGGCTGCGTCTCTTCCGTGAGCGCCTGTCAGTAGTTTACAAGAGCTGGAGACATGGGTTCGATTATTTAATTTGATCTTGCACGTCTAGTGCCTTTTACTTCCTTGGTCTATTAAGACACGGTAGGATTTCTCCTGCTCACTCTGAGGTTTTGTGGAGAAGCCAATTGGGATGAAATGCTCTGAAGGTTCCTGGCCAGACACACCTTTTTTGTCAAGGATGTACCTGCCTGGGTGGGAAGAAGTATCCATCATTAAAACAGATCGTTTATTTGGGTACATCAGCCCTGCTCCTTCTTGCTTATTCCTGGCCACTTTAATCTACTTTCCGTTCAGCTGATTTCTTAATATCTCTTCCCCAACTGTCCAGCTTCCCCCTTTTTTTTCAGAATCCTCATTCTTTTCTTTTCCCTAGAAAACTCACCATGCTTGTACACTCCAACTGTCTTGCCTGTAGCAACATTACTGCTGATAATTATCTCAGTGTGTTGTCTGGTGCATGACCATCAGGTCAGGCACTTCCTAAGCTATTTACCCTCCATTAAAGAAACAAAACAAAACAAAAACAAAGACAAATTTCTGTTTAGACAACTAGAAAACTCAGACCAAAACACAGCTAGAACATGCAGGAATTGCCAGACAAGATATTAAGATTCACAGAAACATTAACATGATACAATTCACATAATGAAAGAATTATGCCTGTTAATAAATGTAAAGAAAAGTAAAGTGTGAATAATAGATGTGCAAGATGCAAATAATCAGTATTATTAATTAAAGATATCATGGCTAGGGACTTGGGCTTATTACTGGTGAATTTCTGTCTTTTATGTAAGAAGAGAATGGAATATGTATTTACAAGCACTTTTTCCTCTTCTGACTAATTGCTAGAAATGTGACCTGATGCGGGTCTCCATCTGTTACCAAGGCATCCCAGAATTAGCAGGCTGCATCATTAAGGAGGAAAGGAGAGGGCCAGTTCAAGGAGGTGACTTGATCTCTTCCACATTTGACCATTTCACACTTAGTGTCTCATGGCAAGAGGGATATATCCTCTCTTCCTTCTGCACCGAGTGAGCTCCGTGTGAGCAGCAGGCAGTAGGCAGCCCAGCAGGTCCAAGGGGTATTGATGTCTGCTACGAAGTCTAGTGCTTTGGTCAGGTCCACTCAGCGTATTTGGGTACCTGGTGCAACCCAGGATGACAGAGAAGCAGCTTGCATCTCAACAGGTTCTCCAGTGGGAAAAATCACTGCCACAGAATATACATTGAATTGCTACTGAGACAGATACATAGATACAACTATCTTTCACTAAAGTTGTTTTTGAGCAAATCACATCTGGAAGATGAGTAGTGTATGTGTTCTCTCTCTCTCCCATTCCCCGCACTGATGTATCTCTCCATTAAAATTACATATATTTTAAAAATTATTCCATCTTTCTTTGAGTTCATCTATGTCAGTTGCTCAAAAGGGCGAAAGGTCAGATGAGAGCTTGTATATGATTATTGCTGATTGAAGAGAGGAATTCTTACTTTATTATCACAAATCTTTGAATAAGATTTGATATCCTCCTTAGAAAGAGTTAATCTAGATCGGTGACAGCTGTCATAATGCAAGCAGAGCTATGTATTACATTGAGCAAAGAATTCTTTATTTTAGCCAAGATGGTAAATGGGGAAAGATGAAGGGAAATAATTTTTTTCTATTTATTTTTGTTTATCAAGGAAGGCCAAGTAAAGAGGTGGATTTATTTTTTTTTTTTCTCCTGAATCTCTTTTTCTTACACAGCAGCCATCTCAGAAATTTCTGCACACTGTTCTCATTCTGTATCATTCTACAAATATGGCTTTGCCCACAAGTGTAAAGCGTCCTTCAGCTGAGTTCCTTATTTCAGCTGAGCTCTGTAATAATGTGCCACTCTTCCAGGCCTGTAAGATTTCCCATTGTGGGAGGCCTCCATAGTACAGAGCTGTTTGGTTTTGGCTCTGTCTATTGACAGGTGAAATTTGTGACAACAGCTTTTCCAGTCTTTAAAATGCTGTCTGGTACACATGCAAGTAAGTACTGAAACAGGAAAAGAATGTGAGGACGTATATTAATTTTCACAAGTTTTTTTTTTGTATTACTTTTTTTAGCCCATCTCAGAAATCTATGTTCTTACTGTATTTCTTAAAGCACTTTTTTTTAAAATATTTTTTTTTTTATTTTGGACCACATTAATCCACCATGATATATTAAAAGACCTGAGATATCCAGGTATCTCACTGAATGTTTAATCTGCAATAATTTTGTATCTGAGCATTTCTGGGAAATGCAGATACCCAAAACTTTCCTTTTATCTTGAATAACAATTTTATGTGTAGAAGCTGAGCTGTACCTGCGTGTTTGGAACACCACTTCTTATGAGAGATCCTGTGCTGAAGGTTTCACAGAGAGTTATCGCAGGTCCTGTCTCTGATCTGTCCAATAGTTGCTTTATTTTGAGAATTCTGTTGAATTTCTTGTGGCCAAAATGAACAGCCATCACCTGCCAGCAGGACCTCATCAACTGTTTTCCCCTTGAAGACATTCAGTCCACTAACAGATGAGCTGCAGGGTCTTTATAGAGCATAAGCGCAAGTCCTCAATGTATCTTCAGAATCATACTTGTAGTGCCATGACTGTTATTTCCTGCTCTGTTTAATCAAATGTATTTCTACATTCAGAGACAAGAAGTCCAACCTGTATAATTTTTAAGATTTGTAACTATCTGGGTTTTTAAATTTTAGTTTATTTGTTTTTTTCTGGAACAGGGACTACCTCTTCTTTGCATTAAATATGTTGAATGACACCGTATTTGGTCATAAACCCATCTGTTCTTGCTGCCTTATTTGCATTCAGACTTTTGACAATAGTACTCACTTCCTCCTTTTAAGTGGATTATCCAAGAATTCTGTATTTCTCATGTGGTTCTGTGGGAAAGAGGTCTTTAAAGCAATTTAAAAGTTGTTGGGTTTTTGGAGAGTTGACCTGCGACCAGTAAAACCTTTTGGTCTCGAATCACCCAATGTCTCTTCTCAACAGGTTACCAGATGTCCCTTGCTGTCCCTTTTGAAGAAAATGCCATATTATCCGCTTTTTTAAAAGCCTGTCCACCATCTTTCCCGTATATAATGTTTTGCTTTATGCATTTTAGGTTGATTCTGTTTAACAGATTTGCAGGAAATCCAGTCCCTCCAATCCCGGTGGATTTATGCATTTTTTAACAACCGCTTTTAGTATATTTCTGCTTGTCTTGGGCTGAAAGGGGTACATCAAGCCTTTTTCTTCACTGGTTCTTGATTTTTTATGATGAAAAGCTTTACTGGTAACTTTACTGTTAATCCTTGCCTTACGAGCATCCCAGAGTTTTGTTATCTCAATGACCTTACTGTTTTCTTTTAGATAACTCTGAGAAAGCTATAGATATTTCTTTTGCCTGAAGTTATAAGCAGAGTCCCATCCAGTCGCCATCTATATAATTTGTTTTAAATTCCAGTCTTTTAAAATTAGGCATGGGGAGCGAGCATACCGGCTGATTACATCCAGAGAGATCAAAGTAACAGGATTTAACAAGCTACTAGTGACAGGGAACACATCAGTGCATGAGTATGCCTCACATGGTTGACAACAGTAAGAGCGTCCCCTGAGTTAAGAGCTTACTGCCTTTCGAACATCACCAGCATCTGACAAGGTGACTAGCTTGAAGTTACCTTCTTATCTGCAAACCCTGATCACCTCAGTCTATCAAGGACTAGATTCATGAACTCACTACAGTTCTCTCTCCTGTCCTAAATTTTATTAAAAATTGTTAATAAAAAAGAAAAGAAAGTGAAATGAAAGTCTTGTCCCTGGATGGAACAGTATGGAGTGTACAGTCTTTTAAGTTACCCTTTTAGAGCTCTTTCATCATAAACATCTGCCATCTTCAAACACCAGGCTTTTAGGATGAAAAGGAGGTATTTGACTAATAAAATTGCCACGCCTTTTCCTTTTGATGGCCTGAAGAGCAGTATGGTGTCTGTTCTCATATTGCATCTCAGGCAGCTTTCATTGCTGGTCTGAGAAGGAGTTTCTTGTAATGTACAGTTGTGTTCTTATATTTTTTTTTTATTGATTGTAAAACTTGTTGACCTAAGCTGGTCAACCTTTTAACATTTAAAAGCATCATTTGAATTGATTCATCTGTTCTACTGTCTTTCCAGCTGTTGCTTTTCTAACATTTAACTTAAAGGCTGTTATTCTGCTCCTTTTAGCTGACACTGTAGTAAACAAATCACTGCTGCCTGTTGCAATAGCGAGTATCGCCTTTTATTGACAGAGGAGAAGACAAATCTTCAGATATTTTTTCAGGCTTCTTACTACACTTGGCTTACTTCCTTGCTTCCTGTGTTTCACACCCTGTATCGCTGCACTAACATTCATTGAATTATCTTTAGCCATTCTGAATTTCTCCTGTCTTAAGTACCTTATTGCTATCCTTCTGGGTCTCCAAGCACTGCCCTTCAGAGCACAACTGCAAATTAGAGTGACCAGAAGTCAGTTGTTAACAGAAGGTACTGACCACAGAAATGGAAGGTGCTTGCAAAACGGAGAGAGATGCCGAGAGAGTAGGGAAGGGAGGGCATCATTATTTTAAAAGCTCTGTTAGCCTGGCCAAGGGGGTTGGTTGCTCTCCTGCCTGACAGCCTACACAAAAAGCAGCCGTTCGCCCACCGATCTGCAGCAGATCATTCAAATCAAAGGAAGGACGGGGTTCAAAAGGCAGCCTGAACCCGAGCGGCAGTGTGCCCAGTTCAAGATGGTGTCCCTGCATGTTGCGCACGCGCTGCCAAGAGGAGGGTGTCTGCTAGGACTTTTATTCCATACATATGGAGGGGGCCTCACCATCCGGGGTAACTTGGCAGTGCAGTAGACTTTGGGTGTCCCTGAAGCTTTTGGTCTCTTTGAAAGTCAAGGCAAGGAAGGCACCCTGCCTCGCGTGAGAGATTTCTGCTGCCCAGACGGGGGAAGTGCTGCTTGTTATTAAGTCTCTTGAAACTGTGAGCAGTTGTGAATGCATGTTTGAAAGCAGGATATGCTCTACAGTGATATCCAGGGCTCATAAGAGATTTTAAGGGAGTTTAAAGCGGAAATCAGACCTGATCAAGAGAGCTTGAAGATAGTAATTTAACAGGGGAACTCTATATAATTTGAGGGTGTTGCTTTCCTCTGTATTGATTTTTCTGTGATTCTGAACTAAAAAAATGCATTAGGATATTAAAACCAGAGCTTCTGGAGTATGGTTTGGATGAAATCACAAAGTGGGAGAATGTGGCAAGTATGCCCATACAAAACCCAGTCTAAGCTTTTGCTTAAAAAGTCACATCAAAGCCGTAAACATTGCAAGATGTAAAGCCCGACAAATGTGCAAGCAGAAAAATACCTCTCCCTCTTCTTTCCATCTGAACCTACAGAGGAGAGTATAGGATAAACTAGAACAGTAAATGCTCTGGGGTGCAAAAAGGAATAGCAATGCAACCTAATTCAGAACCTAATGCAGACATTAAATCATTCTCACAGCCTTTGCTGCAAATTCGCTGTCATACTCATCTATTCCAGACCCGTCTTTAGCATGGAAGCTGGGGCAAACATGTGCTCCTGATAATACCTCTCCTGTCAACAGAGATCCTCTAGATTCAAGCTTTACCTCTCAGGTTTTTTTCAGCTTTATTTCTGATTCAAGCTCCCGCTGGTTTTGAAGCTCAGGGGAGCTGAATAGGGTAGATAACCAATCACTCCTGTGATGCCTGCATCCTTTTTGTAGTGGAACTCAAAAAGAACTTTTGGCCTTCTAGCTTTAACAACATTCTTTCACAATAATACATTTTAGTTTTTAATACAAGTAAACACAAGTACATGACATACTTTAACACTGCAACTCAAACCTTTTCCACTGGCAGAGGGATTTGCTGCTAACCACAAACAGCATAGACTGAATAACCTACTGATGGCTTCTAGTGGCCTTTGTAACATTTTCTTAGTATTATGTTCATTAGCTATAGTATTTTACTGGTTTCTACCAATAAATTACACTAGCAGCTTGTATGTTTCTTTTAAAATGCAAAGCAGTATTCACTGTTTCTACATTTGCTGTCATATGTTATCAGGGAAAATGCAAATGTTTGACTTCTACTTAATTTTTTTTCATTTAATAGTAAGAGGGTCAAAGCCTCACTCAGAAAACAGGGTGTGAAGCCCCCTTGAACTCATCATCATTACCCAAAGCCAACAGCTTCTTCATTGTTCAATGCTTTAATACAAAAGCCTCTAAGTTCAATGAGCACAAGGACTAAGGGAGTCATTTCTTCTTAACAAAACCATCCAAGATGCCTGCAGCTTTATGATATCCTTGTGTGGAGTAAGGAATGATCTTTGACCCTAACAACGTTCTTGGTTACGCTGATGAAAATCCATGGTGACCCGCCTACCTTCTAATCATGATAAGTAACGATACGTGGAGTTTCGATATGTGGAGTTTAAGGACCAAAGAGACCATTAGATTGTCTCATTACCTTTCCATCTATCACAGATCACAGCATCTTACTCAATCCCCTTTTTATTTGGCTAAAGAGTATCTTCTAGAAATGCAAATAGGCTTCATCTGAAAGGTTCAGAAGCTGGAGAATTCAGCACTGCCTGCAGCAGAAGATACCACCCCACTGCTAAGAACATGTGTCTTCTTTCCCTCAGAAAAGGCCTTCACCTTCCTGCATTGATTCTTGTCATTCCTTCCTGCAGGAAATGAAAGAATTCTCTTATATTTCATGTTTTATACTGCAAGCATATTCCTGCATTGTAATAAACTCAGCCTGTCTTCCTTTGGTATATGAAGCAGGGAGAGCTCCTTACATCTTTTTCTTTAACACATTTTTCTCCAGACCAGAAGTAATTTTGCTGTTTCTTTTCTCTATCCCACTGAGCTTTTAAACATCCTTTAGAAACTGTGTGCACAGTACTGTGTACAGTATTCCAGTAGTAGTACCACTACTTTAAAAAACTTTAAAAATCTAGATTAAATCTACCTCAAAACCCACTTAATACTGCCTAGTTTAAACACAGTTACTTGTTTTTTCCAGAGCATTGCACTAGGAGTTCATATTGTGTTGCTTGTCACTGTGACTCCCCATCCCTTTTCAGACACACCACCGTTCAAAACACAATCCCCAGTTTGTAGGTTTGGCTCCCATTCTTTGTTCCTAAATATACAACTCTGCATTTGCCTGCTTTAGCATGCTCTGTTTAACAGGATTTATGTTGCACAGAATCATGTGACATAGCTTTATTTATAACTTTATTCTTCTCTTATTTTATGAATGGAACCCCTTCTTTGCTTTCGTGTTCTTCTGGCCCGGAAGGAATACCAGGCTCATCAGCAAAACTCCTCCTCTCATCCCATTCACTTCGTACTGACACTATTCTGGTCTTTCAGCATTCCCCTGCATTTCCAAGATATGTTCAAGATCACCACAGCAGGCCAGAGATCTCTTCAGCCAAGTCTCTTAGAATTGTTGTGCTCAAGTGGTCTCGGCCTGCCAAGTTGAATATAGTTACTCCTAGGGGACTGATCTGAATTTATCTAGCATCCTCCTCTGTTGCTAATAAATATAAATGTTGTTCATCATTTTTACATGGTGCTGTCTTACTTCTGAGTCTCAGGCATGAGTAATTGTTATTTTGTATTTACACTAATGTATCTGAGTGCATTGATCTTATTAATTCAGCATTCTTAGTTTTATAGGCTACAAGCTAATATTTATTGCTTTTTTCTGATGAAGAATGTTATGCCTGTAAATTCCCTGATACATTTACCACTTATTAATGCAGACTTCCTTGCTGGTTTTGGCTAATTTACTCTTGACTCATTCAAATCATTTAAAGCTCTAGCCAAAATTGCCTCCTTTGTCCATTGCTTCAGTCATGCTATGGGTTCCTATGAACTCCTACTTATTTTCCTCTGCAAATCCAAATTGTACCGGGACATTGAAATGTGACGCTTCTAAATACAAATGCCCATGCACTTTTAACCAACGTTCGGGTCAGGCTTGAGAGCACAATTTGACCCTCAAACTGTTAACCACAAAAAATGTTAATCTTCTGCCCCCTTCCTCAAGCAAACTATTTTTATGGAAGTGATTATCTCGATGGAAGCTCTCACACCTGCTGTCAGGAAGCCTTGGTGCCTGCTAATAGTTTGCTGTAATATTAGATTTGCAGCTGCTTCTGGACTGGGGGCTCTTGGCCCTGCTGTCGTTCATGCAGACACAGGGCTTTCATTCTTTGGTGCTGCATCCAGGGGTTGGTGGGTACCAAGTCACCCCCTTTCTATGGCAGGGTAGGTACCTCTATCTTCAAGCTCTGGAGGAGAGCTTGATGTTTGCTTAGTTGGCAGAACAAAGTGTCATTTCCATATGTTTGAATTCTTCCTGAGCCTGTTCTTCCCACCCGCAACTGGGAATCATCATACTTCTATAACTGCATGCATTAAAACACTTATGGGAGGGATCAATTTTTCTTCAGGTCAGTGTTAGAAGAAAAGGACAGGGGAAAGGAAGAAATAGGGAGACTATTCACTTAAAACTGACAATCACCTGGGGGATGCATGTTCATTTCTGCCCAGTCACCTCCCCAGAACTGGTGAACAGAGATTATTCCTGACATTCAAGCCTCCGGAGGCCGAGAAACTGAAAACTGCAGCTACTCAGTGTGGAGACAAAAGATAATTACCAATGAAGGTATAGGAGATGGAAAGTAAAGTTGTGGTTCTAGTGATACAAAAACAGGAAGATAGATTTAAGAACAAAATTCCTGGTGCAAGTAACAGAGATCACAACTGAACTGAGGGCTCCAGGTATGTCTGCAGTAAAAAACGCAAAACTTGTGTAAAACACAGCAAAGAGTCTTTTTCCACAAGAAATGGTTCAAAATGTTGGCATGTGACTGTGTGAAATATCATTTTATATAAATACTTAAATAGGCAGCACCATGGTCGCTACTGTAATCCTAGCGAGCCCTTCTGAAATATTCTGAAGTGTACTGTGCTTGCTCTCTGCTCAGGGATGATTTTCTTTACTTTTCAAAACTGGACTAAAAATGGTTCATTTGTTTGTAGAGACAGGGTGAGGGTCCAGTGAGCAGTTTACACATCCTAAAAGAGAGATTTCCTCCCTTACCTGCAAGCCTGTAGGTTGTAAAAAAGAACTGGACATTTTGCAGAGGGATATTTCCGTTCCACTCAGATTTGGTACAAATTGCTGCTCGCTCATATTCATTTAAGGTTTCTCTGGGCCTGGCTCGCCGCTGCTGCAGTGGGCAGGCTCCAGCCATACAGCTCCTTTACCCTGCCATGGGAAGGAGCTTGGGAAGATGCTGCAGCAGCAGGGATAACTACTGCTGTTTCTCCTTTTTCTGAGGAGAAGGCAAGAACTATAGAAGGGGAAAACAGGGCTAGTGCCAGAGCTTGCATTCTTTGGTTTGAATTGGATGTGTGTCAGTGCATATGAATATACATTTGCACAGAACACTGCAATGTAGGGAAACAAGTAGATTTTCTGAGATTGATTCATTTGCTTCATTAAAAAGCAAACACTTCCCAGTGCTTTTCCATGAGAAACACATCCCCTAACCCCCTATTGTCTTTAGAAATAGGCATATGTTCTACTCAAATTACTCATTTCACTTAAGAAAACATCATAGCGTAAAACTGGGCCAAAATATAAACTTTTCACAACACACACCAGCATTACCTCATAAATCATGAAGGGCAGTGCAAGCAAGATCTTGTCTCATCTCCCTTACCCGTTAGAGATACTTCCAGTGTAAGAGGCTGAAAATCCTTATATTACCAAGAAAAATGTGAGGGTTCCTAAGTCTGCCAGAGTAACAGCAGGCAGTGAATGAGGCAGAGGACAGCAAGAAAAAGATTGCATTTTTGCACAAGCAAATATAGATCTGCCACCTCTAAACCATCCAGTACCTGAAACTCGAAGTTCATCCCGGTTGTTTCTGTACGCACTGTTGGTATATAGACAACTCGATATGCAGGGATTATATTCACAACATGGTGGTAAGAGATGGTGAAAATAAAGCAATGACTACTGAAAAGTAAATCAGGAAACAAGTCAGACATCCAAATGCCAGGAATGTGCAACGGCAGGAGCAAAACGCTAGATGTGGATTTAGAGTGATGCACAGCTGGACTGCTCTGACGCCTTCCCCGCAGAAAACGCACAGGCACAGCGCGTGCCCAAATGGGCTACAGGTATGTGGGAGGGAGTGCAAAAGTGATAGCCTAATTTATAGAGATCCAGACCATCAGAACAATTAATGATTCCGTCAGAATATCCCTCTCTGCTGTTGCTTTTCCAACAGTCTTCCTGACCTGGGAAGTGAGCGGGTTGCAGATGGTATTAGCTGTTTTGGCAGCTTACTACTTGCAGTCTGCTTGTTGGACCTGTCTTCCTACTGCCGCCATCCTATGCATTTAGCTCATGTGACGAAGGGCCTTCTGATCTGCTGAAATAAGTTGGAAGTAGATATAATCACCACCACGGATTACAAGGTGTAAGGGCTCTTTTAAGTTGCCATGGTTAAAGCAGTATGTTTAGTCTGTTAGAGTCTCGCTGACGCAGTTGCTGAGTACTCATATAGTTACTCAGGAGCTCCTGAAACCTTTTGAACTTTAATGGCCATACTGGAAGTACATTCACTGAGGACTTTGCTGGAAAGTTAATACGAATTAATTTTTAACGTATTAGCTAAGTTACATGGAAATCCTGGGTGTCTGTTCTTTAGAGATGAAGTAGGTGAAGTCAGATCAGGGTCATCTTAATTCTCAGTAGGGATTTCCACTGAAGTGGCTTAATGCAGTTTCGAAAATCCACTTCAAATTACCAGCTTCATTGGTTTGGTATAGTTTTCCTGAATGTCTCTGTGTAGATAGCCCCGTGAAGAAGAATTCTTGTAAAGGTGGTAAGTTTTAAAGTGGCATGAGCATTTTTTCCTGTTTTCTCGAGATTGCTTTAAAAAATAGGGAGTTGAATTAAGGAAGAGTGAAATAATCTACTCTTTATCTAACTTGGAGAGTTCCTTGTAAGGTTTAGTGTTGGCTTACTTAGTAACATTGCTTAAATAATTCTTTCTAATAGAATATTTCTAAAGCCCAAGGAGGAGTTTTTCAAATACAGATTATATCCAGGCAAGCTTCTGGAGACAAAAGAGGGGCTAATAAAAGCAAGAAGGAAACTTTGGACTGTATGAGGCTGGAGGGAGAAGGCTAAATGAGACGTTCTGCAGAAAACCCTTCTTTTTGAAGTGTAGTTTGCTGTTCTGATAAAGGAGGACAGGCATGAAAATCATTGTAATTAACATGTATGGAAGTTTTCATGATGGAAAAAAAATCACCATGGAAAGGAAGGTGGTATGAAAAATAACATCATCATAAAAACAATAGAAAACGGGACTTCGGGAATATTGAGGAACAAAACTACTCCTGCATAAGGGAAACATCAGGAAGGCATAATTCAGGTCACATTGACTATGTAAGAGTGAATTACAGAGCAAAATCAAACGTGAACTGGAAAGATTTTCTGTACTGACTGTCAGCAGTTACTGATGGCTCTAAATTGGAAGTCAGTTTTAGCTAATATGCTGCTAATTTTTTCCTCCTCAGTTAAAATGTTTTTCATTTTCTGGTGTGCTGAAAATAGCTCTTAATAGGACCTTACAAATATATGAACTTTTACCACAACCCATGCAGGCGGTGGTACGAAGAATGCTGGAGAAAATTGCTTTTGGCTTGAGGGACACAGAAGACAATGAGAAGCTTCTTTAAAAAAACCCAGTCTAGTCTGAATTTTGTTGTTGAGTAGTCTGCAGGACCTGGTTATGAGAATCATCCCACACAGAAACCCGGCTAGCGTCTCTCACTATCAATTTGCATTGTGCAGTGGAAGATATTTTCTGCGGCCTTGGTGGGGAACAAGAAGTGTAAGTGAACAAAATACCACATACTGCTCTGCAAGAGTAGGACATTTTCACAGTTTCAGTTTTCAAGACAAAGTAAAAGGCTGGAATCCTTTTGTCCTCTAGAAGAGGAAAAATTCAAGGGAAAGCCTGCCCACCACACTAGAGCTGGGGATAACAGTGAGATGCTGGAAAAAAATAGGAAACCAGTGGTTTATAGCCAGGCTGCACAGTATGTTGCCCATATAGATTTTCAGAATAGATCATTTTTTTGTTGTCATTCACTGAAAAATGATCACTGGCCTTTAATAAGGAGCAAAAGCTGTTTAGAATAACTGCTGTACAGAAACCAAATGTGCAGAGGCTTAAATCCAGACTTCAGGACCTGGCCCGAACAGTTGGGCCAAGTGGTGGGCAGGGAAGTGGGGTGGGAGGAGCGGAGGGAAGAAAACCCTGGGAACTGCTTTGAACCTGCTCCACAGAGTCGCAATGGTCTCTTTTGTACCAAACAGCAGCTGAGCAGGCCCTGCTGGCAGCAGCCTTGCTGTTTGCCCTCCTTGCCACCTTTGTCTGCTTTTCTGCAGAGCCCCACGCAGCCCCGGGTTGTGCACGTCTCTGTCTGGGCTCCTTTGCACTGAGCAAGTGCAGTGATGATACCGGGTGGGGATTTTTGCCCATGAGTCATGAAAAGTGACATTTCTGAGTCACCAAATCCTTTTGCAATTAGACTTTTTTTTCCTGAGAACCTCTGGTGACATTGTTTCTTTTTGCCACTTTCCAGCTTTGGTTCGCAATTTCCAATTGGTAATGTACCTCAAGCAGCATTTTGGCAGTCTGGCTAAAGGTTGCTTTCTCTGTCTTCTGTATGGTTGAGGACTTTATCCAATACTTTCTGTCTTTTGCTGGTTTTCATCCAGATGTTCTCCAGCATTTTAAGGAAGGTGAACTCCCCACCTTGCACACACTAGCCATCATACATAGTCCCAAGGCTTCTCTTCAGAGGTTGAAAACTGGAAAATGAGGGAAAAAAACCTCCTTAGACACAACTTCCTCCATCAATAAATCAAGACACACATTTTTCAAAACTGCCTGTTGGTTTTTTTTGGAGGAAAAACCTGAATCGCTTTGTGTGCTCATTTGGTTTGCATGGCGTTCTATAGATTTCTCAGTGTTTGCCTTAAAAACCTGTTTTAATTGAACACAATCACAAAAACTGTACAGGCAGAACACTAGTTAGACATTAAATCCTAATTAATGCCTGAGCTGCCTTTGCATGCAGTTGGATAAAAGGTAATTATAAATAATTGTATGGCCAGCACACTATGCAATGCTGAGAATTCAGAGCACAGGGTTCTCCTCAAAAATTCTCCCACTTCCCACTCTTTGGTAAGACAAAAAAAAGAAATAAAAAAGAAGATAAAAGAAGATAAAGGAAAGGAAAGGAAAGAAAAGAAAAGAAAAGAAAAGAAAAGAAAAGAAAAGAAAAGAAAAGAAAAGAAAAGAAAAGAAAAGAAAAGAAAAGAAAAGAAAAGAAAAGAAAAGAAA
>Ga0065711_1031322_pt1 | contig 29974 bp, 36 predicted proteins | sample Hoacrofraction12_FD_59098 | JGI IMG/M metagenome (GOLD analysis project Ga0065711, IMG submission 59098) | Hoatzin crop microbial communities from Cojedes, Venezuela - Epithelial fraction 12 v2 (version 2) | ecosystem: Host-associated > Birds > Digestive system > Esophagus > Crop | place...
AAAAAAAAAAAAAAAAAAAAAAGCAACAGCAGTGTGGCTGCGGGTAACCCGCAATGGGCCACTGCCTCCAAGGTGCTAAAAAGATTGGGGGGGGGCTTTAATGTTGCTTTTTCCTCCCCCCTTCCCCAAGCAGCAACACAAGATGTGCTGGAGAGGAGGGCCCTGACTCGGTGGTTCAGCCCCGGTGCTTGGAGCTTGGGGGTACCAGTGGGAGGATGCGGGGAAGCTGGGGGGTGAGCTGCTGGAGAGACGTGGCAGAGAGAAGGGGGAATGTCAGAAAAAGCCCAGACTGCTGCCCTGAGCTGTCCCTGTTGGGGCAGAGAGTTTGGGAAACGTCTGGAGGGGTAGATGAAGCGTGAAAACCGTAGACCAGCTTCTGTCCTGCGTTGCAGCATAGGCAGGAGATGGTCCAGGCAACTCAAATGTGAGCATAAGAAGGTCAAAGACCAAAAACACATTTAAAAGATGCCGGTCACCCAACAGTGACTTTTTACCCAGTACTGCCCTTGGCCAGCCTTGAGCTGACACTGATGCCCGGCCTCCCCAGGACCCACCAGCCTGATCCCTGCACCCTTGTACGCAGTGCCTGCAGGGCATCAGCACCTTTTGGAGGGAAATGGGGACAACTGGGAAGCCAGGAGTGGATTTTAGGGGCAGTTACAAAGAAAGGAGAGAGGAAGATTCATCTGTGTCCTTCTTGTTACATAGGAGGGGGTGAAAGGGGAGTGATTAACGCCGTTAAAATACATTGTGCCAAGTACTAAACATACGCACAGCACTTTAGGAGCGTAGGGCTGCGTGCAGCTTGCTTGGTGTCTGGCCAGCTCCAGGCGCAGAGTCTGCCTGGAGGAGTTACAGCTCTCAGAACCTCCCCAGAGCAGGGTCCGGCAGCCTGCTGTGTCTCCGAGGGGTGTCCTCGAGGGGGCTGCCGAGGTTTTGGTGCTTAGGGGTGCGCAGCTTCCCAGCTCAGGGCATCCAGCACCCCGAGGTGCGGTGGCAGGAGAAGGTGGGCTCCCACGGGCAATGAGCTGGTAGGGAGGAGGTTTTGGGGCTGGAGCGGTGGAGTCTGAGGTAGGCAAGGCTCGGTGGATAGACTGGTTTGGCATTGCAAAGTGGGATCTCCTGGGAGTGTGTGCATGGCATGGGTGCATCACTGGCCCTGATGGCACTGCTTCCCTCGCCATCCGAGGCGCAGGATGGGACATCTCCAGGGGTAGCGCCTTGTAAGCTTTTCAGGTGTCCGGGGCTTGCTGGTGAGGTGGCCCCGGGTGCTCAGCGTGCACTGGGAGCCCACAGGTTTTAGGGCATGCTGCTGTTTGAGCCTGGTGCTTTCAGCACTGTCAGTGCTGGGGCAGAGCACTGCATCGATAGCACTCGTGTGGCTGCAAGAAACTTCAGGTCAGGGCATCTTGGAGGATCTCATGTTGGTCGGTATGCAAGCTCCCTTCAGCCTTAGCTAGTCCAGCAGGGGAGCAATTGAGGTACATGCTTTAATTGAAATGAATGGAGGCCCCTGTGCATTCCTGATGTTTTAAGCATCGGACTCCATCTGCAGTGCTCCCCTGGAGTTACCCAATGGTACAAAAGGGGCTGAAGAGATGTTAAGAGGGCAGCTTGTGCACCCTCCTGCCCCTGGATCGCCTCCCAGTCGAGGCTGGACAAGCATTTATCTAACTACTGTTAAAAGCACCTGAGGCTGGAGGTCCCCTGCCTCCTGGGTGCTGCCCGTTGGCGTTCTGCGGGCTTCACGAAGGACGGGAGAAAGCCACAAGTCTGAGCCAAGCAGCCAGCACACCTCATGGGAGCAGGCGGATGGAGGGATGCCTACCAAATGCTGCAGTGGGCTGCCCAGCTCCAGGGTGCTGGGGCTATACCAGGGTGGGATTCACCCCTCGGCCTGCTGACACCATGGCTGTGCCCCTTGCCAGCCTGTCTGCCAGCACTGCCCTCTGCGGGAGTGCCAGCATTTATTTATTGTGCCAAAGATAGCGCTTTGTTTACTCTTCAAGGAGCATCCTCTCCCAGACAGGAGGGCTGCTGCTGGCTGTGCTGCAGCCCGCTCCTGCTGCTGGGACAGCCCTGGGCTGACTTGGGGCAGGACTGAACTTGCTTTGCCTTTCCTTGCCCCAAGCAAGGCTTTTCTCAAGTATTCAGCCCCCTGCTCCACAGCCTTGGATGCAATGAATAAAAACACACCCTCCCCTCAAACATGGGCTGTAATGTTACCAGGACGCAGTGTATGTGCGTGCACATGGGTGCTCACTCCTTCCTCCCCAGTTCTTGGTTGTGCCCCTCCCTTCAGTGGTGTCCTGGGCACTGGTGCTTTATTGCATTAGGAATATTTGCAGTGGTTCCTTGCGATACCTCAGAGGAGAGCTGTGTCTCAGGACCGGCCGACCCCCTTTGCAGCCATGGCCAGGGTCCCCGAGGACATCGGTGGGGCAGGGCGGCTGCACTGCAGGTGCTAACCCCCGCCTTTAGCCCAGAGCGACGGGTGAGATTATGTAAAGCAGGGTGCAATAAACCCCCCCACTGCCACATGCGGATGCTCTGGGGTGGTGATGCTGAGGGGCTGGGACCCAGCACTGGGCATTTTGTTCAACCTCGGGCAGGCTGAGGTTGGGCCACTTCTCGCCATGCAGATGCCACGGTGCGTGGAAAGCCGTGGTGTGGGGCTGTGGCAATGCGATGTCCCAGCTCCCAGCAGGAGCTGTCTCCGGGAGGAGAGGGTGCATCTGATCCCCTGCATCCTCCTGGGTCACATGGACAGACCAAGTCATTCCTGTCATGTAACCTTGTCCAGTGTTATGATGATGTATAAAGTTTTGTACATATGAGATTCAGAGCTTTTTAACTTTTAATATTTATTAATTTTGTTGAGGGTTTTTTTTTTGAACTCTAACATAATGTAAAAAAAAAATTAAATCCACGTCAAAATCTCTTTCCATTGATTTATTTGGGAGGGTGGGTGTGTGAGGGAGGAAAATAGGAGTGGGAACTGCATGTAGGTGTTGAAATGGATTTCACACAGTGAGCCACCACCTCTATTTTTATAGAATTATAGAATGGTTTGGGTTGGAAGGGACCTTGAGGATCATCTGGTTCCAGCCCCCCTGCCATGAGCAGGGACACCTTCCACCAGACCAGGTTGCTCAGAGCTCCATCCAACCTGGCCTTGAACACTTCCAGGGAGCAGGCAGCCACAGCTTCTCTGGGCAACCTGTGCCAGTGTTTCACCACCCTCATGGTGAAGAATTTGTTCCTAATAGCTAATCTAAATCTGCCCTCTTTTAGTTTAGAGCTGTTCCTTCTTGTCTTATCACTACACACCCTTGTGAAAAGTCCCTCTCCTTCCTTCCTGTAGGCCCCCTTCAGGTACTGGAAGGCTGCTATAAGGTCACCCCGGAGCCTTCTCTTCTCCAGGCTGAACAGCCCCAACTCTTTTAGACTGTCCTCATAGGAGAGGTGCTCGAGCCCTCTGATCATCTTTGTGGCCCTCCTCTGGACCTGCTCCAGCACATCCATGTCCTTCTTATGTTGGGAGCTCCAGAGCCGGATGCGGGTTTTTTTGTTTGTTTTGTTTGGGGTTTAGTATTTTTTTATTTTATTTCAACCCAGTCGCTCCTGTTTTATCAGCCAGTTTCATATACCTGTTTTGAGTTGATTTTTTTTTTCTCCCCTTAAATGAGACAAAGACCCAGCAAAATCCACAGATTACAAGCACCGTGCTGTGGCTGTAATAACATTGTGTGACACCCCGCACAGCTGCTCGGCTCCACTCTTGTGAGGCTTGTCTCTAGCTGTGGTTGGCAGCAGCTTTATGGCACAATGTGCTTGTTCCCAGGGTGCAGGTAGTGTCGGGATCCCTAGCCGGGCCGTCCCTGCTGCTGTGAAGGGCTGTGGCTGTGGGATGGCTGGTAATCTCCTGGGGCTCCTCCTAGGACAAAACCCACCTAGGGTTTTACCGTGCTGCAGGTCTGCAGCGACAGGCTCGCCTGGATGCATGGTCCCGAAGGGCACAATGCTGCGTTACGGGCTTGAGTCCAGTCCTGCCGGAGTTTTGCTGCTGCCGTCTTCATTACCTGCTTTCTTGTTGCCTCATCCCCTTCCACGTTGCAGTACACCCAAGTCAACTGAACTGATCGTGAAAAACACTCTTCTGCCCTTCCAGGATATGGCTTTAGTGCCATACGCCTGCTCTGGCAGTGCCTGCTGCTGTTGGTGTAACAGAAGGAAAAACCACTATGTATACACATATATACACACACAAAAATATATAGTGTAGCCATTCCAAAATAAAGATGTGTTGTGGGTTCAGGCCAAAAAGAGCCCCTGAGCTTGCACTGACAACTAATGCCATGGTCAGGTAATAAATAAACAGGGATGAAGCTGGAGCAGGGCTGAAGCCACAGAACAAATGGCACTGTGGGCAGTGGTGCCCAACGTCGGGACGCGTTTTGGCAGCCACCCCCTTCCCCTGTGCACGGCAGGGAGAAGCGATGCTGAACACCAGGTATCATTGCTGCTCGTGGGCAAGGGCGTTTGGGCAACCCCCGATGCAAGGCTCAGTGCTGCCTTGGTTGCCCCAGCTTGCAGATGCCCCGCTCCACCCTTGAAGCAGAAACACAGTGCTGGGTGAGGGGTGAGCTCCACACTCCGGGTTCCTTGGTGGGTGCACCGTCTCACCCCGTCGCTGGTGGCTGCGGCTCCTTGGCCACAGTGGCAATGAGCAGGGGCAGGAGTGGGTCTCCAGCTCAGGCCGTGTCCCTCATGCTTGGGCAGAGCCCGTCCTCCTGCAGCTCAGGGACACGCGGCGGTGGAGAGGTGCCGGCAGAGGTGCTTGATGAAGTCTGCTTGGGACTGCGGCAGGACGCGGTTAATGACTGACGTGGGGATCCAGCCCTTTGGGAGAGAAAACACCCGGAATTTGGTCCCGCTGGGTCAAAGAGAGTTTGGATGCCCATCCCGGGGAGCAGGGTGAATTTACATGCCGGAATGCACACCCCTTGTACCCCCAAGTAACACAGTGGCACTTGCCTTCAGGTCCATGCTGAGGAGCCAGGTGAAGCGGGTATGGCTGGGGTCCCCTGCCAGCGGCTGCAGGACAATGCAGCTCAGCCGGGACTCAGCCCTGTGGTGGGCAAGGGAGCAGGCAGTTAGGGTCCCCCCCAGGGGCAAAAACCAGGGGGGGTGAGGAGATGCCAGAGTGAATGCAATGGGGAGGTAGCTCTTGGCGTGCCTCCTGTGCCATGCCCAGTGCAAACATCCATGGCTGCGGAGGTGGTTCCCCCACCACAGGGACACGCGAGCCCGTGACGGTGGCTTTGGGGACTGTACCTGATGCACCCTTCCTGCGAGGGCAGCAGCTCGATGTGCGTGGCAGTGCCCACCAGGTACACTGCCGTATCCCTCCTCCCGCGGTGCCGCACGCTGACAAAGTCCCGCTGGCCCACCACATTGCCCGGGCTTGGAGCAGTGACTTCGTGTGTCACCAGTGTGTCCGTTCCGACACGCTGCAGCACCTACCAGAGCAAGGCGTGCCCCGGGGTACAGGGTCCTTGTGGCTGCCCGTCCGGGGACATCCCTGCGCCCCCCTTACTCCTGCCCAGGGGAGGTTTAGCCACCTTGGGGACAGAAGTGTGGGCTGGCAGCATGAGCAGAAGCAGCAGCAAGGTGGGGGTTTGGGGCTTGCACCTGGTGGAAATTAAATCCCAGTCCTCTGCAGGATATTAAGGGGGAAAGCAGGTGATCTTTGCAGCTTTTTTGATCTGGGATGGGACTCTCTCTATGCTATTTCTTTTTCTGAAGTGACAGGAAAGTGGTAGCAATAAATAAGCAGAGGCTGAGTAGCATCTGAGCCAGACCAGATGAGCTAGTGGAGGCTTTCTGAGGCTGGCAGCCTGCTTAGTGATATTCTGTGATTCGGGAGCTGAGAAATAAGGCAAATACTCAAAAGAAGTGCAACACAACTCATGAGCTTCCTGGGGGTGCCCCCACAGTGTGATATATTTGGTTTTGCCTCTTGTTTTGAGCAGTCTGATTCCCTGAACATTTTCTCGCCTGACATTAAAGTCTGAGCAACATCAGAGTCCCACAGTGCGGGAAAACCTCCGTGAACAGGCACCATGTGGAAAAGAGCCTGGAAACGACACTTTGCCACGCCAGTAAAGCACATCTTCTCTCCCTGGGGTGATATCCTGCTCTTGCAGGAGTGCAGGATTAGGTTTAATCCTTCAGCAATCTTAAAAGCCTTGATAAATACAATTTTTTGGATGCTAGCAAGCCTGGCAATGCAAAGCCTCAGCCCGCCTGCCCGCGGTGGCATCGATCGCCGCCTGCAGTACATCCCTCCCCACCTCACCTTCACCTGGCTGACGGCTGGGTTCCACTGGGGCATTTGCTCAATCCTCTCGAACAGCTCCTGGTGCAGCCGGGCCACCGGCACGGCCAAGACCACCTCTGCCCGAAACACCTTGCCCAGCCCAGGGAAGGCGGCGCTGGACACGGCAGCCCCAGCGTCCTGGCAGAGCAGAGAGCCTGCATCAACCCAAACACCCCAAGAAGCACCAGCTGTGCGCTGAAATACCTTGCTAATAAATCCCACCAGTCCTCTTTTTAATCCTCGTTTGGTTTACTGTCGAAAGCTATTATAGCTAAATCATGCCACTGTGATTCCTTTTTTTTGTTATTTTAAGCTCCTTTCTAGCTCAGTTAAACAATTCAGCACACAGTTTAACGAACAAGCACCATAAATAACAATAAAGTCGCAATGTGTTGGGTTTTTCTGCAGAAATGCTCCTGGATTTCCCTGGGAAGATGATTATCTGAGTTTCCCCTTCCAAGCCTTTTTCTGCTATCTATCTGCTTTGCAGATGTGCTTGCGAATGTGCTTAACAAAGGTTTACTTGGAAAACCCTCTTTCCCCTGCATGCTTGTGCACGGTACATCTCCCGTGCCCATAGTTTCCCTTCGAGCAGGAGGAATAAGAGTAGGATATCTCCCCTCCCCAGACTCATTCCTCCTCCAGAGAGCTTTTCTGGCACGAAACTGCAAAGGCAAGAGGGGGCCAGGCTTTACCAGAATCACTTCTGCCTGCCAGCTGGTGTGCTGCTGCAGGATGCTCAGCGCTCGCTCCAGGGCCGTTTCTCCCTGGGTGATGTAGATGTCCACACTGGAGAACTGGCTGGGACTGACGTCTCCATCAGGCTCTGGGCAAGTGGCTGCAGGAGCAAGGCAGGGAAATGTGAAAAGCTCCCCCAGCTTTGCCTGCACATGTGGCTGCGGGTACAGAAGTGCAAACGGAGCTGGAGCGGAGGGGTTTGCTGACCCAAAGTCTCAGCCTTTACACCACCATTTCCACCACACAACTGTTCCCCTCTTGGACTAGGGGACGGCTTGGTGCAGAAAACGTTGCTCTCTGGAGCACCCCTGGTATTCATTTGCTGTGTCTGTGCTGACTGCTTGGAAAGCTTTTTGAAATTGTTTTCCAAATCAATTCCCAGTAACACTGAGGTACAAATTGCAAGTTGCTGGGTTATTATTAACATTGCCACAGGCAGCCTTTGGACCAAGATGCACTTCAAAAAAACCAGATGAATTTGCCAATTTTCAAGTCTTTAGGTAAGTGGTGGAACTAGAGACACAGCAGACGTGCAACTAAACACTGATAAGCAACCACAACCTCTGCTAAAAGCTTTCCCTGCCTGTACAGTTAGCCAATGCAATTTAGCTTCCCAGAATCTGTGGGTCTCCCCACTAACCCAATTTGCCATCAGTACAGAGAATGCTTTTAAGCTACTGGCGAGCTGGAGACCAGCCCATCAGCGAGAAGACAATTAACTCTGTCCCCCAAAATATGAGTCAAATCATATGGAGATCAACGCCTCCACGAGGTGTTGCAAGGGGATTGTGAGGAGGGCTAGGAAACGTGGTATCCGAGCGCCCAGGCTAAGCTTACCTGTCTCCTTCCCCATCAGCCTCTGAACAGAACGGGGAATTTTGGAAGGCAGGTGGCAGGATCCTCTCACCACCAGTCCTCTCACGTCCTTCTGTATTTCTGCAACGGCTGTTATCTTCAAGCCTAGGGGAGAGATGCACGGGCATGGGTGAGCATGGAGCATGTGAGGAAGATGCCATGGTGCCCCACATCTCTGCTGGAGGTTCATTTGCAGCTAAGACCAAGACTACCCTATGCAGGATAAAATGCAGGAGGGAAATAGATGCACAGAGGTGACGTTACCAAGGGAGCACCTCCCAAGGTGACACCCACTGGATGCAGACTTAGCATCTCCTCATTTCTGCCCGTTTTTCCCTGGGTCGGGGGGAAGGCAAGCAGTGCTTACCGGGCAGGCGGCGGAGGTGGTCGTGAGCGATGCCACAGCACAGCTTGACAGTGGCCCGCAGCATGGCGCAGGAGCCGGGCTGCCTCTGGGAACACACTGCATCCCGGCGTGCCTTTATAGCCGGCCTGAAGGACGGCACCTGATGATAGGACCACGCTGCCAGATAGCAGCTGGGTGTAGGGAGTACTCAAGGACAAGGCAAGCGAGCGGAGGGGCTGGAGGGAAAGGCCGTGCTTCCCTCTGAATGAGGAGTCCCTGCCTTTTTTCCTGCCCTTTGCAGACAGCTATGAATGAACGCGTCCCCAGGGCATGGCGGAGTCGGGACAGTTTTGTGGTCCCTGTGCCACTTTATTGAGGACTATGGTGACAAACCCAAGCTGGCAAAGGCAACCGGGGGCACCCGCATGGAGGGAAGGGTGGAGTGGGAGATGAGAGCAACGTGGCTTCAGTCTCGGGGAGTGTGGAAGCTGCTGTTACAGCCATGCTTGTGAAAAACGGTGCTTCTTTCTACGGAAACTTCATAGAAGTTATGGTGGTAATTGCTGCTGCTGTTAACTTCTCAAGTAACTCCTTGTTTTCCTCTTTCCTATTTTATGTCCTCCTAATCATCCTCTGCAGACCCCTGTTGCTTATGGTGATGGTGGGACCGCTACATCTTTCAGCATGAAATTATTCAGTCCTTCCCCTTGCGTTTTTAATGGTCCATCTTATAAGGTTAAATACAAAACCTACTAGGTCACTCCTCAAAATACAGCCACGCTGTGTTCCTCTGGCCCTTTGCAATATCTGCTTTTTAAGTGCTTTGGAAATCCCCCTTGATTTTTACCATAGAAAGGCTCTTCCACCTGTAGGTACCCAAGAGGTCGGATGCTTCTGCTTCACTTAGCATCACTACGGCTCACTTTACCTTCAGTCTCTGAGGCTGCAACTGCTGAAATGTTTGGGCAAGTGGACCAGGAGGACTGTTTGGCTTTATAAGGGGTATAAGGGACTTCAAGCCTTGCAGTCTGGTGTGGATGGGGCCAGCGGGTTTCTTGCTGGGATGGGAACAATCCTTCACCGCAGGCAGCTGCCTGCGGATCCCTGCTCCCTGGCACCTCCAGGGCTGTCACAGCAATGATGGGCACAGTCTAGTGAATCTATACAGTATTGCATGCTGCTTTAAAAAGTGTACTATTAGGAGTGGAGTAGCAAGAGAGATGACTGTGGATGGCTTTTGGGCATGGCAGAATAACTGCAACAGAGGGTAGTTGAGTAAATAGGAACAGCAGTGTTAGGAAATGACTGTTTTCACCCAAAGCTGATGGAGTTAAATAGGGTTATTTGCTCTTTCTGTCTCATGGTGCTGGGTCGCTTCGGGTGAGTGCTCGCTCCCAGGAGCAGCCACTCACCAATGGGGGTGACCCTTGCAGCCCCCCCGGCATCCTGGCAGCTGAGGAAGGCAGCAGCCCCTGCCAGTGCGGGGAGAGTGGCCAGAGCAGGGGCTTGTCCCCGTGTCACTCACCACAGCCTTGTCCCACAAGGGAGCTGGGCGCTCTGGCAGTCTCTCCAAACACCTTCCGTGCTGCTAATATATTTTTTCCTACAGTAAACATTGCATCCCTTCAATACTCCCACTATTGGCTGGGATGGAGTTGGGGGAACAGTTTCCTAGGAAAACTTCATTATTTTTCCCATGGGTTTTGGCCCTGCTATTGCTGGAGGGTTTTATCCCAGCCCTGGGAACTTGTTGGCTCAGCTCAGCCAGTTCCCAGGCTCCCCACCTGACTCACCAGCCCCAGCCCTGATCTTTACTACCCAGCTTTTCCTGCAGGGATAACCTCATGACACAGCCCCTGTGGCTTGCACAGCTGTGGCCCATTGCAGCTTCACAGCTTTCTCCCTCCATTCCTGATTGCTGGGTGGGTTATAACAGCAACCCCCTGCCAGCTGCTGCTCCTCAGATGCTTCACTGCTTATTTGCAGTGTGCTCTAGGGTGACTTCATGTGTGGTGGCACCTAGATAGCTGCCTGTGTGCATGTCCCATGGTTGCAGGAAAGCCTTGCAGATGTGGATGTGTATGGCCCAAAGGAGCTACAAGCTTTGCTGCAGGGGCTTGGGAGTGCACTGTAGCCCAATGGCAACTCTATGGGAGATTTGCTATTGCCAGGCCTCTCTGTTCAGTGCTTCTTTGGTGAGTTACAACCAGTTTCTTCTGGATTTTTCATGGGGTCTGGGGAGTCACTGGGCCCCAGGAGTTAGGAAATGCAATATGTTTTTTGCAAGTTGCCTAGGGAGGAGAGAGCGGTGGATGACAAGAGATCTGCCCCAGCGCTTTAAACCTGCACCTCCACTAGCCCCCAGGGAGACCCCATCCCCTGTGGATGGTCTATCCTCTCACACACACTCCCCTCGCTTTTGCACACGCTTTCTGGTGTTAGATTTGTCTCTGGAGAAAGCTGTAATAGACAGGCAGCTAATGTTTTCTCACCCTATTTGGTGAGCGGTGTCCATATGCTCTCCTGAGGGCTGTGCAACATGTCCTGGGAATAGAATGACTTACAGGGTAAAAGAAAATATCAAAAATTGCCTGTGATGGCAAACCTGGAGGCCAGGGGAGCATGGCATTGCAACATGAGACTTCAGGTCAGTGGTGAGGGGCTGCCATGGATCAGCTCTGGCCCATCACCTGCTGATGCAAAGGTCCCATGACCTTGGGTGTGGGTTGTGGGGTGCCGCTGGGTTGCAGGGTTCTGTGCACCCAGGCCCTGCATGGCTGCAGCAGAGTAGTTTTGGCCTGACATCTCCACCAGGTTTGGCTGCAGCCACTGGAGGTCACTGCTGATCTACTGCTCCGCATGCAAAGCCACTTTTGGAGAGGTGGGTAGGAGCCCTGCTCCCAGGTGCTGGCTCTGGGCTGCTCTGCCTCTAACCCCCTGCAAAATCCCTGGGAGTAGGGATTTTTGCTGCCAGCAAATAAGACCTCCACTAGGAATAAGCTCTGGCACCCCCAACCCTCCCGATCTTCACTGTCCCCTGCTTCTGGAGGCAAGGACCCGTTGGGGACCCATCATTTCCTGTCACACGGCTCAGTGTAGGACCTCCTGGGAGGGATGCTGGCCCAGGGGACATCCTGCAGCTCCGCCATATGTGAAATGCAAAGCCTGTAACCGGTGTTTTGGGAGGCAAAGGCAGAACTTCAGCAGCTAATTCTTCGCTTGTTGTTCTTGTCAAATAGTCTATAGTAAATTAGTAATAAAGTCCATTTTGAGGAGAATGCTCTTAATCATTTCTCTTCTTGGCCTGGCCAAGCCCCTTTCTGTCCCTTGTGACGGAGACCGCTTGGTGTCCCATGCAGTGCTGCTCGCCAGCTCCGTGGGTGCAATACAGTCAGCACTGGGGCTAGGGACTGGAACGTCCATTTTAGGAGGGTTTGGAGCTATTGCCAAAGGAATAGGTGGTTTTACAGAAATGCCCATGTCCCTTCACTGTCTTCTGCTGTTTGATCATCCAACCAGGACTGGGGAAAAAAAAATCTCCAGGAGGGACTGGGAAACTTTCGGGTTCACTGCCTCAGGAGGAGATCAATACTTCCAGCAGCAATGTGGATGGGTGAAATCCCGATTGATATCTCCTCACCATTTCCAAGGGGGCTGGGCACAGACTTTCAGCTCCAGTCCCAGCTATAGCACCTGGCCCTTTGGACAGGACAAGCATCTGCCTTCAGGACTAGAAGTGTTGATTTTGGATAACACTGTTGCTCAGCTTTTAAGTAAAATCTGGACTAAAATCTTTGGGAGTTTCCCCACCCCCTGAACACTGATGTCTCCTCACCTGCAGGTACTGAGCCAACCTCACTTAATTGTTTAGGGTAAAACTGATCTGCTCCCTGCTATAAGAATCCACCCATCAGCAATATTGTCCTCTCCACACCCTAGGGGCTAAGGGAGGCATTTTCTGATTTAGCCTGTGCAATGCCAACCTCAGCTGAATGACAAATCGGTCTCTGTAAATCTTCTTTAAAGAAGGAGGAGGGGGAAAGAGAGCAACGGAAAAGGCCCCTTTGACTGAGGGGCAAATGCTGAGGCTGAGAGGTTTCAGACCCAAATAGTCCTCCCCAGGCACCTGGTAGAGCAGCATGGTTTTAGATGGGGATTAAGGCTTGTGCAGGTCCGTAGGAAAGGTGGTCACATGAGTGGTGCATGCCAGCAGAGGTTTTAGCAACTCATCAATGTGTAAACCAGTCGGAGTCAGCCCGACTCCCAGCTGTGAGACAAGAGCAATGGGAAATAATGGGATGCTGCCTGGGGAAAACGTGAAGATGGGGAGCAAGTGGGACTCAGAGCTGCTATTGGCAGCTCTGCGAAAAGCTGAGCAATGCAACAACAGCGATACGGGCTCCCTCCTCCCACGGTCACTCAGGGATCCTCCTGTTCAGACCCGAGGGCAAGTCCCAGGGCAACTACTCTCTGTGTCCTTGGGGCCTGCTCTGAGTGAGACTGCTCTGTAATCAGCAGAACCTTGATGCAGGGGAAGCCCTGATTTTAAGCGAAGTCTTGGATGGCCTCCAATATCTTTGCAGAAGTTGGCAGGAGAGGATAAGACAGCATCTTTGGCTCCATGGGAACCCTCTTGCAGGGCTGCTGTCATTTCCAATAGTGCTCTGGGGGTTTCTGAGAGCACAGGTAGCCCTTGTGTCCCCGTCTTGCAGCCCTGATGGGGCATTTAGCTATGTGTCTCTGGGGCATCCCAGGTATGGACCTAGAAAGCAGGTCCCTTGGGAGTGTGACTTTAAAGCTGGCTTTGGCCATGCTGTTCTTGCTGGAAGTGGCTGTGCTATGGGAGCAGCTCTCTGCCTCTCTCCTCTTCCTGGCTGTATGGACAGAAAAATTAAGATCCAAACAAAGAAAATATAAAAATACATGGCATTTATTTCCATACATAACCAAAGCGCTTGTAATTAGTGTCTCCAGATGGAAAACCAGACAAGTTGTTTTCTCCCAAACCAGGAGACTCTGTGCTACTTCGTCAGGCTCCTAATTTTAAAAAAATGGTCAGTCTCCTTTTTCCTAAAAAGCAAATTTTGTAAAACAACAAGTATTTCAAAGGCACATTCTTATCAGGAAGGAATGAATAAATACTGTTTTTTCCTTGCGAGCCTCCCTCCAGCACTGGAGAGGTGTTTGGTGGTTGTAGCTGATAACAATCCAGCTTGAGAGGAGAATGCAAAACAGAAGAACAATATTTACTTGAAGCTAATTGTGATTTTCACAAATGGTCACCAAAAGAGCCCAAATATCAGCAGAAAAGGGAAGCTGCTGTATCTCTTTGTTGCTGGAACGCTGCCTTCCTGCATGTAGGGTTGAGGCAATCCTATCTCCATCTGCTGCCTCCATTAAAAGAGAAGGGGAACTGCTGTTCAGGAGATAAGAGAGGCCAGAGTCTTCTCCATTAATATGTAAACTTTGGATCAAAAAGGAAGATGAGAGGCTCTAGGCAGAAGCCGCTTCTCAATAGATGGGTTTTGAATCTGCATGCACCAGCAAAACATATGTGCTGGCTTCTGTAAAGAGGAGGAAAGGGATGCGATGGAGGTGTGACCCTGCGACTTAATTTTTCCAGTTTGGCCTGAATAATGTCCACACTGAAGGATGATTACCTGAAGTAACAGCTTTATAATGTTTGTCCAAGCTCTCTGTGATAGGTTCTCAAATGCAGAAAGGACCATGTCAGTCAAATGTGGTCTCTTGCCCTCCATGGCAATCAGCAACTGCATTTGCCCCATAAAATGGACTGAACCACCAATAACTCATTAAAAAAATAATACCCAAAGGTTGGAGACTTTTCCAAACACCTTGGCAGGCTGTGTCCATGGTTTGAAATAATTCAGTTCCCCAGCTGCGCATTGCTGACTTCAGATCCAGCTCTGTGTGCCACCCCTGTTAAAGCAGTAATTTCTCTACTTCCAGTGTTATCGTCCATGCTGGGAGTCCTGATAATCTCAAAACACCTTTTTAATCCACTCTTCGCAAACACTAAAATGCTTGTGCTCTTGTGGGTTTTAATTACAACGTGTTTTTATGACCTAGGATGATTCTTGCAGCCCTGCCTGTCTTAGAGGGGAAAAATGTGGAAAAATTCAAGTGCAGACACTAGCGCAGGAACTAGTTGCTGAGGATCAGCATCATGCGGGGGATACGAAGAGCTGTGATGAGATGCTTTAATGCCTTGGAGGCATTAAATGTCTCTTCCCTTTTTCCTTCAGCCAGTCCCTACTTGAGTCCCCCTACCTCCTCCCACCCTTCCCCAGTGGCCAGTGGGTCTCCAGCATTTTTTTCCACATTTTTCATCTCCATCCTTGATACAAGGATGAGATGTTTCAAGATGAGAATCGAGACTGCTGGTCTACGCTCTTTAGAAGGGTCTCTTGCAATTTGCTACACTCTCCCCTGCTCTGTTTTAACTTTGCCTTCATGTCCCCAATTTTTGGTGAAAGCTCTGTGGGTTGCATTCCTCTGCCTTGCTCCTTTTTTTGCTCCGAGTGTCAGCCTGGCCCCCACTGAAATACAAGCTGTCTGATGTGTCACCAGCCACATCCCTGGCAAGAGAGTGCAAATTCCACCCCTCCCTCCCCCCCACCAGTAAGAGGATGGCAGTAAGCTCTGGAGGACCTGAGTTACCTTAATATGCAAATAAATGCCAACACCTTCAGTTAATCTGGAAAGAACATACAATAGTTGGCAACAGGTTCTGCAGCATTTTGTCTTGCTTCTCTGCCTTTCTGCCTGAGGATTATTCTGGGGTGAATGTCTCTGTGGTTGCCTTAAAAAAAAAAAAAATTAAAACCCCACATGTCCTCCAGAAGTAAATTTTTCCATGTTTGTGGACAATTTGGCAGCAGCAAAACTGTTCATTAAAGGAGGGTCATTTACTCACTCCATGGGGCACCTCCTCCTTGCTGGCTGCAGATGTGGTCCCTCCTGACTGCCTTGATAAATGGGGAGAAAACACAGCATTTTGGGGTACAGGCTTGCAGATGGGATTCTTGGGCTCTGGAACTCATTCATTTGCAAAAGGTGGTTGTTTTTCCCAAGGACCAGTTTGTCTTCCAGCAAGCCCTTCCCCATGAAGGGGAAGAGTTCAGGCAGAGGAGGTCTCAGCCTTTGGGATGGGGAGGACAGGCTTGGTTCCTCCAGCCCCAAACAAGGGGCGTCTCTGGCTGTCCTGCAGCAGTTCCTCTCGTGGTCTATTCTGATGCCCTTCTTGCAGCATTTTTCATATTAAAAGATGGTTGTGGATGGGTTGGGCAGGGCCCTTGATAGCTCACATTGGGTTCGCAGAGAACTGGGGTGCGTGGCAGGCAGTTATTCAGCCCCAAAGTGCTCTGACTCCCCTATTCTTCTTCTGCTGTCAGTAGGAGATTGCAGACCTTGGAGTTGGCCTGGTGCAAGGCAAACTCTCGCCCGGGCACAGTGCCCCGCCTGCCTTTTCGAGCAGTACTGCTCTGGCTCCCAGCAGACTGAGAAACTGTGAAGATTTCCCTGTAGGACAAGGTAACATCAAACTTGTCAAGAGGCTGTGATGCTGGTGGACCTCATCTTCCTCCCAGACCAGCACATTGGCCTTTGTATCACCTGATGGTCTAGGCTTGGGACTTCTACTCCATCACCATGAACATGCGGTGTTCTTCCCTGTTCCCTACCTGTTCTGACCCACCCTGCTCAGTAAGTGTAACAAGCACTAATTCCCTCCTCTCCCCAAGATATACTCCTTTATCTCAAGTGCATCATGACATTTCTATGGTCTGTGGTCGTATCTGGAACCTACCTGTATGGGACCTGCTCCTCTCTCAGCTGCAGGCACGTGAGCACTGGGCTGCTGGAAAATCTCAGGATGGTATCAAAGTGGATTGAGGTCTCCACCTCTGTCTGGCTTCTCACAGTGGCTTGGAGAAAAGGGGCATCTAGTTCTGCCTGGAAATCAATGGTGAGGCTTCCCCTGAGAGACAGAAACGTGCAGGTCCAGTCACAAAGGAATGGCCCTGCACTGGGCACCATGCCCTGGCATCAAACAACCAGGAGTGTGTAACCAATGCCCACCAGACCCCTACCCAGTGTGTCCACCAGGCAGTGCTGGACCCAGCAGGAGAAGAGCAAGAGGCTGCGGAAAGCCAGCCCAAGATGGACCATCCCTTGTGCTGGGTGCTAAGACCCTGGGTACCCCACATTCCCAGAGTCAAACAGTTTCCCACCCACTGACCTTGTGTTGATGCTGGTTTTCAGTTCCTGCTCCCAAATGCTCAGGTCTATGTCGGCTGAAATGTCAAGCCCCAGGCCGCCCTGGAGTCTGATGGCCACTTGGAGGCCAGACTGCAGAGGAAGGACCTGGAAGACAGAGAAGGCAGAACTTGCTGTGATTGGACACCACTCTTGGCCAAGTGGCTGATACTGGCAGCGAGGCATGGCTTCTGGGGCTGCCTATCCCAACATTGGAGCTGGGCTTGCGTGGCAGGAACTGGAAGCAAGTGTGTCTTATGGCAGATCTGAGCCATCCTGCTGTTTTACCAACCCCAGGAGACCTCTGGCAGTTCTACCTCGCTCTTAGATGTGTATCCGCAGTGAGTAACATACCTAAAATCCATTGGCTCGTGGTATGATATTCACCCGGATTTGGTGTGGAGGCAGGCCACCTCCCCCCATACAGTACCTGGTGATGGTCCATCAGAAGGAGATTCCCTTTGAACACACTTGTGGGTTCTTCACTGCTTAACAAGACCTTGGCCATTAAGTCTGTATATCCCTGGAAGAAGACGATTGGCCGCAACTGAACATCGAAGAAGATGGCAGACATCCCGGCCATGAGCTCTGGCTCTTCTTCCCCTTCCAAGACATTTTCTCCCAGCATTGGCTCCATCCCTTGTGCTTCAATAGTGACCTAAAACACAGAGGTGGAGATGTGCACGCTGCATGGAGCAAGGCTGGAGAGCCCATTTCATGCCCTGCAACGTTATTTGAGTTGCTGTACTTGTCCAGCCCTTGGATAGGCACCATTTGAAGCAGGAGGATAGTGACGGAATGGGCTGAATAGGGCATCCAAGCTACCCCTGAGCAATGTGCAGCAGTGGTGTCGCATCCCCTGTATTTTTGGGGGGCAGGGGACTCCCTTCTCCAGAGCATGTCTGTCTGGCTTCACATCGGTGATGGGGGGGAATGCAATTATGTATTTCTGATATGGGGCACACTGAGTGCAGAGGTAAGGTCAGGCACCATAAGGAGGTTAAGAAGGGACACAGATGGGACAGTGTCACCACTGGGTTGGTGCTGCCACCCCTCTCCATGTACATGCCCCCCAGCCACTCTCCTGGCAGCACACCTGAGCTGCTCGAAGCTGCCGGCCATGGTGGAGCAGCGAGAAGTCAGAGACACTCTTCCGCAGGAATCCACCCTCCAAAAATAGCAGGTCCAGCCCGAAGGTGGAAAGCAGGTCCTGGGTGACTGAAAGGCAAAGAGACACCTGTAAGCAACCCCGGGCAGCGCCTGGCACATCTCTTTTTGCAAAAGAGTCACTGAATGGTGGTGAACCATAAATGCTCTGTAGGTGGGATGTGCAAGGCTGGGATCCCAGCAAGCGTGTTCCCTGCGCCTGGTGCCACCAAGGACCTGCTCAGCAAGATGGGGCGGTTTCTTAAAAGAGTTCATCCAGATTGATTGCGGGAGTTGGGAGGGCACTGGGTATGTCTAAAAGCAGGATCCTGAGAGCTTCTTGTTAATTTGGAAGCCTCCTCAATAGATTGCATGGCTGCTCCTGTAGAGCTGACCCAGCTATGGTCAGGGTGGCTGAACTGCACAGATCTCATGTATTAGCCATTAAATAGCTGATAAAGATAATTTGTTCAGAGGAGAAAGCTTCTCTGCACCATCTCCTTCCATTCTTGCACTAATCAAAGGATTTAGCATTGCAGTGTTTTTCTTCTAGGTATGGGCTATTTTGCCTTCACCCTACAAGGCTAGCCTGAGATAATTTGAAAAGAGACAGAAATGAGAGCTGAGGGGCAAAGATTTAAGCAGGTATTTAGCAAGTATTGTTTGTTACAGTCTCTCTGAAGTTTGACAATTTTTATCTCAGTACAAGAATTCTCCTCTTTGAAGAGCTTATGGAAAATACCTCGGGAACTGAGGAATGGAGCTAAACAGCTTGACTTATCAGTAAAAGCACAGAAACTCCCACCTACAATCTATCATTGGTTTAGTCTCCAGCTGCAGTTCCTCTTCCAAATTAGCAGGATTTTGGAAAAGTATGTGGCACAGCCCAACCCTCCTGCTGTAGAAAGCAGAGGTGATTGCAGAGATGTCAGAAAGAGGTGTATACATCTCAGGTGATGACAACCAACCAGCTTCAGCTGGTGCTGGGGCCATGCTCAGAAACCTCACAGCGAGATTTTGGGGCATTTGTATAAATCTGAGGCCTCTTCTGAAAGCTGCCTTTCCCCAGTAGCCCCTCCTTTAGCTGTTTAGAGAGGACCATGGCATGAGTGTCCTCTATGGCGTCACCTGTCAGAGGTCCTGAGAAAGAAGAGGACATGCCAGCTTTCGAGAAGAAGTTGTAATTATTTATCCGTGGGTCTCTCATGATGTCTTTCATTATCTTCCTGGAAGAAAGAGGAAAAGGGTACGTCAGCACTGAGAAGGGAAAATGTCAGTGGTCATTACAGAAGGCTGCACAAAGAAGGAAATACAAATTTCAAAACTGCTTCTTTCAGTTCCCCAGAAAACTGTGAGCAAAAAAGGAAACAAACAGACATCGGCTACCCTGGAATTTCCCTCTCCTCTCTGGTTTATTAGGATTAAACCAGTCAGATATTTTTGTGCAGCTTTTGCTTAGCTCTGAAAAATGTTAGTGCTCAGTTCGTTTTGTGCAGATAGGAAGATTAATGCAGTTACAAATTGTGCGCTGCCCTGCAAGCCAGAGCTCTGGCCTCCAAGGACTCTGCCTAGGGTCTTGCTGCTGCGGCGTGGGATGAGAAGCAATGCCGGGTTTTGGCTGGCTGGGTGTCATCCGCATTAGCCGCCCTGCTGTTTTCTTCCTCCTGCAGCAGGGAGTTTGCAGGCAGCCCCAATGCCAGCTCCAAGAAGTCACTCTAGCACACTTTAAAGGCACACTGGATCAAAAGCCACAGCTGGAGTGTGGAGGAGGAGAAAAAAGTGATGTAGAGCTAGGGGAATAACACAACCTTCCCCTCCAGACCCACCTTGCCGGGTGGTGGTCAGCACGCAGGCTGTTCTGGACCTTCAGCAGCAGAAATGTTGCCATCTCCCTCTCCAGCATGTTGGAGGCCAGCAGGATGTTGATGACATCCATGGGCAAGGGCTTGTTATCTAGGAGGATTTCTGCAGCGGCCAGGCGACACATTTTTTCATAGCTCTTTCTCTTCTCATGGAAAATCCTCCTCATTGCTTGTTTCACCTGCTGTGGGAGGGCAATTAAAAAGGTGCTGTCAGGGTGGTGATGTGCAAATGGTGGCCCTGTTTGCACCCTGATGGCTTGCCTTTGAATGGGAAGAGCAGCAACAAGCCTTGGCAGCTTCATTTTTTACCTCAATAGAGATGTACTCAGTGGGGAATCGCCGCAGGGCAGAGATGGCCACGGCAGTGACGGTGGTGGGACCTTCCTCAGCGTAGTCCAGAAGGGTGGGGATGGTTTCGGGGAGCAGTGCGTTCCCGAGGGCCAGCAGGTAAATGACCACCTCGGGCTCCTCCTTGGCACCTCTTAGCCCCGTGAGGATGGTTTCCACCCCATGCTCCACCTCCTGCAACATGTTTACAGGGGTGTGGAAGAGAAGGAGAATGAAAGGAGGGGCAGGAGACATTTTGGGCACCCCCAGAGAAGGGCAGGGGAGGGTCTGAAAAAGTCAAGCAAGGGAGTTTGCAGGGGACCCACCTGCAGCCCACACAGCTTCTGCTGGCACAGCTTGCCGACCAGAGAGCCCACAGCAACTATCCCTGTCTCCTGGACCTTGGGGGCCAGCTGCTTCCTGTTCATCTTGTCCTGGGTATCAGGAAAGGGGTATTAGGAAGCAGAAACAAAAATGGGAGAGAGAGATGAGGAGTATGTTTTACCCATTATCTCAAAACTTTTACCAAAAAAGTAAGGAAAAACTAGTTCTTTCCTGCCTTGAAGGAGGCAATGCATGGTTTAATTGGATAAAATACTGATCTTTCAGTGGCTTTTAATCAAGCTTTTATTATCTGTAATACACTGATATAAAGCACTTTCTGCTGAATGGTTTTCCTCAGAGGAGCATCTACTCCTATCGCCAATGTCCCATTAAAAGCACATAAAATAATCACATAAGCAGGATGATATATTTCTACAGAAATGTATTTTCCTTTTTCAGGAAAATACACTTGCTTTTCCCTCCTGGCTGAAATGGGGTGGGGATTCATCCTGGATTCAGGACCCTCAGGGAGGAAGAGAAATGTCTGTACTTACTAATACCAGGCGGAGAAGCTCTCCTGAAGGCCGGGGAGAGAAAGCTGCTGCGTAGAGAAACTTTTCCAGCAGGGATTTGGGCTCTTTGCTGAAATCCAGGAAGTCTGAGAGCGCTGCCAAGGATGCCACTGACTGGGCGGCCACCGCTGCCTCCACAACGAAGGGGCTGGGGCAAGAAGAGGGAAGTCATCAGTGGCACGACCCACAGATAGAGCTGGAGAAGAAACAAGGTACCCTGAGCAGCTCCTCATCCCCCTTTCTGTTCTCTATGCTTTCCTCTTGCTTTAACTCTTGGGAGCTTCAGTTCATGAGTTAAAAAAAGCTAGAAGGTTGGCTTTTGCTCTGAATTCACCCATGTCGAGGTATTCCAATGCAGAGGGGAGCCTGGCCCCAGAGCCTGCACCAACAAGGGATGGATGCCGTGGCCATGGGTGGATGGTCTGTAAGTAGTAGACCTCCAGCGATATCTGCAGAAAACCTTGCTGGAGTATTTGCTCTGCTCCAAAGCCAGGGGAAGAGCAGTGTTTGTACAGAACAGGCATTAAGAAAAAACAGAGTGCATTTGAACTAATCAGGACAGGTGCCTGGACCATGTATGGTGCATGGACCAGCACCAAATGGTCCTAGTTGCCAGGGCTGGGAATGACCCTGTGTGCCAGGGCTCTACATGAACAGAAAGCTGATTTTGATAAGATAGCACGTGGGATTCTCACAGCATCTCCTCGGGTACTCTCCTCAGCAGCTGCAGGACATCTCTCTTCTTGGAGCTGCGCATCATCTGGATGAACCTCTGGAACTGCCACGTGGTCGCTGCCTTCGAGGTGTCCATTTTGACTCTCTGAGTGTCAAAAGCCCTCAGGTAGGCTCTCAGCTGCAAAGATGAGGTTTATTTAATGGAATTCAGTCTCTTTACCCCCTAATCCTGAATCATGGAATAATGTTTATACTCGGGAAATATTTAGCAGTGGGAGGGGTCTGCGGGGGTCATGCAATTGACAGCAGGAATCCACCACAGCCTCCCACCCCTGCTGCTGAGGATTTCTGCTCAAGCCCAAATGACCCAATTTGGCGTATGTGCCAGGAAAAGAGGAGGGGAAAATGAGCATCACGGATGCCTGAAAGTTGCTGCATTTCTGGATTTCCTAGGTGAAAATCCTGGAGGACTTGAGGAGGCAGAAATAACCCCTCGTTTGTACTTACCAGCCTGACCTGTGCTGGAAATATTTCCTGACCTCAGACCTGTGATGAATTTAACCCAACTGGAGGCGCCAGCCATGCTCCGGTTTACTTCTCCCATCACAGAAGTGCAGTGGTGTCTGAGGGGACAGGGGACCCCTTCCTCCATGGGTAGCAACATTAGACACTATTTCAGAGAGCGAACAGGTCAGGCTGCTGCTCTGCAGTGGTCCCGGGGCCGCATCCTGCCTCATTAGTGGTAACCAGTTCCTCCAAATGCACCACCATGGTTTAACCCCAAATCCTACAGCCTTCTCCTGTCCACCCGGGTGCCCAGCTTTGGGAAGAGCATGCAGTGAGTTTTGGGGGTGGGTAGTGTCACTGACCGACGGGCAGTGGGTGCAGACCCTCCTGAAGGGCAGGCTGGCCATGCCCAGGGGCTGGTGCTGTCCCTCTGTGCCTGCCAGCACATCCTCGAGGCTTTGTCCGGCCGCCTCTGCTGGGCCAGGCGTTGGAGGAGACACTAGCTGGAGCTGCTGCCTGTGGAGGGAGAAAGAAGCCATTGGGAAGCGCTTTGTCATTTGTACCTTCCCTGGCTCAGAGGCTGGTTGGGTTCATGCAGGTTGGGAGAAGGAGGAGATGTGGGGGGTAGCCGTCAAAAGCTGTCTGGTGTTCCCTCTGTGCCATGCCCAGGTGCTGCACCATGTCCCCCTTGCTGCCTCCACCAGGTTGTGCCAGCCGAGCCATCAGGAGAGCAGCCAACACTTGAACTCCCACAGATACACCTTCATCCCATGCCAGGCTGCCTGGTTCAGGCTGTGGTACGGAGGCATCACTCACCTTGAACTGATTTTGATGCTGGTGGTGGACCTCAGGGCTGGAAACAGCACGTGGCTTTCCTCCGCCAGCACCGACTGGAGGAGGTTGTCCTTCACCACATACTGGCTTCTGCTGGTGGGCTGCCACTCAACTCCAAAAATCTTGAAAAAGGAAAAGCAAGGTGAAAAAACACAACCTTTTCTCTTCTTCCTTCTCCTTAGGAGGTTTTTCTCCCCTTTATTAGCAGCAAAAGAGCTTTCCAGTCCACAAAATCCCCTGCTTGCCTTGCAAAATGTAAGAAAGGAAAATCCAGATGAGCCCAGCCTCTTCGCAGATGTGGGAGCAGGCAGCACCAGGTGAGGACCACTGCATGAGGGTGCTCTCGCCCGTGGCTGATGTGGCGAGATGGACTGGTGACACCATGCGGACTTTCTCTTTCATTACAAGGTGGTGTCACCCTGGCTCAGCCACAGAGAAAAAGGGCAGCAGAGGGAGCAGGGTGTGCTCCTGCCTGGCGTGGGTGATGCCTGGAGACTGCAAACTGGAAATAGAGGACTCTAAAAGCATTGCCCTTCCTTCAAGCCTGTTCAACAGCGCTAGCTCCATAGCTGCCCCAACACAGCTGCACGGCGTGGGAAGAGGTGTGGCCCTCAATGTCAAAACCCACCTCATCCTGACGAGCATCAGCAAGGACATTCTCCAAGTGAAAGCTAAGCAACAGCAATTTCCACTGAGCTCATGCCAAAAAATGCTTGGCTTCCTCACTGTGCTGTGTGGTGACCTTGGGGATGCTCTCTGGCATTTTTCCTTCTGAAAGAAATTACCTACTTGCTGGACTTCACCTCTGCCTCATCTCTGAGCCCTGGCGAGGGGACCGCTGGTCATGCTGGGAGATGTTATTGAAGCAGCTGGGCTTGCACGTGGCAGGTCTCGGGGAAAGGGAAGAGCTGAACCATGCGCAAATGGTGGGTTTTGACAGCAAATGGCATTAGCAATAATAATATCACTATCTAAATAGAAAGTTTTTTATCCATACGCTTTGCCTTTTACAGAGCTGGGCACCATCGTTATTTTGCTGTCGCAGCTACAGATACAGGCAAGGTCTAGAGAGCTGCCTCAGTCCAGATGGCAGGCTTGTGGGAAAACCCTACTTCCAAAAATGTGCACTGTGCAGGTTTTGTTACTTTCTTGGGTAATTTTGCCATGATTCATACACCAGAAAGCTTTTATTAGAAGAACAGAGTTTGACTGCCAGCTGTTGAGACCTCTGCCAAAGCCTATGGGCTCTCTGTGCAGTGGTGTCTATTTTTGTATTGAATTCAGTAGAGTTTATATATTTAAAAACCCCACTGATTTTAATTACAGCAGGTATCACTACATTAAGACCCACAGAGTTTCATCTATCAGGGCTGAACGCAGGCTACTGCTTTAAATGAAACAAGCAGTGGTCTTTGGTCCTGTCCCCTGTCAACCTAATCCCCAATCTGATGAGTCTGAAGTCTAGAAAACATTTCCGTATCTCCACCTTCCCACACAGGATTAGCTGATAAGTCAGAAGTGATAACAAGGATGTGGATGGGATGACCCAGGACATCTTTTCTGCTCCTACCCACCTGAAAACCGTATGCTTCTCCTGAGGTATATTGGTGCATCCCGTTTTGGGTATGGGTCTAAGAGCCGGAGCCCCATCCCAGGCTGGTGCAGCAGGCTGAAGCCAGCTGGGAGTGGGACTCAAAGCCCACCTGCAGGAAGATATTGGGGACAACCCTAATGTACTTGACATAAGTTGAGCCCACCAACATGAGAGCAATGGACTTGCTTTGTTTACGGAGGTGAATCCGGTCTTCAGCTTTGCGCAGCTGAGGAGATCTTTTGTCTTCGTGATGGAATGGTTGGATATGGCGTACGTGACTTGGCAGCTCCCGGAGATGTCCTCCTGAAACACAAATGTAAGTGACCATGGTTAAGGGTGATTTGCTTCAATCAAGCCTGAATAAAATGATCTGTGTAGAGGACAGACATAAAGGACAAACTAATAAATAGAAAAATAATCAAAAATCTAGAAACTGGGCCATATCTGGGGGTGCTGGATAGCTGCAAGTCCATCTGGGCAGAAAATTTTCTTTTGCAAATTTAGGCTAACACCAGCAGCAGCACCTTTGTGCCTTCATTTTGGGTTTTGAGATTATTTCATGTTGTTCGCAGGTCACTACAGCACCAGTTGAGCTCTGCAGGGAGGAGTTTCCCTGCCATTTGCCAGCTGCTGGCTGGACTGGGCAAAGCAAATGCCGCTCGGCAGAAATTTTTGTTAGAAGTTTTTCTCCGCTTTTCTTACTGTCCAGGGAAAGATGATGATTTTGTAAGTGTGCCCATTCCTAGAGATTATTTTATTTTAAATCTTCTGTCTTTCCAATAGCCATCCTCACTCACAGGCTGGGGGCACCTGGATCAGCAAAGCCCATGATGCTTGTTCTGAATTTTGGCTCTGCTGAAGCACCTGGCCTGCCTGTGCTTTGGGGCCGGCTCTCCTGCTGCAGCATCGTCCCTGGCTTCTGGCATGATCTGGCCACAGCTCTGCACCTACCTCTACTGCAGTGCCAGCGTGGAGCTGGAGCTGGAGCAGACTGACGACACCTCGCTTCAGGTTCGAGATCAGGATGGTTTCTGCTTCGTCCCCATAGAAGGCTTTGACCTGGGAGGGCAAGAGGTGGTGTCTGGCTACGTGGATGGCTCTGGGGGAATATAGGGTCTCAGCTGCCTTCCATGCTCAAAGGCACCTCCCCTGCAACCTAGGCAACACCCTGTAGATACCTGAAGATTTTTCACAAGGAGGACTGTATCACTCAATAGCACCAGCTTTGAGGATGCATGCCCACAAAATTTCCCTTTTTTTCCTCCCACCATGGTTTTCCGAAGCCTGAGAGGGGAAGGTCAGAAAGGAGCCTATATCCCATGGTTAGGACTGAAGCCCTTTTAACACAGCATGCTGCAGCTCCAGCTGAACCTGCAGCCCCTTTGGAGGATGGGGTCCATCTAGGGTTATACTGGACCCCATGGGAGACTGTATATTCCTACTTTTGCCACTCTGCCTGGTTCCTTGTGCTCTGATATAAAATCAGAGGTGGAGCAGAAGTTTATATGGGCTTCATGGCTGGGAAAAAATGAGATGTGGGCAGAAGTGCTCTGTGGAAGGCATGGGCAAGCCCAGGAGGTGTCCAGCTGACCTTCCCACTGCTCCAGGAGATGAACACCGGCTGCTGAAGCTCTGCCTGTGCCTCCTGGCTCAGTGCAATCTCCGCAGGGAGACCTCCAGCACCATTCTGGCTCCTCTCCTCTTCTGGCTCATGTTGGGCTTTCAGGTCACGGATCTATGACAACAGAAGATGGCAGAAGGCAGTGACCAAGCATGTCTGCTCTAAAGCTGCTGTGCATTTTAAATGCAGGCAATGGTCTCTTGGTCATGGAGGTCATTTTTCAGGTGGCTTGGGCTAGAAAGGGAAGGGGCTAAAGAAAGACAACATAGCTTCTACCAGGAGGAGTACCCAGCTGCAATGGCTTTACCACCTCACGCACCTGCACCTGGAGCAGCTCTTCCCCTCCTCGGTCCCTCCAGAGCCGGTGCAGCTGGACCCACGCTTCAGCCCGCAGCCCGACTCCCCGTGGGGATGGCGTAGAGGCGTGCTCCAGCTGGATGTCCAGGGTATAGCGGTACTGATAAAGGGTGCCAGGTTGGAAAGAAAGTGGCTGCAAATCCCCTAAGGAAAGATGCAAATGTTGAAGGTATGCGGTCGCGGAGCTCAGTTCCTCCACTTGTTGCATGCCACCTGCATCGCTCTGCCTCCAGGAATTGTCTTTTTTACACCAAGCGTTAGGTGTAACTGACAGGTTGGAGGGAGAACATGGGAAGGTTTTAATGGGAAATTATTTGTGCCTGAGGCCTGGGTGTTCTCACGGTGAAGGCTGATTCCAGCTTGCATTTCCAGTCCTGCCTTAGAAATGATGGCCAGAGTCGGCGAGTCTGCTTGGGGACGTCAGGACTTTTTGAAAGTGCCAAAGAAACACACTTTAATCCTGAAGTAAATTTTCCTGGGCATGCCCACAGAAAAAAGAGATATCTGGAAATGTCTTTTCAGCATAGTGCATTAACTGGGACAACATTAGCATTTTTATTTAGGGGAGAAGACAGCCCATATCCTTCACGTTGTGCGTTTCCCATCAGAACTACTAACTCTTCATTCACTGACTTTGTGATAGGGCAAAATGAAGTTGGTGGGGTAGCTTTAGTGAAAACTCCTCTTTGCTTTAATCTTATTTATCTAGAATTATCTAGAGTCCCTTCTCTTGTTCATACACAAATATGACTGCGGGGGAAGGGTTGCCTTTGCCGTGATGTAACCAGTCTAATCCATTTTCTAAAGTCACTTGAAATTCTCCTGCAAATCTGATGCACTTCATGGGCTTCTGAAATGTTTCGAAGTTCTGCTATTTCTGTTATAATGATAAATGAATCGATGGAAATCCATCTCCCCGCGGCTTTCCTCCGTGAGTCAGACTGAAGAGTTTCTATATTCTGCACTGTGTGCAGTTTAAAAAGCCCCAACTCTCCAGTTCCTCCTCCCCCCCCGCCCCGGGGAGTACTTCCACGGTCCCCAAAAATTTCCCTGCCTCGGGAGATGCTCAGACCTTTTGCAGTTGTTGTAGCAATAACTCTTCCCTCCCTAGCCAGAGACCGGGAGATGTGTTATGGCGAACCCCGGTACAATTTGTGCACCGGGACGAGCATCCCAGTTCTTGGGGCATCCGGACCCGGCCATGTCCTTGGACCCGAAGCAGCCCAAAGTCTCTTACCTTTTGCTGTGCTCCTGAAGGAAAAGCAAAGCAGGCAAAAGTATCCCAAAACCGCCTGTGGATTCATGGTGGGCTCTGGGAGCTGGGCGGGAGATGGGGAAGGAAGGGGGGTTGGGAGAGGGACTATACAACAAAAGTGGGCAAGGTTTGCAGCGTCAGGCGCTGGGGCCCGACCTTCTCCCTATCCTCGCCTTACACACCCAAAAAAAAGCAAATAATTAAACCTTTGCACCAACCCCCAGCAGCCACGGAGGCTTTGGAAATCGGCTGAGTTTTACCAAAGACCAGCGGAAGAGGGGGGAAAGCTGTAAAAAAGAGCTGCCAGCAGCATTTCGGGGTGGAGAAACTGCCAATTTGCCTTTATATGGGAGGGGGGTGCTCAGAAAGCTGCTCCGACCGTTGATGAACCATCTCTTCCCACCAGAAGGGAAAGGGGAAGAAAAGGCTGGTTTTAAAAGAAAAGACCCCGAAGGGGGAAGGCGGAAAACTGCTTTTCCATCCTTGTAGACAGAGGCTGGGATTTGCAGCTCGGAGGCTCAAGTTCCTTAAAGGGCCAGGCTGGAGGAGGGAACGGGGAGAGCCTGCCGAAGGGTTGGACCGTGGACGCGGTTACCCCCCAAAAACGGCGTGGGAAAGGGTTTAGGAGATGAGTGCTTTGCTGGTTGTGCTCCACACAGCCTCCTAACCCCTTGGTGCCCACCAACCGTGCATTTTTTTTCCCCATGCCCGAGCTTTCTGATTGCTGAGTTTAATTGCTTCCTAAAGACACCACAGACTGCAAAGGGCCAAAGTCCCTGTGGGGTGGTGATGTGGCTTAGGGTCCTGTGATGTCTTTTTGCCAAAAAGAATGGATGAGTGGGAGAGAGCGGTGCACCCTTCTTGTACAGGGATCTGGGAGGCAGTAATATCATTATGGAAGCGATCTAAGTATTACAGTGAGACCAAAACCCAATGGGTTTGGTGTTGGGCATTTTCAAGAGCACATCTTCCAGCTCTGCATCACCACTGGGATTTCGTGCCACTACCATGACCTGAAAAGCAGGGCAGATCCAGCTGTGAGCTACCTGGGGTAAGTCCAGCTATAGGTTTCCCATACGTGCTGTCTCCACTTTGTCCTCTGATGGTCTTTATGGCCAAATATCCCATATCTGGACGGAAGCCTGTTCTTCTCTGTGTTACTGTCTTTCCTGCTGGTCTGTCAGTTTTTCATTCAACAGTTTCCTTTTGCGTGATAGTCATTAGGGCTATCCTCGAGTAGGCTGCTCAAGATCTACCCCACAGCGTGTGGCACCATCAGCTGGGAGAGCCTGCCTGCATCGGCTTCTCCTCCCAGGACGCGTGGACCTGGGGGACTTCTGCTCTGCCAGCGTGCACTGAGAGAGCAAAGCACACAGGGGATGGATGGATGTCCTGCGGAACACAGAAAGTTTTAGCCCTTTAACCAGAAAAAATGAAATATTTAAAAGAGCAAAGTGGCTGTTGAGGGTCTACTTCCCAAAAATAACGTCCCAGAGTGTTTGCTGGTTGCAGCTAAACACACTACCTGTAGAGCAAAGGCAAACAGAAACAGCTTGCGAAAAAGACCCTGCTGATAAAGAAGCCTTAAACTGGAACTGAACTTTGGCTGGTTTGCTTCTTTAGACTTGGCTGCTGAGTCCTTCCAGGACTGGGGTGTGGGAAGCTGAAAAGCTGCAACCTGCTTTCCCATAGGCAGCTCTGGACTGCCGATTGCTACCCACCGGGAAGCTTGAGAGGCAAAGCCATGTGGTAGTCTCTCCACAGTTTTCCCAGTAGTCCCAGGGAAGTGAGTGTGTCCACTACCCCACACCCAAATCCCAGTGGGAGGACACCTCCTCCCCCACCCTGTGCTACTGAGGATGAGATGCTGAGGTCCTACTTGAAATCTGCACAGGAGGTGTCTTGCTGTCATTTCTTGATCTCCTCTGTTATAATCCCATCCTCAAGACAGGATAGCAATGGGCAGGGAAAGTCCATCCACCAGGGATGGCAATTATCTGTGGGTTCCTAAATCCCGTCTCTAGACTAAACCAACCATCCCAGATCCTTTTAAAGGCAGTAGAAAGAGAGAGGTGTCTCTGGAGGATGCTACATGTCACTTATCTTGGGCACTGCCTTACAGTGACATTAATCTCCCTCTGATGGTATTTATTTAACTCCATCGGTTATGTAGGAAATTTAATACCTTGCTCAGACTTTGATGTGTAACTTTGAAAGGAATCCTGCCTTCTGACATGTGGCTTTGCCAGTAACTGTGACAAATTCTGTGCCTGGAGAGACACTCCCCCCCCCCCCCCCCCCC
>Ga0065711_1031323_pt1 | contig 29974 bp, 23 predicted proteins | sample Hoacrofraction12_FD_59098 | JGI IMG/M metagenome (GOLD analysis project Ga0065711, IMG submission 59098) | Hoatzin crop microbial communities from Cojedes, Venezuela - Epithelial fraction 12 v2 (version 2) | ecosystem: Host-associated > Birds > Digestive system > Esophagus > Crop | place...
ATTGCTTGTCAACATTTACTTTCCTTGGAACAAACACAACCTCTACGCTGCGCTCCGAGAACGTATTTGTTCCAAGGAAAGTGCTATATCTTCTTCAAGATAAATTGCACTTCTATCTTGAATGTATACAATTGTCTGCGATAGAAATTCTATGCTTGAATCCTATCGCAGACAAGTCATTTTCAAAGAGAGTGGTCAATCGAGCACATGACGGTTATAGCCCGAGATGGCGACAAACTTATGCTTTACTCTTGAGGCGCCTCCGAAGGGTCGGCCAAGTTTTCGGTCCCGTCTGCGGGAATGCCCTCCAGCGAGCGGGTGATGGCTTCGTTGTTGTCCACGCGCTGCACGTGGCAGCTATCGGTTTGAGGCTGCGATTGCGTGGTGGGATGGGCGACGTTGTCGTAGCTGATGATGCCGGGATAGTCGTCGTCGACAGAGCAGGCTGTGAATGCTGTGGCAGTGGTGGCCAGGATGAGCATGCTGAGGATGATGTTTTTAGCTTTCATAATATGTATGTGTTTAAATGATGTTCGCGCCTACTCGTTTGGCATTTCGGCATCCGCCCCTGTTTGGCAGTGTGGTCTGCGTGTTGTCTGGCAGTGGTGTTCATGACCACCATCCGCTGAATGACGATGCAAAATTAGGGGTAAAAAACGCCATTTGCAAGGATTTTTGAGGCTAAGAATTTACAATAATTTATGGTTGTATGGCGCTGATTTTCAGCGAGATTAAGGAGTCTTGTAAATTATTATAAAGAGCCGGCGGGACAAAAGGCCGGAACGGGGCCACAAGAAGCACCCGCAAAGCGACTGGAGGGCAACAACGCACCGACGAAAAGCCGCCAATGGCGCACACAAAGGACGAAGGCAACGGCCGGAGAGAGCCCCGCGGCAGACTGGCGAGAACGAAAAAGCCCCGCTACGAAAACCGTGGGGCGGAAATGGCCGTGCGGGAGACGGCCGTGGGGAGTGTGGCGGCGGCGCCACCCCATCAGAAGGTCATCAGCACGCGACGGTCGTAGTCGGCGGCCTTGCCGTCGATGCCATACACTTTCTTGAGCAGTCGGTTGCGGATGAGCGACACCTCGGGGAAGGTGCATTCCATGATGGTGGCGATTTCGCCGGGCTTGAAGCGGAGACGCACCAAAACAGTGGCACGGAGCTCTTTTTCGGAAACATTGCAGTCGTGGAGCAGCATGTAGAGCTTGGGCAGATGAGACTTGGCGAAGTCGGCGAGCCGGCTCCAGTCGTCGGCTGACGGGTGCTTGGTGGGATGATTGGCGTAGTAGGCGAAGTCGCGGCGAACGTCGGAGCGCTTGATGTCTTCCTCCGACTCGACCACATCCTTGATGTTGAAGGCTCGTTCGTACTTGCTGATGCGCTCCTTTAGCTCGCGAATGGAGTTTTCGCGGCGGTCGATTTCGAGGTCTACCTCCTTGTTTTTGAGTTCCAATTGGTTTCCCATGCTCTCCACGAGATACTCTTTTTCCTCCATGAGGGTGTTGAGCTCGTCCATCTCCTGCGCTAGGAGCGACTTCTCGGTCTCGTAGCGGCGTTTCATGAGATTCATCTTTCTCTCTATCCGTTTCTCATAGTGGCGATGCAAGTATGAGGTGAGAGACACCATGACGATGAGGAAGACGAAGGAGAAGAACAGCCATCGCTGCATCGAAGCGGAGCTGCGGGCGGCCTGCGCGGCGCTCTCCTGCTGGAGGCCGTAGACGTATATCGACTCTTGTCGGCGGGCATTGGCGGCCTCGATGTTGCGAGAGATGGTGTCGTTGGTTTCGTAGCACAGCATGGCATATTTGGCCACAGAGTCGGTGCGGCCGAGCTCCCGATAGAGAGAAAACAGCCCCTGAAAGACGGCGGCGCGGGAGCCGGGGTCGGCGGCGGCAGCGAGGGCGCGATGGAGAAGCACTCGGGCCGAGTCGGCACGATGGAGGCCCAGATAGTGGAGGCCCTTGAAATAGTAGTATCGCTCGTGGCCCGGGGCAATGGTGTCGCCGTGGAACAGGCTCGAACCGGCCTCATAGGCATCGATGCAGGCCCGTGCCTCGTTGTGGTGACCCAGGCGCACGTGGTATTCCAAGGCGTCGCCGCATGCCAACGCCGCACGCCGGCTGTCGCCCATGGCCTGCCAGCGCATGATGGCCGAATCGCTGACGAGAGCGGCCGAATCGAGATGACCGGCCTGCGCATAGACGGCGGCTTTGGCGGCATAGGCTCCCACGGCGGCCTGCTCGTTGCCAACGCTACGGGCGGTGCGGGCGGCCACATCGTATTCGCTGAGCGCCTCGGGGAAAAGGTATTGGCGGCAGCGGATGCCGGCCATTTCGCTATGGATGTTGGTGAGCAGGCGGAGCGAAGCGATGTCGTCGTCGGCATATTCGAGGGCCTCGTTCAGATATTTCATGGCCTGCGGATAGTCGTGAAGGTCGCGGCAGACGCAGCCCATGAGATAGTGGGTCTTCAGGCGGTCGTAGTCGGTGCCGTAGCGGTCGTAGTGCTCTTTCACCTCGTTCATCGTTTCATCTGTGGTGAAAGGTCTCCCTGCTGCATTCATGGCCTGCGCATGGGTGAGGCGAAACGCCATGCGCTGCTCGGGAAACATGTAGGGAAGCTCGTGGGAAAGGCTGTCGAGCGTGGTGAGCACCGAGGGGGCCGCTTCGGGATTGGCCGAGAGCAGGCTGTCGGCACGGTTGATTTCGACCGTGTAGCCGGCGTAGTCGTCTTCGCATCCGGTCAACAGCGCCACGAGAAATAGGAGTGGAAGAATGTTCTTCATGTGTTGTTTCGTTTTGGTGGTGCAAAGATACAACTATTGTTTTTAACGGCGTCAACGGCGGCCCTTTTATAATTTACAAGAATTTACAAGGCTTACAAATCGCTGGTTTCGTGAAAGTTATGCGGATTGTAAATTCTTGTAAATTATTAGGCGGCGTTTTGTTTGTTCCTATCGGGGGCTTGTTTGTACCTTTGCCGTGCATTAGAAAAGCAACCTCTTTTTCATAAACTAATCATGAGACGATGAAGAATGGGGCCCGCCGGCGGAACGGTTTGTCAAGGAGTATCCGCGCGACGGGCCCCTCTGTTTTAGCTGTTCTCCAACAACGGGCCAAAACGTCATCAAAGGCGCCTCAAAAGCGGGGCAAGGAGAAACTTTCGCGCAAAAAAGTGCGGAATTTACAATAAATGGGAAAATTGAACGTTTTATTCACGTGTTTAAGCGCCAACTGCTCATATTGATGATGATGGCAACGGGGACTCTCGGAGTCCGCGCGCAGTATGATCCGCACTTCAGTCACTACTTCGACATGGAGACGGAGTATAACCCCGCTGCGGCCGGCAAGGAGACTAAGCTCAACATTGTGGGAGCCTACGCCTTGTCGCTCGCCGGCTATGAAAACAATCCGCGCACGATGTATCTGGCCGCCGACATGCCCTTCTATCTGTGGAACAACTATCACGGAGCCGGCATTCAGCTGGTGAACGACCAGATAGGCGCGTTCACACATCAGCGATTTGCGCTGCAATACTCTTACAAACTGAGGATGATGGGCGGCGTGCTCGGCATCGGACTGCAGGCCGGCTTCATCAACGAGAGTTATAGCGCATCGAAAATCGATCTGGAAGACAGCTCCGATCCCGCCTTTGCCTCGTCGGATGTGAACGGCAATTCGCTCGACCTGGGCGTGGGCCTCTACTACGCACGCGGACGATGGTATGCAGGCGTGTCGATGCAACACGCCACCGCGCCAAAGGTGGAAATGGGCACCACCAACGAACTGCAAATAGACCGGACATATTATTTTACGGCCGGATACAATATTAAGATGAGAAATCCGTTTGTAACAATACCGGTGAGTGTGCTCGGCAAGACCGACGGCGTGAACTATCGTGCCGACCTGACGGCTCGCGTGAAGTACACCACGGAGAAGCGAACCCTGTATGCGGGCGTGGGATACAGCCCAACCAACTCGGTGACGGTGCTCGTGGGCGGACAGTTCCACGGCTTCAACGTGGGCTACAGCTACGAGGCTTACACCAACGGGATATCGCTGGGCAACGGCAGCCACGAGGTGTTCGTGGGCTATCAGACCGACCTCAACCTCTATAAAAAGGGGAAAAACCTGCACAAGAGCGTGAGACTGCTCTGAGACCAACAATGCATATCAAAAAGAAGACACGTATATATATATGATGAAAAAGACGTTCAGCTCAATGGCTTTCTGCCTGACCGCAGCCCTGCTGATGGCGGGTTGCAGCGGCAGCAAGCTAGCATCGTCGTCGGGACGCGGCGGCGAAGTGACCGGCGTGGGTGGCGGCAAAAGCTTCAGCGAGCCCACACCCTACGGCATGACACTGGTGAAAAGAGGCTTCCTGAAGATGGGTATCGAAAACGAAGACTCACTGTGGGGCAAAACCACACCCGTGAAAGAGATCTCGGTGGACGGCTTCTGGATGGACGACACCGAGGTGACCAACTCCGAGTATAAGCAGTTCGTGCAATGGGTGCGCGACTCTATTCTTCGCACCCGTCTGGCAGATCCAAACTACGGAGGCGATGAAACGTATCTCATCACTGAGGACAAGAACGGCGATCCCATCGGCCCTTACATCAATTGGAAGAAGCCCTTGCCGCGCAAGCCCAATGAAGACGAGCAACGCGCCATCGAGAGCTTGTATGTCACCAATCCGGTGACGGGCGAGACGCTCCTTGACTGGCGACAGATGAACTACCGCTATGAGATCTACGACTACACGGCAGCCGCTCTCCGGCGCAATCGCATGAATCCCGAGGAGCGCAATCTGAACACCGATGTGACGGTGAATCCCAACGAAGTGGTAATGATTTCGAAAGACACGGCCTACATCGACGACGAAGGTCGCATCGTGCGGCAGACCATCGATCGGCCGCTTTCGGGACCGTGGGACTTTCTCAACACTTACATTGTCAACATATATCCCGACACAACGTGCTGGGTGAACGACTTCCAAAACTCCGAAAACGAAGTCTATATGCGCTACTACTTCAGCAATCCAGCCTACAACGACTACCCCGTGGTGGGCGTCACGTGGGAACAGGCCAACGCATTTTGCGCTTGGCGAACAGAATACTTGCTGAAGGGACTCGGCGGCGAAGCCCGCTACGTGCAGCGCTATCGCCTGCCCACAGAGGCAGAATGGGAATATGCCGCCCGCGGAAAAGAGGGCAACGAATTCCCGTGGGAGAACGAAGACATGAAGAACGACCGCGGCTGCTACTACGCCAATTTCAAGCCCGCCCGAGGGAACTACACCAAGGACGGCAATCTGATTACGAGCAAAGTGGCCTCATACGGCGCCAACAGCAACGGGCTCTACGACATGGCCGGCAATGTCGCCGAATGGTGTAGCACCATATACACCGAAGCCGGAGTGGAGGCCATGAACGACCTCAACCCCCAACTCTCGTACAACGCCGCAAAGGAAGACCCCTACAAACTGAAGAAAAAGAGCGTGAGGGGCGGCTCTTGGAAAGACCCCGAGAACATGATACGCTCGGCATGGCGCTCGTGGGAGTATCAGAATCAGCCCCGTTCCTACATCGGATTCCGCTGCGTGCGCTCGCTGGCCAACTCGGCCACAGAGAAGATGAAGGGCAGAAAACGCAAATAACATCACACGCCATCAACTCGAAAACATTTAACTTTCGGCTGCTTCAGCCTTAGCCAACAACAATATGACACGTTACAGTAAAATCAATATCATCTACCGGTTGCAGAAATGGATGGACAGCGTGCCGGGCCAAACCTTTCTGAACTACGCCTACAGCTGGGGCGCATCCATCGTGATTCTGGGTACACTGTTTAAGCTCACCCACCTTCCGGGCGCCAATTTCTTCCTCTTTTTGGGTATGGGAACCGAAGTGTTCGTGTTCTTCATCTCTGCTTTCGACCGCCCGTTCGACAAGACGGCCGACGGCATGGACCTGCCCACGCATCTCAGCGAAGAGGATCTCGAAGTGAAAGACAGTGAAGACACCACCGAACCGGCCGCAGTGGAAGTGACGGGCAAGGCCGTTCCCGCCGGCGGCACCATCATCATCAACGGCACTGGTTCGCAGCCCGCCGCTACTGCCGCCGCTATGGGAGGCATACAACGTCACGCTGCCGGCAATGCAACGGCAACAGAAGAGGCATCGACCGCCGGCGCACAAACTGCCGCATACAACGCAGCGCCGCTGACGCCCGACATGACCGACGCCACCAACGCCTACGTGGAAGAGCTCAAAAAACTCACAGAGGTGTTGGGCAAAGTCTCCGAACAAAGCCAGCGTCTCACCACAGATTCCGAAGAAATGGAGAATCTCAACCGCACGCTCACCGGCATCTGCAAAGTGTATGAGATGCAGTTGAAGAGTGCAAGTTCGCAGATCGGCACCATCGACGAGATTAACGCTCAAACGAAAAAGATGGCACAACAGATCGAAGAACTCAACCGCATCTACACGCGAATGATTGAAGCCATGACCGTAAACATGACAAGCGGCATGGTGCGCCCACAGGGCAACGCCGAGTAGAACGGGAATCAAACATCATCAACCCGATAACAAGAACAACAAGTGGCAATAAAGAAAAGACCGGTATCACCACGCCAGAAGATGATCAACCTGATGTACGTCGTCCTCATGGCAATGCTGGCGCTCAACGTCTCCACCGAGGTGCTCAACGGTTTCTCCATAGTGGAGGAAAGCCTCAACCGCACCACCGATGCCGCCAACAAGGAGAATGAGTCGCTCTACTCCGAATTCAAGGCACAGATGGACAAGAACCCCGCAAAGGTGAAAGAATGGTTTGACAAAGCACAAGCCGTGAAACGCTTGAGCGACTCGCTCTATAATTTTGCCGACGACCTGAAGCTGGCCATCGCCAAAGAGGCCGACGGCAGCGACGGCAACCCCGCCGAACTGCGCAACAAGGAAGACCTGGAGGCCGCCAATCAGGTGATGCTGGCCCCCGGGCGCGGTCAGGGCGCCCGACTGCACGACGCCATCGACCACTTCAGACTCCGCATGTTGGAACTGATACCCGACACCAAGATGAAGGGCATCATTGCATCCAACCTCTCAACAGACGTGCCCAAGAGCGCCAAGACGCTGGGCAAAAACTGGCAAGAATACATGTTTGAGTCGATGCCGGCAGCAGCGGCCGTGACGCTGTTGAGCAAACTGCAAAACGATGTGCGCAACGCCGAGGGCGAAGTGCTCCACACCTTGGTGTCGAATATCGACATCAAAGACATCCGCGTGAACAAGCTCGACGCTTTCGTCATCCCCGAAAAAACAACGCTCTACCCCGGCGAACAATTCTCGGCCAACATAGTGATGGCCGCCGTGGACACCACCATGACGCCCGAAATCTATGTGAACGGCATGAGAATCAACAGCACGGGGCGCTACTCATTCACCGCCGGAGGCGTGGGCGAGCACTCGTTCAGCGGCTATCTGATGACACACAACGCCGCCGGCGACGCCATTCGCCGCGACTTCATCCAGCGCTATAGCGTGATTCCCGCGCCCAGCGGAGCCACCGTGGCCGCCGACCTGATGAACGTGCTCTATGCCGGTTTCCAAAACCCCATGAGCGTCAGCGTGCCCGGCGTGCCCGCCAACGCCATCTCTGTTTCCATGTCGGGCGGCTCGCTCACCTCCAAGGGCAACGGCCACTATGTGGCAGTGCCCGCCGCCGTGGGCAAGGACGTGGTGTTCACCGTCTCGGCAAACGACAAAGGCACCGCGCGGCAAATGGGCAAAGTCACCTTCAAAGTGCGCAAGCTGCCCGACCCAACGCCCTACATCGTGGTGGGCACCGACCGCTTCAAGGGCGGCGGGCTGGCCAAGGGCTCGCTCATGGGCGTGAACACGCTCAAGGCCGCCATCGACGACGGACTGCTCGACATAGAGTTCCGCGTCACGGGCTTCGAGGCCGTGTTCTTCGACAATATGGGCAACGCCGTGCCCATGGTGAGCAACGGCGCCACCTTCTCCGAGCGACAGAAAGACGCCTTCCGCAAACTCTCGCGCAACCGCCGATTCTACATCTCGCGCGTCACCGCCGTCGGCCCCGATGGCATCACGCGCAAGCTTCCCACGTCGATGGAAGTCATCGTGAAATAAGCCGACAACGCGCTCATCACCGAAATCAAACATCGCCAACGGCAACCTGCATATCAAAGCACACAAAATGACCATGAAGAAGATAGCATTATTATTGTTGATCACCGCCACAGCGCTGACCGCCACGGCCCAGCCCAAAGCCCGCCAACAGGAGCAAAAGGCCAAGAGCTGCCAAAACTCGCAGCTCACCACCCGCGCACAGATATCCTTCCCCACGTCGGCCACCATGTCGGAAGACGTGGTTTGGCGACGCGACATCTACCGCGAGCTCGACCTCAACGACGACGCCAACGCCGGCTTGTACTACCCCGTGGAACCCGTAGGCTCCCAGATGAATCTCTTCACCTACATCTTTAAGCTGATGATGACCGGTCAGGTGAGATGCTACGAGTACCGCCTTGACGGCAACGAAGTGTTCACCGACACCGCACGGATAAGGCCGCTCAGCTTCCTCGACAACTATCACATCTACTACGAGAAGGTGAACGGGCGCGTGAGACTAGACAACTCCGACATCCCCTCCCGCGAAGTGCAAGGCTATTACATCAAGGAAAGCGCTTACTACGACCAGGCCTCGGCCACGTTCCACATTAAACCGCTCGCCCTCTGCCCCATCATGAGCCGCGAAGATGACTTCGGCGAGGGCACCGCGAAGTATCCCCTTTTCTGGGTTCTCTACGACGATGTGGCTCCGTTTCTGAGCAAACAGACCATCATGACCAGCAACCTGAACAACGCCGCCACCATGTCGATGGACGACTACTTCACGAAACACATGTACAAGGGCAAGATCTACAAAACCACCAACATGCTCGGGCGCACCCTGGCCCAATACTGCAACACCGACTCGGCGCTCACCAAGGAGCAGCAGAAGATTGAAGCCGAGCTCGTGGCCTTCGAGCAAAACCTTTGGGGCGACCAGGCCAAGAACGACTCGCTCGACAGCATTGCAGCGCTCAACAAGGGCAAAAAGGCCTCCAAGGTGGCGCGCCGCAATCGCCGCGCCGGCGGTTCGTCGAGCAAGAGCGTCAAGAGCAAGTCCTCGTCGTCGAGCGGCAGCGCAGCCCGCGTGAGCGTGCGCCGTCAGCGCCACTAAGCATCAGGAATAACACAACCCATAAAACATCACAACTCATGAAAAAGTTTATCCTTGCAGCAGCGCTCTGCGCCTGCATCGCCACCACTGCCAACGCACAAGTAAAATTCGGAGTGAAGGGCGGTCTCAACGTGACCAGCCTCTCGCTGAGCAGCGACGTCATCGACAAATCCAACCGCACAGGCTTCTTCATCGGACCGACCGTGAAATTCTCGCTCCCCGTGGTGGGACTCGGCGTCGATGCCGCAGCGCTCTACGACCAGCGCTCGGCCAAGGTGGAAGACGCGGGCGGCGAAACCACCGTGAAGCAGCAACAAATTGCCATCCCCGTGAATCTCCGCTATTCGATAGGGCTCGGCAGCACCGCCAACCTGTTTTTCTTCGCCGGTCCGCAGTTTGGATTCAACATCGGCGACAAAGAGAAAGACTTCGGCATCAGCGAATGGCGCTTCAAGAGTGCCCACGTGAGCCTCAATGTGGGCGCAGGCGTGTTCCTGCTCTCCCATCTGCAGGCCTCCGTCAACTACAACATCGCGCTCTCCAAGTCGGCAGAAATCACCTACGCCAACGTTGTCGATGCCTACAAAGCCAAGACCAATGCATGGCAGATAGGCCTAGCCTACTACTTCTAAACCAGCGGCCGGCACAAGCCTAAGCCTCGCTCGCGGCGTGCTTCGTGCCCGGCGCTCCATATCCCCCTCAAGGCCAACGCTCTCCACGGGCGTTGGCCTTTTTAGTGCCCGGCGCCGCAGCAGCCAGTCCATTCTGCCACCCTGCGCCGGCGCCGGCGCCACATGGGCATCGCCCGTTCGCCGCCATCGGGCTCGCCCTTCAAGGCCCTTCGATGGCCCCGGCGGCAGTTTCGCAAACCGCGGGCGGCGGTTTCGCATCGTCCCGTCAATGGTTTCGCGTTGGCCAACCATTGATCTTGCATTTGTAAACCATTGGTTTGCGACAATTAAGTTAATAAGGTAATATAATTAAGTTATTAACTTAATACAATTACTTTAATAACTTAATTTCCATCCGGCAATGGTTTCGGTTTCCGAGGGCAATGGTTTCGGCGGGCGAAGGCAGTGGGCGAAGAAGGCCAAGCCGGCAGCGAAGGCGGCGATGGGTGGTAGGCTCAACTTGCTCCATCCCTGCCTGCGGCTTAGGTTGGCGGCGTTTCGGCAATGCTAAAAGAAAAAAGGGGTTTTCTTTTGGCATTGCGCTCAACTTGCACTACCTTTGTCCCTGATGAAGTATATCGACGTGCTTTTACCGCTTCCACTCGAGGGGCTGTTCACTTATGAGCTGCCCGACGAGATGGTGCCCCATGCCGAACGGGGCATGCGCGCGGTGGTGCCGCTGGGCCGAAAGAAGACTTACGTGGGCATCGTTGTTGAAGTGCACGAGCGCAAGCCCGAGTTTGACACCAAGCCGGCACTGCAACTGCTCGACGCTGCACCCATTGTCACCGAAGAGCAATACCGGCTGTGGCAATGGATAGCCGACTACTACATGGCGCCGCTCGGCGATGTGTATGCGGCAGCGGTGCCGTCGGCGCTACGCTCGCGAGAGGGCTACAAGCCCAAGACCGAGACCTATGTGGCATTGGCGCCGGCGCTGCGCGACGAGCCGGCACTGCACGCGACACTCAACAAGCTGACACGGACGCGGGCGCGCCACAAAGCGTTTATCGACTATCTGGCGCTCTCGCATTGGGACAGCGCGTTTGAGGCTCCGGCCGAACAGCCGGTGGAGGTGGCGCGCGACGAGCTGATGAATTTCTCCCACTGCTCGGCGCCCACGCTGCGCGCGCTGCTCGACGAGAAGTTGCTCGTGGCCTATGAAAAAGAAGTGGGACGCCTCAACCATGCTGGGACGCCACATCCCGAACTCATCCACCCGCTGAACGAGGCGCAGGCGCAGGCACTGAGCGACATCGATGCGGCGTTCGGGCAACACGAAGTGGTGTTGCTTCACGGCGTCACTTCATCAGGCAAGACCGAGCTCTACATTCATCTCATCGAGCGCGCCTTGCAGCGGGGAGAGCAAGTGCTCTATCTCTTGCCCGAGATAGCCCTCACCGTGCAGATACGCCAGCGGCTGCAGCGCGTGTTTGGGTCAAGGCTGGGCATCTATCATTCCAAGTATAGCGATGCCGAGCGCGCCGAGATTTGGCAGAAACAACTGTCGGCCGAGCCCTACGACGTCATTCTCGGCGTGCGCTCATCTGTGTTTCTGCCGTTTCGCCGGCTGGGGCTCGTCATCATCGACGAGGAGCACGAGACGTCCTTCAAGCAGCAAGATCCGTCGCCCCGCTACCACGCCCGCTCGGTGGCCGTGGTGATGGCTCGCAGGGCCGGCGCCAAGGTGTTGCTCGGCACGGCAACGCCCTCGGCCGAGAGCTACCACAACGCGATGACGGGAAAATACGGACTGGTGAAGCTCACCACGCGATATAAAGACCTTCAGCTGCCCGAAATACAAGTGGTGGACATCAAGGATTTGCAGCGCCGCAAACTGATGAGCGGTCCCTTCTCCCCCACTCTGTTGGCCGCCATCCGCGAGGCTTTGGAGCGCGGCAAGCAGGCCATCCTGTTTCAGAATCGCCGCGGATTTGCGCCCATGATGGAGTGTCACCAATGCGGATGGGTGCCGCGATGCACCAATTGCGACGTTTCGCTCACCTATCACAAGAACATCCGTCGGCTGTCGTGCCACTACTGCGGCTACACCTACGCCGTTCCCGAAGTGTGCCCCTGCTGCGGAAGCGACGATCTGAAGGGGCGCGGCTATGGCACCGAGAAGATTGAAGACCGCATCATGCAGCTGTTTCCCGAAGCCCGCGTGGCGCGCATGGATCTCGATACCACGCGCACTAGGGCTGCCCAGGAGCGCATCATCGACGACTTCTCCGCCGGCCGCACCAACATGCTCATCGGCACTCAGATGGTGAGCAAGGGGCTCGACTTCGACCGCGTTGCCGTGGTGGGGATCCTCAATGCCGACACCATGCTCAACACGCCCGACTTCCGCGCCTACGAACACGCCTACATGATGATGGCCCAGGTGAGCGGCCGCGCCGGCAGAAAGGGCCGCCGCGGACTGGTGGTGCTGCAGACCAAGAGTCCGCAGCTGCCGGTCATCGGTCAGGTGGTGCGCAACGACTACGACGCTTTCTACGGCGACTTGATGGAAGAACGGCTGGCCTTCCGCTATCCGCCCTACTATCATATTATATATGTCTATTTGCGCCATCGCCACGAACCAACGGTGGGCGCGGCCGCCAACGAGATGGGCCGGCAGCTGCGACAATGGTTTGGCGAGCGCGTGCTGGGGCCCGACAAACCCGCCATCGCCCGTGTGAAAAACATGAGCATCCGCAAAATCGTGGTGAAACTGGAGAACGGCCTCCCCGCGGCCCGCGTGCGACAATATCTGTTGGCGGCGCGCGAACAACTGCTGCGCAATGCCGGCTATAGTTCCCTGCAGGTGCATTTCGACGTGGATCCACTGTAGTGGCGCCGGTTGCGCCCCGCAGCGCCGCCCGCTGCACACAAAAAAGAGGGTCATCATCCCATGGGAATGATGACCCTCTTGCGGTGCGTACGGGACTCGAACCCGTGACCTCCTGCGTGACAGGCAGGCATTCTAACCTGCTGAACTAACGCACCCCTTGCGGTTAAGCGAGTGCAAAGGTAGGATGTTTTTTTGTTTTGACCAAACTTTTGCACGACTTTTTTGTAAAAAAATTGCGGCAGGTGTGTCTGGCAGACGGGAGCGAAGCCTTCTGGGGATGGTGCCCAACGGAGGCAACATACTAAGTAGCAAGACGTAAGACTACGACGCCACCCATTGCATCAACAGGGCGTCGTGATAGCGCGTGCCGTCGTAGAGCCAGTCGATGAGGCGGGCGGCCTGTCGGAAACCGGCTTTTGTGAAGAGTGCCACCGAGGGCGCGTTGTCGGCAGCCACGCAGGCGTTGAGCTGATGGATGTGGAGCGTGTCGGCGGCGTAGCGCGTCAGTCGGACCAAGGTCTCTGTGGCGTAGCCCTGTCGGCGATGGTCGGGCAATATCACGATGCCCACGTCGGCGCGGCGATGTTGCGGATTGAAGTCGGTGATGTCGGCCATGCCCACCACCGTGCCCGCCGCATTTTCGATCATCAGGCGCACCTGGCGGTCGGCATAGATGTCGCCCGTCTGTGTGGCGATGAAGTGGCGGAGCAAGTGGCGCGAGTAGGGTTCGTTGGTGATGCCAACGGTCCAGAGGCGCTTATCGTTCTCCACGACATAGAGCGTGTCGAGGTCTTCGGGCTCCAGGGCGCGGAGCTTGATGGCGGAGGTGTTCATTGCAGGATGTCGTTTTCGGTGACGAGGGTGTTGTTTTCCGCGTGATAGAAGGCCATGCGCACGCTTTCGTCGGGCGCCTGTTCAAAGATGGCGAACACCTGTTCGTAGGAATAGGCAGCAGTGTCGTAGGCCACAAAGAGTCGGCCCTTGCGCTTTGTGGAGGCCGTTTGCGCCAGATGGCCCTGGGGCAACAAGCGGGCATCACCTTCCAAGAAGTCGGCCTCCAGCGCGTGGATGGTGGCCAACGTGCGGCAATGATCGAGCATGTCTTTTCGCCCCACAAAGAGATAGGTGTCGGCCGGCCTCGCCCTCAGCATGCGAAAGCCGAGCGCTCGGAATGTTTTCTCCTTCATCATCGAAAGCAAGGCCGTGAACGCTTTAACGTAGATCGCTGCTTTGATGGGAACGCTGAGAAGGACGCTGAGGTGGCCGAAGTGCTTCCGGAAGAAGATTAACATGGCATCGTAGAACACATGGACGTAGCGGAACGACGACTTCTGCGTGCTTTCGCCTTTGTAATGTAGCAGACGCTCGGGCAGATACCAGTTATGGAAGCCGTGCTTGAGTAGCCGATAGCTCAGGTCGATGTCTTCGCCATACATGAAGAAATCCTCGTCGAGTGTGCCCGCTTCCACGAGGGCGGCGCGTCGCAACATGCAGAAGGCGCCGCTCACCACCTCTATTTCGGCCGGCTCATTCCAAGGCAGATAGCTCATATAGTATTTGCCGAAGCGCCGGCTCTGCGGGAACCGCTTGCACAGTCCGCTCATCTTATAGAAGGCCACCATCGGCGTTGGCACACCGCGCCGGCTCTCGTTGGCAGGTTGCCCTGTGGGGGTGTGCATCTTCACGCCCAATGCTCCGGCGTCGGCGTGCGCGTCCATGAAGTCGAGACAATGGCGGATGCACGTTTCGCCCACAATGGTGTCGGGATTGAGCAGCAGCACATAGTCGCTCTCGGTCTGGCGGATAACGATGTTGTTGGCACGTGCAAACCCCAGGTTGTGATGGCTCGCCACAAAGCGCACTTCGGGGAACAGCGGTCGCAAGGTTTCCACCGTGTGGTCTTTAGAATGGTTGTCTATCACGCACACTTGGGCGTCCACGCCTTCCAAGGCGCGGGCCAAACTGCGAAGACACTGCTCCAGATAGTGTCTCACATTGTAGCTTACGATGACGACAGTGAGTTTCATGACGATGGAGAATCGATGGCGGTTTCTTGTTGGCATCGTGCCTTCGACGGGTACACAAAGCAGAGAACTATCGCACAGATGATGGCCAGATAGGCAAACGACGCGTTGGCCGTGAGCTCATGACAAAGGACATTGACCACGAGCGGGGCGCCTATCATCAGCAGGCGCAGCAGTCCCCAACGCCACAACTCGTGCCCATCGTCGCCCTTGAGCCTGCGGGCCACGGGCTTGAGCCTGAACAGATAGAGCGCCAACGGCAGCAATGCCACCGTGAGAAGCTCCATCGCGGTGAGCAAGACGAACTCTCTGGCTTCGTTGCCAGCCCACGCGCCGGGGAGTGCAATGCCGGTTTCGAACACCACAACGAGCACTATGGCCACGGCTATCTGGCCGAAAAACAATGTTTTCAAACGATTGCTAACTTTTTCCATCAAAAGGCGTGCGATTTAAGATTGAGCGTCCGAGCGTCACTTCGTCGGTGTATTCCAGTTCATCGCCAACGGATATGCCGCGCGCGATGACGCTTAGCTTCACGCCCGACTCTTGGAGCTTGCGCGAAATATAGAAGTTGGTGGTGTCGCCCTCCATTGTGCTGCTCAGCGCCAGAATCACCTCTGCGATGCCTCCGGCGGCGACCCGCTCCACGAGCGACGCTATCTCAAGGTCGGCCGGCCCGATGCCGTCCATCGGCGAAATGACGCCGCCCAACACGTGATACAGTCCGTGATATTGCTGAGTGTTCTCGATGGCCATCACGTCTTGAACGTTTTCCACCACGCAGATCGTTGTGGCATCGCGCCGAGGATTGGAACAGATGGGGCACAAATCGGTGTCGCTGATGTTGTGGCACACGGCACAATGCTTCACTTCCCGCTTCATGCGCAACACGGCGGTGGAGAATCGCTCCACGTCGTCCTCCGTTTGTCGCAACAGATGCAGCGCCAAGCGCAGCGCCGTTTTGCGACCTATGCCCGGCAGACGTGCCAGTTCCGACACGGCATTCTCGAGCAATTGTGAAGGATATTGCTGATTCATTGCTTGCAAAGGTAGTGCAAACGAGCGAAAAACGGAAGAAACAACGAAGTTTTTCTTCATGTTTTTCCGAGTGCAGCCTACCTTTGCTGATAAGCAGAGGTAGTCTCCTTCCCACCCACGAGCACTAGGTTCCCATTTGATTAGCAATCGTTTAGGCCCTTCAGAGCGGGGCGACAGTAATGCGACGCCTGCGTTTTTGCATCGGAAAGATTTGGAAAAACGGGGCGTTTTCACTACATTTGCACAAAGAAAACCAACAGATTGAAACATGGACATCAAGACCGCCGACTATTCCGTGTCGAGCCCTTCGGTGAGCCAATGCCCGAAAGACGACAAGCCGGAGTATGCTTTCATCGGCCGATCCAACGTGGGCAAATCCAGCCTTATCAATATGCTGACGGGCCGCAAGCACTTGGCTAAGACTTCGGCCACGCCGGGCAAGACACTGCTCATCAACCATTTCATCATCAACAAAGAGTGGTATCTGGTGGACCTGCCAGGGTATGGCTATGCCAAGCGCTCCAAAACGCAACGCGACAAGCTGGAGCAAATGATTGCCCAATACATGCTGCAACGCGAGCAACTCACCAACGTGTTTGTGCTGATCGACGTGCGCCACGACCCTCAGCTCATCGATCGCGAGTTCATCGACTGGCTGGGGCAGAGCGGCATTCCCTTCAGCATCGTTTTCACCAAGGCCGACAAGCTGGCGCCCACCAAGGTGCGGCCGGCCGCCGAAGCGTGGATGGAGAAGCTGCGCGACACGTGGGAAGACCTGCCGCCCTACTTCATCACGTCGTCGGAGAGCCGCCTAGGCCGCGAAGAACTGTTGGACTACATTGAGCAGATCAACAACGGGCTCAAGGCGCCCTAACATCCATCCCTTTCTCAACGCTCCATTTCACATTATAAAATGCCCCAACCCATCCTCGACGTTCAAAACCTCACGAAGTCTTTCGGCGCGCAGGTGCTGTTCAGCGACATTTCTTTTTCCATCGCCGAAGGGCAGCGCGTGGGCCTCGTGGCAAAGAACGGCACGGGCAAATCCACGCTTCTCTCGGTGCTCACGGGCCGCGAAGGCTACGACAGCGGACAGATCATCTATCGCCGCGACCTTCGCGTGGGGATGCTGGAGCAGTCGCCGGCCTTCGACCCCGCGGAGACCGTGCTCGACGCCTGCTTCAACCATGAGGGCAAAGAGGAGCGCATATTGAAGGCCAAACAAATACTGACGCAGTTGCACATCGGCGATCTCGATCAGCAGATGGGCCACCTGAGCGGCGGACAACAAAAGCGCGTGGCGCTCGCCAACGTGCTTATCACGGAGCCCGACTTCCTGATTCTCGACGAGCCAACCAATCACTTGGACCTCCAAATGATTGAATGGCTCGAAGGCTATCTCTCGCGAGGCAATCGTTCGCTGCTGATGGTGACCCACGATCGCTTCTTTCTCGATCGCGTTTGCCACGTGATTCTCGAGCTCGACAACCAAACCATCTACACCTATCGCGGCAACTATTCATACTATCTGCAGAAACGGCAGGAACGCATCGACGCAATGCGCGCCGAGGTGGCCCGTGCCAACAATCTCTACCGGCGCGAGTTGGACTGGATGAGACGGCAGCCGCAGGCTCGCGGCCACAAGGCCCGCTATCGCCAAGAAGCCTTCTACGAGCTGGAGCGCGTGGCCAAGCAGCGCCTCGAAGAGCGGCAGATGCGGCTCAAATCGTCGGGAGTTTACATCGGCAGCAAGATATTCGAATGTCAATACGTCTCCAAGTCTTTCCTTCGCAAAGACGCGGCCACGGGCACCGAGCACGCCACCGTGATACTCAAAGACTTCTACTACAACTTCTCTCGATTCGAGAAAATGGGCATCGTGGGCAACAACGGCGCGGGCAAGTCCACGTTTATCAAGCTCCTTCTGGGCGAGATAGCGCCCGACAGCGGACGATTCGACATTGGCGAAACCGTTCGTTTTGGATACTTTTCCCAAGAGGGACTGCGCTTTCGCGACGACCAGAAGGTCATCGACATCATTACCGACATCGCCGAATATATCGACCTGGGCGGCGGTCGCCACCTGACGGCGTCGCAGCTGCTCCAGCATTTTCTTTTCACGCCCGAGCAGCAACACAACTATGTGGCAAAGCTCTCGGGAGGCGAGCGCCGCAAACTCTATCTCTGCAGCGTGCTGATGAAGAACCCCAACTTCTTGGTGCTCGATGAGCCCACCAACGACCTCGATATCCAAACGCTGCAGATTCTCGAAGAATATCTGCAAGATTTCCCTGGCTGCGTCATTGTGGTGAGCCACGACCGTTACTTCACCGACAAGGTGGTGGACCATCTGCTGGTGTTCCACGGGCAAGGCAATATCACCGATTTTCCCGGCAACTACACCCAGTATCGCGCTTGGTGTCGCCTCGCCGACAACGACCCTGCGTCGAAAGCCGCGCCACCCGTCAAGCCCAAGAAAGACTATCACAACGACACCCGCCGCCGCATGAGCTATAAAGAAAAACGGGAAATGGAGCAGCTGGAGGGCGACATCGAAGCGCTCGAAACCGAGAAACGGCAACTCGAAACCGAGCTCTGCAGCGGCACGCTCACCGTGGAAGCGCTCACAGAAAAGAGCAAAAGGCTGCCCGCTCTGCAGACCGAGCTCGACGAGAAAACCATGCGCTGGCTGGAACTCTCAGAGATTGAGGGGTAAAAAATTGTCGGCCGACGGCGAAAATTTGTCATTTTCGGGGCTAAAAACCGTCATTCCTAGTCTCCCCCGCTTGCAGACGCCGCCGAAAAACCCTATATTTGCAAAAACATTTCACGCCGCAATGGCCGCCGAAGATGAATACGCTCAAAAACAACCATCACTTATCTAAACATACAACCGACATGATGAAACGCTTTCTATCCGTGGCCTTCGTGGCCGCCACAGCCCTTGCCACGCTGCCCGCAACAGCAGTCGCAACGGGCACAGCCACCGTTGCCGGCACGCAAGACGAGATGTTGCCCTATCAAAATCCCGCACTCTCGCCCCGCGAGCGCGCCGAGGATCTTTGTGCCCGACTGACACTCGAGGAGAAAACGGCCCTCATGATGGATCGCTCGCCCGCCATCCCCCGACTGGGCATCCCCCAGTTTGAATGGTGGAACGAGGCACTCCACGGCGTGGGCCGCAATGGTTTTGCCACCGTGTTTCCCATCACCGTGGGCATGGCCGCCGCGTGGGACGACGCCCTGCTGTACCGCGTGTTCGACGCCGTGAGCGATGAGGCGCGCGCCAAAAACACCGACGCACGCCGCCGCGGCGACATGACGCGCTATCGCGGACTGTCGTTCTGGACACCCAACATCAACATCTTCCGCGACCCCCGCTGGGGACGCGGCCAGGAAACCTACGGAGAAGACCCCTATCTCACCACGTGTATGGGGCTCGCCGTGGTGGCCGGACTGCAAGGCCAGGCCTTCACCGCCGCCGACGGCACCGCCATGCGGAGCGCCACCATCGCCGACATCACGTCGGCCAGTGCACGGAAATACGCCAAGCTCTACGCCTGCGCTAAGCACTATGCCGTGCACAGCGGGCCCGAATGGAACCGGCATTCGTTCAACATAGAGGACCTGCCCGAGCGCGATCTGTGGGAAACCTACATGCCGGCGTTCAAAGCCTTGGTGCAGCAGGGCAACGTCAAAGAAGTGATGTGCGCCTATCAGCGCATCGACGGAGAGCCGTGCTGCGGCAACAAGCGCTACATGCAGCGCATCCTGCGCGACGAGTGGGGATTCCAAGGCATCGTGACGAGCGACTGCGGCGGCATTCGCGACTTCCACAGCAAAGGGGCACACGAGTGGGTGAAAACACGCGAAGAGGCCACCGCCCGCGCCATCATCACCGGCACCGACGTGGAGTGCGGCTCGGTGTATCAGTCGCTCCCCGAGGCCGTGAAGCAGGGACTCATCACCGAAGAACAAGTGAACGTGTCGCTGAAACGACTGCTTGAGGCCCGCTTTGAGCTGGGCGATTTCGACCGCGACGAGCTCGTGGAGTGGACCAAGATACCGATGAGCGTGGTGGCCAGCAAGGAGCACAAGCAGCTGGCCCTCGACATGGCGCGCGAAACGATGGTGCTCTTGAAAAACAACGGCGTGCTGCCGCTCTCGCCCAACGCCAAGATTGCCGTGATGGGCCCCAACGCCAACGACTCCGTGATGCTGTGGGGCAACTACAGCGGCATGCCCACAAGCTCCGTCACACTGCTGCAGGGCATTCGCAACATCGCCCCCCAAGCCATCTTTATGCAAGGCTGCGGCCACACGCGCAACGAGGTTTTCGATAGCCGTTTCAACGAACTGCGCACGCCCGACGGCCAATCCGGCGTGAGAGCCACCTACTGGAACAACGAAGAATGGCAGGGCACACCTGCCGCCACCGCCGTTCACACGGCCGCCATCCACTTAGACAACGGCGGCAACACGGTGTTTGCCCCGGGCGTCAACCTTGAACATTTCTCGGCCAAATACGAAACGGTGTTCACCCCCTCAACAGACCAGGAAATCATGATTAATCTCGATGGTGAAGAATTCCTGCGCATCGTGTTCGACGGCGACACGCTCTTCGGCAAGTGGAACGGCCACGGCACCGTGAGCAAGCAGTTTCGCAAGCAGGTGAAAGCGGGCCACTCCTACCCCATCACCGTTGACTATGTGCAGCGCCTGGGCCTGGCCTACTTCGGTTTCGACGTGGCCAGCAAAACCACGCCCGCTCTCCAAGACGTGCTCAACGCCGTGAAAGACGCCGACGTGGTGGTGTTTGCCGGCGGCATATCCCCCAAACTGGAAGGCGAAGAAATGAAGGTGAGCGAAGAAGGATTCCGCGGCGGCGACCGCACGCGCATCGATCTGCCACAAGTGCAGTGCGACATGGTGAAAGCGCTGAAGCAGGCCGGCAAGCAGGTGGTCTTTGTCAATTGCTCGGGCGCCGCCATGGCTTTCAACGACGCAGAGCCGGCCTCGGATGCCATTCTTCAGGCTTGGTATGGCGGAGAACAGGGCGGAACGGCCGTGGCCGACGTGCTCTTCGGGCGCTACAACCCCAGCGGCAAACTTCCCATCACGTTCTATAAGAGCACCGATCAGCTGCCCGACTTCCTCGACTACACCATGCAGGGCCACACCTATCGCTTCTTCCGCGGCCAACCGCAATACGCCTTCGGCCACGGCCTCAGCTACACCACGTTTGACATCAGCCGCCCGAAGTGGAAAAACGGCGCAGTGAGCGTCACCGTGCGCAACACCGGAAAGCGCGAAGGCACCGAGACTGTGCAGGTGTATCTGCGCAAGACCGACGACGCCGACGGCCCCAACAAAACGCTCCGCGCCTATCGCCGCGTGACACTGCCCGCAGGCGGCAGCCAAACCATCACCATCCCCATGCCGCGCGAAAAGTTTGAATGGTGGGACAAGGCCACCAACACGATGCGCCCGCTCGCCGGCAAATACGAGGTGATGGTGGGCAATGCCTCCGACTGCACGCAGAGCGTGATGGTGAACATCAAGTAGCCACATCTGCATCGCTGCCGCCCACCGCGACGGCAGTCAGCACCTCACATGAAGTGCGCCGGCAACGATGTCGGCGCACTTCATTTTTTGAGCGTTCCGCAGATAGTGATTTTCGCGTGAAGCAACAAGCTTTTTCGATGCTCCGACTGATACTTTTTTGACCTTAATTTCTTGCACGATTTTTCATCAATCTAGAGCGAGAAATGACCGTTTTGGTGGTCTCGGATCACCCCGTCCCCACCCTTCGATTTCTCATCCAATGGTTTTCGACGCGCTATCCATTGGTTTTCGATCGCAAAACTAAGGGATAGCGACTCGGAAACCAATGGATAGCGCGTCGAAAACCATTGGTTTCGCGATCGAAAACCATTGGATTGGAAAACGCCCGTCAATGCCCGTTTTTTCAACGGGCGGCAAATTTGCGATAAACGATTAACATACAACCAATTAAAGAAAACAGCCCAAAATGGCCGTTTTTCGCACCGAGAGAGGCCTTGGATGATTTCGTGGCCTTTTTCGGGCGTTATTTTGGGGTTCGAAATGTTAAAATTGGGGCTCCGACTGATACTATTTTGACATTTTCAGTCGGTCGTGCCCCGTTGCTTTCGGCGGCAACGGAGCATGCCTTTGTCAGCGCACCTCAATCTTCAGCGGCTCCAGTTCGCGCTTCCATTGCTTCAGCGCAGCAAACCAGTCGCGGTCGTTGTGATAGCCAAAAGTCTCCTTGTCGCTGGTAAAAGTGATGTGATAGGTGAGTCGATCGGAGGGCGTGGCCACCACAAACCCGTAGTTGTCTTTGTCGGCGGGCAGCTCTTTCTTCACAAACCGCTGCGGGATGCAGATGCCCAGCCCCACGGTCTCCTTGGCGTGGGTCAGCGTGTCTTTGCCGCTCACGGTGTAGTCGCTGCCCCAGCAGCCGCGGAGGCCCTTGCCGTCAGAGAAGGCCTTGGAGCCCTTCACGTTGATGATGCCCGTGGAGAAATCGTAGTCGGGCACGGGGCGCGACAGCACCACGTCCACCTGCACGTCGCGATGGCCGGCCCACTGGGTGTAGCGCTCGCGCACCGTGATGGGTTCGGCGCCGGCCGTGCGGCAGGGGGCGTTCCAGTCTTCGCACACGGTTTCGGCAATCACCCTCACCGGTCCGCGGGCAATGATGCGCTGCGTGCGGCGCTCGGCGTCGTCCATTGTGGTGGGCGCGCTACCGTTCCAACCGCGGAAGGCCCCCAGCGCAAAGGTTTGTCCGCACCACAGCACGTCGTCGCCATAGCCGCGCGCCAGCTGGTCGGCATCGGGATAGAATTGCGTTTCGCGCAGCTCCAGCTGTTTGTGTTTCTTGCCGTAGAGGTCCACCGATTGGCGATGGTCGAAGTAGATGCGGTAGGCTGTGAGCTCGCTCTCGAAGGCCACGCCGTGGTGATGCTGTATGCGATAGGCGTCAACGCCGCGCTCGGCCGTGATTTCGGAGATGTAGCGGTCTTGCTTGTTCTTGGCTTTCTGCTTGCTGTTGGGCAGCACCATCTCGATGAAAACCCGTGGCTCGTAGTGGCGCGGGCGGCCTTTGGCACTGAGCTCGATGGTGAACGTTTTTTTCTCGCGCCGCGCCAGATTGGTGACAAAGCACAGCTCGTCGTAGCGCCGGTCGCCGTCGAGGTCGTCCAGCTGACAGGGTATTTCGTTGCCATTTTCGCGCACCACGGCCGAGCGCACGCCGCGCTCTTGACCGCCCGTCGGTGCCGGTTGCTCTAGCTGCTGGTGGCCGGCAAGACTCGGATGTAGGCTGATCACCACCGGCGCGTCGGTGCGCGCCTCGTTGAGTGGATTTTCCACGGTCACCGTGATGGTGCGCACGGCATCGTCGCTCTGTGCGCGGGCAGTCAGCGCAAGGGCTGCTGCGAAACATAGTGCAAGCGTTTTGGTCATGAGGATTCGTAGTGTTTGTTTTGATTTGCAAACTTATGAAAAGTTAAAGACAATGGGGAAGAATCGCAGAAATATTACCGAAAGTTTACTTTTTTTGTATTAAAAATTGTATATTTAAAGAAAAGTTCGTAACTTTGACGCCGAAATCATACACGCCGTTCCTTGAAAAAACTCATCATCGCCATGGTCTGGGCGTGGGCTTGTTGCGTGTCATGCAATTTGAAACTACCCACGGCCGACTTTCTCAACCATCCTGAAGCCGACATCGAGCTGCGACGGCTCGATCGTTTGCAAAGCCGCTACGTCACCACGGGCGACTTTTCGGCATTGCAGCAGATGGAGACCGACTATCCCATGGAGACGCGCGTGCTGATCGAAAAGGTGCTCCGCGTGGGCGTGGTGGACGACCCGGACATCAGCCGGAAGTTCTTGCGCTATTTCCAAGACAGCACTCTGCAAGCGCTGGTCAACGACGTGGAGGCCGAATATGCACGGGTGGACGACATCAACAACAGTCTGCAAGATGCCTTCGCCGTGCTGTTGAAGGATATTCCCGACCTGAAAGTGCCGCGCTTCTACACGCAAATCGGTGCGCTCGACGAGAGCATCGTGGTGGGCGACGACATGGTGGGCATCTCGCTCGACAAGTATCTGGGAAAGAATTATCCGCTGTATAAGAAGCACTATTCGCTGCAGGAGCGCGAGAGCATGACGCGCGACAACATCGTTCCCGAGTGCTTGTGCTTTTATCTGCTGAGCCTCTACCCGCTCGCCGACTTTGAAAGTCGTGCCCAAAACGAGCGCGACTTTCACATGGGAAAAATGATGTGGGTGTGCAATTATGCGCTCAAAAAGCGCTTCTTCGACCTGAAAATCGTCGAAGATGTGGAGAAATACCAAGCCGAGCACAAGCTCAGCGTTCAGCAATTGCTCGGCATGGAATACTGAGGGGCGGCGCGCTCCAAACGAAAGAGCGGTGCCCCGGGAATCGAAAAATCGTGTGTGATGAAACCGCCGGCAACAGCCTTCTACATGCCGCGCGACTTATAAATGAGGTCTTTCGCGGCGTTGATCTCTTGCAGTTTCTTCTCGGCGGCCTTCCTGACATCCTCTCCGAGCGTTGCCACCTTGTCGGGATGATGCTTCAGGGCAAGTTTGCGATAGGCCTTGCGCACCTCATCGTCGGTGGCCGACGGGGAGATTTCGAGCACTTTGTAGGCGGCCTCAAGATTGTTGGCTCCCGAAGATAGATTGAGCAGCGAGTCCACTTCGTTGGCGTTCAGGCCGAGTGAAGTGGCGAGCCATCGCAGAGCTTCAATTTCCGCCTGGGGCAGATTGCCATCGGCGCGCGCCACCTCGCAAAGAAAGGCCAACAGCTGGAGGCGCTGTTCGTAGGTCATGTTGCGCGCTATTTGGCGGCAACTGTCATACACGGCGCTCTTGTAGGCACCCGGCTGCTGGGCGTCGAGCTCCTTCTGTTTCTCAAACAGTTTCTTCAAAATCTGGTCGCCCTGCGTCACGGCATCGTTGCCGAAGTTGGCGCGAAGCATGGCGCGCACGCACTCCATCTCGGAGTGCATCACCCTGCCGTCGGCCTTGATGACATAGGAGCACAACACCAGGAGCGAAAACATGAAGCTGTTGCGTTGCCCCTGATTGGCGCGCTGCTGTGCGTTGCCCGTTCGTCCGTAAACGTCTTCAAACGTGTGCTCGCCATCGTTTCCGTCGGCGAAGCCGTCGAGCGCATTCTCAAACAGCGAACCCAGTGCGTAGCCGGCCAACGCTCCCAGCGGGCCCGCCATGATGAAGCCCAAGAATCCGCCAATCCATTTTCCTAAGGCCATGACTTATTCCTCCTCAAAATTGTAACTCGAGCCATCGAAGCAATGAGTGCAAATGCGCTCTTTGGGCAGGCCAATGGCCTCAACGAGCGACTCTATCTTGTTGAATTTCACGCTGCTCAAGCCCAGGCGTCGGCCCATTTCTTCCACCATGCGGCAATATTCGGGCGTGTCTGACGTGGCATAGCGCTCCAGATTTTTGTTGGCATCGCCCTCGAAATCGGCAATCACCTGCCGCGAAAGCAGCTCCAGATCGCTCTTGGATGCCGTGAATCCGATGAAGGGACAACCATACACCAGCGGCGGACACGAGATGCGGGCGTGCACCTCGCGGGCACCATAGTCGAAAAACATCTTCACGTTGTCTCTCAGCTGCGTGCCGCGCACGATGGAATCGTCGCAAAACACCACGCGGCGGCCGTTGAGTATGGCGCGGTTGGGGATGAGCTTCATCTTGGCCACAAGCGAGCGCCGGCTCTGCTTTGACGGTGTGAAAGAGCGGGGCCACGTGGGCGTGTACTTCAGAACGGCACGCTTATACGGCACACCACTGCCCTCTGCGTAGCCAACGGCCATGCCCACGCCGCTGTCTGGGATGCCGCAAACGCAGTCGGCGGGCGTGTCGTCGGTAGCGCCCATGGTTCGCCCCACGGTCTCTCTCACATCTTCAGAATTGATGCCTTCGTAGTCGGAAGCGGGGAAACCATAATACACCCATAGGAACGAACAAATCTGGCAACGCGAGAACGGCCGTTGCAACACCTCCATGCCATCGGCCCTGAGCCTCACTATTTCGCCCGGCCCCACGTCGCGCACGGAACGATAGCCCAGGTTGGGCAGCGATGTGGTCTCGCTCGTGGCGGCCCAAGCGCCGTCTTTCTGCCCTATCACGATGGGCGTGCGGCCCAGTGCATCGCGCGCGGCAATGATGCCGTCTTCGGTGAGGATGAGCATCGAGCACGAGCCTTTCACCTTGCGATACACCAGATTGATGCCGTCCACAAACGTGTCGCCCATGTTGATGAGCAGTGCAATGAGTTCGGTTTGATTGATGTTATTTTGGCTCATCTCGGAGAGATGCATGCGCTTGGTCTTCATTTCTTCAACAATCTGGCCCAGATTGTTCACCTTGGCGACGGTGACCACGGCATATCGCCCCAAGTGGGAATTGATGAGAATGGGCTGCGGGTCGGTGTCGCTGATGATGCCCAGCCCCGAGTGGCCTACGAAATTTTCGAGCTCGCCCTCGAAGCGACTGCGAAAATAGTCGCGCTCCAACGAATGGATGCTTCGGGTGAAACCCTTCTCTGCATCGTAGGTGACGAGACCGGCGCGCTTGGTGCCGAGATGACTGTTGTAGTCGGTGCCGTAAAACAAATCGTTTACGCAATCTTGTTGTGCAATGGTTCCGAAAAAGCCTCCCATGAGTGTTGTTGTCTGTTTTGGGTGCAAAATTACTATTTTTCTACGGAAATCCGATGCTCTAACGGTGTTTGAGTTGATTTTATTTCAGCTCATCAAATCGTTTCCGTCGCCGCGCATAGTATTGCCAAACAATGCAGAAGGGCGAGCGATCGTTGAGACCGCCATCGGTGCGCCGCTGCTGCAGTGTCTCGCGCACCGCCTTGTATTCTGGCAAGAGTCGCCTAAAATCGCGCCGCGCCCGAAGGATGGCTTTGAAATCGCCAAAGTTTTGGTTGAGAATAAGCGTTTGCCAAGCGGCGATATAGTCGAGCCAACGGCGACGCCGCATCACGGACTTCAGATCGCTATCGGGCAGATTTTTATAGAGCATCACGAGGTTGTTGCGGAAATTGAGATAGGTTTTCTGCGGGTTGCCCTTTGGCAGTGTGCCTCCCCCCACGTGATAGACCTTGCTGTCGGGCACGCAGACAATGCGCTTCCCCGTGAGACGGAGGCGCCAGCAGAGGTCGATTTCCTCGTTGTGGGCAAAGAAACGGCCGTCTAATCCTCCGGCCTCATGATAGTGGCGGGCACGCATCATCATGCAGGCGCCCGTGGCCCAATGTATCTCTGCCGGCTCGTCGTATTGTCCGTTGTCGCGCTCCACCGTGTCGAAGATGCGGCCTCGGCAATAGGGATAGCCGTAGCGGTCGATATATCCGCCGGCAGCTCCGGCATATTCAAACCGGTCGTGATCGCGCTCCGAAAGCAGCTTGGGCTGGCAGGCGCTCACGTCCTCGTGGGCATCCATATATTCGATGAGCGGCGTGAGCCAGTGGTGGGTCACTTCCACATCGCTGTTGAGCAACACATAATATTCGGCCTCCACCTGCCGCAGGGCCTTGTTGTAGCCTTCGGCAAAGCCCCAATTCCGGTCGAGGGTCACGATTTTCACCTCGGGATGATGCTGCTCCAGCCACGCCACGCTGTCATCAGTCGAAGCGTTGTCGGCCACATAAACGGCGGCTTCGCCGCGCGAATACTCTAGCACGGAGGGCAGGAAGCGCCCCATCATCGCCCGTCCGTTCCAGTTTAGTATCACAATGGCTACTCTATCCATGCTCTCAAGGCTGTTTTATCGTGGTTGAAATCGCCGAGCCGCACGGCCATCAGCTCGTTGTCGTACTCTGTTCGGGCATCGGCCGGTGGCAGTTCTACGCGGATATAATTGCGGGTGAAACCATGCATGGCACGCCCACGCGGAGCCTTTTCGAAAAGCACTTCGGCGGCATGACCAATGTGGCGGGCATAGAAGGCCTGCGTCTTGCGGTCAGACAGCTCCAGCAATCGGTGAGCCCTGCGCTTCTTCTCTTTTGCATCCACCACGTAGTCTATCTTCAAGGCCGCCGTGCCGGGGCGTTCGGAATAGGGAAACACATGGAGCTGCGACACGTCGAGACCGTCGAGAAAATCGTAACAATCGGCGAAGCATTCTGGGGTTTCTCCTCTGCAACCCACCATCACGTCCACACCGATGAAGGCATCAGGCATGCGTTCCTTGATGCGAGCCACTTTGTGGGCAAACAGTTCGCGATCGTATCGGCGGTGCATCAGTCGCAACACCTCGTTGCTGCCGCTCTGCAAGGGGATGTGAAAATGAGGCATAAAGGCACGACTGCCGGCGCAATAGTCAATGAGTTCGTCGGTGAGCAGGTCGGGTTCTATCGACGAGATGCGATAGCGACGGATGCCTTCCACCCCGTCGAGCGCCTTCACCAACTGTGTAAAAGTTTCGCCGGTGGACTTTCCGAAATCGCCGATATTCACGCCCGTCAGCACGATTTCCTTGCCGCCTTCGTCGGCAGCCTGCCGCGCTTGCGCCACGAGCGACGCGATGTCGGGATTGCGCGAGAAGCCACGGGCATACGGAATCGTGCAGTAGGTGCAGAAATAGTCGCAGCCGTCTTGCACCTTCAGGAAGTAGCGCGTGCGATTGCCTCGCGAACAGCTCGGAGCAAAACTCTTGATGTCCTTCGTGCGCTCCACGTGATAGGCGCCGCGCGTTCCCGCGCTCCACGCCTCCGAAAGGTGTTGCACGAGGTTGGCTTTTTCGTTGCTACCCAACACCAAATCCACGCCCTCGATGGCGGCCACGGCCTCGGCTTCCAACTGTGCGTAGCAGCCCGTCACCACCACAAAGGCCCGCGGATGCTGCCTCACCATGCGATGAATGGCTTGACGACACTTGTGGTCGGCCACTTCGGTCACCGAACAAGTGTTGATCACGCACAAGTCGGCCTGTTCGCCTTTCTCTGCCGTGCGCACGCCCATGCGCTGCAACAGCTGCCCGAAAGTGGAAGTCTCCGAGAAGTTCAGCTTGCAGCCCAGCGTATAATAGGCAGCCGTTTTGCCTTGAAAAGCACCGGTATCTATCATTTTTCTCCTTCGTTTTCAGTAAGAGGTGTCCCGCCCGTCATCCTCGCTCCACACATCTATATTATATACGCGCGCGAGGATTCGTATGTCGTCTCACCAGCTCCTTCGTCCCCGACCACACATCTATATATATACGCGCGCGAGGGAATGGAGGCGAAAAACACGCTCTTGGCGTCTGCAAAGGTAACCTAAACGATGGAAAACACGAAATCTAATACCGTTTATTTTCGATTTTCATGCACATCAAACGGCATCCGCGGAAACCAAGGGCAATATTCTGAAAATTCTCGATCATTTTTCTCTCAAAACAAGCGCTGTGCCCGTCCACAAAACGCCCATTTTTGATCAAAATCGCGTCTTTCGCAAAAATTTAACATTTTCAATGGTTTTGCAAACCGCTGATATTGCACAACTTGCAAAAAAGTTACATTTTCGATTAAAAAAAATCGATAAAAAATGAACAACGTATGAAAAAACTGCTTACCTTTGCAGCGTTTTAAAGAACAAAAAAAGATTGTTTTACTGATTAAAAAGCAAAGAAAATGAAAAAGTTAGTTCTTATGTTCGCAGCTGTTGCAGCTATTTCGTTCGCTTCGTGTGGCAACAAGACCGCTCAGGCCCCCGTTGAGGAAGACACCGCTGCTATCGACACCACCATCATGGAAGGTGACACTGTTGCTGTTGACACCGCTGCTGTTGACACTGCCGCTGCTCAGTAATCTGCAACACAGTCAGAACAGAGGAAAATCAAAACCACGGAGGCGCATCATCATGATGCGCCTCCTTTTTGTATCTCTCCCCCACCCATCTTCGATCAATCGAAAGTTCGTAAAATTTGGAAAAATCGGGTTTAAGCACCAAAATAGAGCATGAAAATATCGATGAGCCCTCTATTTAGGGGGCTGTGGGCATATAATAATTCCGAAATCAGGGCTTTTCTTCTTTCGAGGGAAAGCCCTTTATGTATGCGTAGTTTT